>Ga0268263_1000411_pt1 | contig 73865 bp, 62 predicted proteins | sample Biomet5_FD_190358 | JGI IMG/M metagenome (GOLD analysis project Ga0268263, IMG submission 190358) | Microbial communities from bioreactor (seeded with sewage sludge) at LBNL, California, USA - Biofuel metagenome 5 (SPAdes) (version 4) | ecosystem: Engineered > Bioreactor > Anaerobic >... | reverse complement strand
CGGAGGCAGGCTCTGCGATCTTGCCCCTACCCTTCTTGACATGATGGGTCTGGACATACCTGAAAAGATGACCGGCAGGAGTCTTATAAAAAAATAGCATCTATCACAGGCAGATAAAATACCCTACTTTATCTGCCTGTATCTTTTACCTACAGCTTCAGCTATCCTGATACCGTCGACGGCCGAAGACACTATTCCTCCGGCATGACCGGCACCCTCGCCGCCCGGATACAGGCCCTCGATATTGCTCATCAGCTTTTCATTGCGCGGCATCCTCACCGGCGATGAACTTCTGGTTTCTACCGCTCTCATTACCGCATCAGGACTGTCGAACCCCTTAAGCTTTCTGCCCAGTTTCGGCATCGCCTCGATCAGTGCGGCAGAAGCGAAACCCGGCAGACAGTCTTCCACATCAGACCCTTTGAAATCCTTCCATTTCGTTTCCGGGGCTCTGTAGCCGCCGCTCTTTTCGTAAGCGAGCCGCTCGTATTTTCTCTGGAATTCCACACCGGCCAAAGGATCATCGCTGTCAAAATCACTGGTATTTACGCTTACCAGGAGCGCGCTGTTTGCGCATTTCCCATCCCTGGCATTGTAACTCATGCCGTTAGTCACCACTTCGCCTTCTTCTGAAGAAGCAACAATGACCTCGCCGCCCGGACACATGCAGAAGGTATATACACCTCTGCCGTTTTTACAGTGCCACGACAGTTTATAATCAGCGGCCCCGAGTATCTTCGCGAATCGGGCCTTTTTATACTGTGCCTTGTTGATCATCGCCTGCGGATGCTCGATGCGCACTCCTATCGAAAACGGCTTCTGCTCCATGTCGATGCCTGCGGCCTGCAGCATGCTGAAAGTGTCGCGGGCACTGTGCCCTACCGCCAGTATGAGATCATCCGTTTCGATGATGCCGTCCTGCTCTGCATCGCCGCTGCTGACGTTCACTCCCCTGATCTTCCCGTCTCCGACAATAAGTCCTGTCATTTTTGAGCCGAAACGTACCTCACCGCCGTTTTTTTCTATTTCAGAACGCAGGTTTTTTATCACGCCTCTAAGCTTGTCGGTCCCTATATGCGGCTTGTTTTTATACAGCAGTTCTTCTCCTCCGCCGGCAGCGGCGAACTCTTCCAGCACCTTGGTGATGCGGTCGTCTCTGATGCCTGTAGTCAGTTTGCCGTCGGAAAATGTTCCTGCGCCCCCCTCACCGAACTGGACATTTGAATCGGGATCGATGATGCCCTTTTCTCTGAAAAGAGCCACATCTCTGACTCGGTCCTCTATCGCTCTGCCTCTTTCCAGCAATATCGGCCGCATGCCCATCTGAGACATTATCAGGGCTGAGAATATGCCGCAGGGCCCCATGCCGACGATGACAGGCCTTTTCTCGGGGATACCGTGCTCTGGTATTTTATATTCAAGATCCGGAGTCCGCGGCATATCGAGGCTGCTGTCAGCGACTTCAAAATCAACAGTATATACGAACGTTATCTCTCTGTTGTTTCTGGCATCTATCGATTCCTTGGCGATCTTCCAGTCGATTATCTCGATATTGCCTGCCCCGTTCGCCGCCGCATGCTCCTTGAGCCTGCCCGGTATGAGGTCTTTGTCTTCATTTATTTTTATTTTGATCTGATTGGCCCGGTACCACATTCTGCGCCATCGCTTTCCCCGCCCTGAGGGCGGTAACCCATGCATTGTTGAGGTTGTATCCTCCGCACGGTCCGTCATAATCTATCATCTCTCCGCTGAAATACAGGCCCGGCACGAGCTTTGATTCCATCGTTTCGGGGTCGATATCTTCTGTCTTCACTCCCCCGGCAGTGCATTGCGCCCTTTTCCAGCCTTTTGCGCCTTTTACCCGGAACTGCATGCCCTTCAGAAGCTCTGCCGCAGAGGACAGCTCCTCATCTCCGGCATCAGCTGCCTGTCCGAAGGGGTCACCGATCCTGGAAGCGATATCGACTGCCAGTCTGCTGTCGACGATCGACAGCATCAGCTCCCATACCTTCAGTCCTCTGATGCCATCCCGCCTCTCTGTGAGCAGCTGTATCAGTGTGCATCTGTTCATTGCCGGCACCAGATCGGCTTCGATACAGTAATCGGAAAATTTTCTGCCGTCGCCAAGTGCGAGATGTCTGCTCAGGTCGAAGATGCAGATCCCGGACAACCCGTCGGCAGTGAACTGCAGTTCGCCTTCTTCACTGGCCATATCATTCTGCATATATTTGAGCGTCACCCCGGCTCGGCATCTTATTCCCTTCAGTGCCGGTGCGGAATCGCATTCTATCGGCGTCAGCACCGGGAATAACTTATTGATATCATGGCCCATTTTCTTTGCCAGAGCGTAGCCGTCACCGGTGCATCCGAACTGCGGACCTGCCTTGCCTCCGGCAGCCAGCAGTATTTTCGCGGCTCTGGTCCTGCTCTGCTCCTCTTCTCTGCCCGTAGCCCCCGATATCACGGTAAAATGATCCGTACCGTTCCGCTGGCCGCCTGCGATATCGACAACAGAGCTTCCCGTAAAAACATCGATGCCCATTATCTCCATCTGACGTCTCAGGGCATGGACGACATCCGCTGCGTTTTCGCTGGCCGGCCATATCCTGCCTTCCCTGTCAGAAAATGTCACTATGCCGATGCTGCCGAAGAATCTCAGCACCTCCCTGACGCCGCGGCACGATGCATTAGTCAGATTGCATCTTCCGTTTCCTGTAGCGGAAATCTTTTTCCCTGTCTCTTCTTTTTTTTCAAGTACGCAGATCCTGAGCTCCGGATCCGTTCTGGCAGCCGCAATCGCCGCTGTCATTCCCGATGCTCCTCCGCCTATGATACATATATCGTACATTGCGCCTCCGTTTTTATGAAATTATATCATAATTTTCACATGCTTTCCATTGAATCAGACACTCTGCAATGATATGATTTATGTAAAATAAGGAGACTGTAATGAAAGCACTCAAAGCAATACTGATAATACTTCTGATCATCGTCCTTGCAGCCGCCGGAGCAGCATGCTACGCGCTGTTTCTGGAGCCTCACCGCGTGACTACCGAGGATATGGACATAAGTGACAGCGAAATACATAAAGACATGACGATAGCTGTTTTTGCCGATACACATTTTGCAGCCGGCAACTATACTATGGATGATTTCAGCAAGGCTGCTGCCGAAATCAAGAAAACAAATGCCGATATGATACTTTTTCTGGGTGATCTTTATGATAATTATGACAGTTACCATGATAATCAGTCCCAGGTCATATCCGCCTTTTCATCACTGGAAGCTCCGCTCGGCAAGTACGCTGTTTTCGGCAACCACGACTACGGCGGCGGTGCTGAAAACCATTACGCTGGCATAATGAGATCCGCAGGCTTCAAGGTCCTCAAGAACAGAAGTGTCTCCTTCTCTGATTATAATGTTAATCTTACCGGTATAGATGACTGTCTGATAGGATACGGCGACACATCCTGCGCTGACAGTCTGGCGCCTTCATCATACAATATCGTCATATGCCATGAACCGGATATCATCAATAAAATGTCGTCAAGTCCCGTCGATCTCATGATATCGGGACACACTCACGGCGGTCAGGTCCGGCTGCCGTTTTATGAAAACAGATTTCTCCCCTCTCTGGGCAAGAAATATGTCAGCGGCAAATACGATATCTCAAACAGCGCAAAAACTACTTTATATGTGAACAGAGGCCTCGGCACCACTCATATGGAAGTGAGATTCATGTCTGTCCCCGAGGTAACACTTATAAAGCTCAGCAGTTGATGATTCAGTCTTCTTCCATCGGCACGATTATCAGTTCCGCCTTGTCATCGATAAGCTTTCTGAATCCTGAGACTATGTTCTTGTCTGATTTTGTTTCCCTTGATTCACCCATGACAACTATCTTGATCTTGTTTTTTTCCACCAGATTTGCCATTGTTGCCAGAATATTGTTGGATCTTACCACAGTAAGATTGGCTCCGTATTCAGACGCTTTCTGATAAAGATATTCCAAGGCATCCCCTTCTTCGGACTGCCCGAGGAATTTGAATTCATAATGCGCGATATGTATTATATGAAGTTCGCCTTTGCTGTTTCCCAGAAGCTTTTTGCCGTACCTGATCAGGCGGTCGCATGTCTTCTGCTGTGTTACACAAACCATTACATTTTTCATTTTTGATTTCTCCATATGCATCGCAATTGGTCATAAACTGATTTCGTAACATATTATACCCCATATACGCAGCTTTTACCACGATAGAATGCATACGCACGCTGTCGCTGCACCTGTTCTGTTTCCTCTCGAAATTACTATCGCCATGGTATATAATGCTTACATGGAAAGAACGATACTTCACTGCGACATGAATGGCTTTTTTGCCTCTGTCGAACTGCTTGAACATCCTGAATTAAAGAACGTGCCCATGGCGGTCTGCGGCAGCCCCGACAACCGCCACGGCATCATCCTGGCCAAAAATGAGGAAGCTAAAAAATATGGTATCGTCACTGCCGAAACGCTCTGGCAGGCGAAGAAAAAATGTCCTCAGCTGTCCTGCGTTCGCCCTCACATGCGCAAATACAAGCATTACAGCCGCCTGATCAACAGTATCTACAACCGCTACACTGATATGGTTGAACCTTTCAGCATTGATGAATCATGGCTCGATGTCTCCGCTTCCCTTAAACTCTTCGGCTCCGGCCGGGAAATAGCCGACGACATCCGCAGTACTGTCAGGGAAGAACTCGGACTCACACTTTCGGCCGGCGTTTCCTGGAATAAGATCTTCGCCAAAATGGGCAGCGATTATAAAAAACCTGATGCCACTACTGTCATCAGCCGCAGCAACTATAAAGACATCCTGTGGCCGATGCCTGTACGCGAGCTCTTTTTCGTAGGCAGCGCATCAGCGGAAAAGCTCACCAGATCAGGCTTCACGACTATCGGAGACATTGGCTCCGGCAGCAGAGAGGTCCTTACGGCTCTGCTCGGCAAACAGGGCGGAATGCTCTATGATTATTCCAACGGGCTTGACGACTCGCCTGTTTCTCTTTCCTGTGAAAGACAGAAAATAAAATCCGTAGGCAATGGCATGACCTTCAGACGCGACCTTATCGGTGAAGATGACATAAAGACTGCAGTAGTCGGGCTTTCCGACCGTATCTGCGCCAGACTCAGAAATTACGAACTCAAAGCCGGCGGAGTCAAGGTCGATATCAAAGACAGCGATCTCAAAACCATCAGCAGACAGAAACAGCTGCTTTCACCCGGCAATACTGCCGAAGAAATATCGCAATGCGCCATGGATATCATCCGCAGAACGTGGGATATGCAAAAACCGATAAGACTGATCACAGTCACAGGGATAAGTCTGTGCGACGAAAACGATCCTCAGCAGCTGAATATTTTTTCTGCTGCCTCAGCTGACGGCGGCAGATACGAAAAGACCGAGAAAATAGGACGCACCATCGACGATATCAGGCAGCGCTACGGCAATGACTCGATATCCTTCGGACGCACCATCGGCAACGATATCGGCATAGATATGGATTTTCATGATGAAGAAGAATAACAGACGCCAGAAGAAGAATAACAGACGTTAAAGGTTTTTTTAAGGACACCGCTATACCATATCATACATCGCATAATTTATTACTTATAAACGTAGAGAAAAGAGGACCAATGTTTAAAAAGAAAAAAGATGACGCTTCCGCTATGTTCGGAGAAAAGGCCGCACCAAAAAACGGCACCGCCGCAAACAGGAAAAACAAGAAGCCCAAGATCGTGACCCTTCTGTATGTCGCAGCTATCATTCTGCTGATCGTAGGCTGCTATATGATATATACATCTATAGCTTATGTGATAAGCTATTACAGCGGCTACGGCATGTCGGTATCCAGCGGAATGAAGGATATGATACAGTACGTGATAACAAACAGTCTGTCCTACTTTATTTATGCTCTGCTCGTATTCGCAGCCGGCAGGATATATCTTAAACTCAACGCACTCGTACCGGATCCTGTAAAGGTCAAAATGAAAATGACTCCTCAGGCCGCCAAGATAATCGACTCCGCTTCAAAAGAAGACGGCACAGATGATGCAGCAGTTTCGGAAGATACTGAGGACGATGAAAATAAGGCTGAATAATCACCATGCAATTATGGATATACCAAAAAGACGGCTGTCAGCCGTCTTTTTTTGCGTTTATTCAATCTTTCATTTTTTCGTTCCCACAGCCCTGATCCATTCACCGTTCTCTGAAATATCTGCTGCAAGTCCCGCCGCCTCATACAGCCTGCGGAAATCATCTTCTCCGGGTATCATCATATCAAGTTTCTTTTGGATATCTTCATATTTTTCTTTGCTGGATACATCCGCATTGGCTTCAAGAACAATGATCGCTATTCCATTTTTTTTGAGCACTCTGGATATCTCTCTGATTGCCCTGCCGTGGTCCTTCCAGTAATAAAACGATTCTATACTGACCACCAGATCGAATGTGCAGTTCGGGAATTTCAGGTCGCAGGCGTCGCCGTGCATCACCTTCATATGTCCCTTCGCCGCAGCCTCTTTGTTGTTCCTCTTTGCGGCCTTCACTGAATCCTTGGAATAATCTATGCCGAAATAATGGGCATGAGGATTTTTACGGTACATATATGCCAGCGAATTGCCGCTGCCGCATCCTATATCGAGCACATCCGCATATTGCGAAAGGTCTTCTGCAGCAAGCCCCCATTTGATAAGTTCGCGGTGACGGCTGTTCATGTGGTTAAGCATCCTTCTGCCCCAGAATCCCTCCGGCTTGTCGGCCACATCTCTCATCTTGCTTTCTGTATATTTCATAAGCGCCTCTACCTTGCCAGCATCTCGATCAGCTGCATCAGTTCCAGATCCGGTTCCCTCTGTACTTTGACAGCTTCTTCGATATCCCATTCCTTGATTTCGGAACCGTTTATAGCCAAAGCCTTGCTGCTGCTGTCATTTTCGAGCAGTTCCACGGCACGGCTGCCCATCAGGCTAGCCAGCAGTCTGTCTCTGGCGCTGGGCATGCCGCCGCGCTGCAGATAGGCCAGTATCACTACCTTGACCTCCTGTCCTGTCTTCTCCGCGATCAGATCAGCCAGTTCCTGACTGGATATGCCGACGCCTTCCGCCTTGATGATGATGTTATGCTTTTTGACTCTGCTTTTGCCGGGCATGTTCTTTTCGACTATGGCATCGAGATCGAGCGGCACTTCCGGTATGATGATCTGATCGGCACCGCCGCAGACACCGGCATACATGGCGATATCGCCGCAGCGTCTTCCCATAACTTCGATAATAGATATTCTTTCGTGTGCTGTCGATGTGTCTCTGATGTTGCCTATGGCGTGCAGCACCGTATTTACTGCGGTATCGAAGCCAATCGTGTAATCCGTGTAGCCCTGATCATTATCTATAGTGCATGGTATGCCTATGACAGATACTCCCCGCCTGGAAAGATCGCAGGCGCCTCTGAATGTACCGTCGCCGCCGATCGTTATCAGACCCGACAGTTCGTTGTCCTCGATCACTTCGATTGCCTTGTCCTGGCCGAAAAAGCTCTTGAATCTTTCGCTTCTGGCCGTCTTCAGCATGGTGCCCCCGCGCTGCAGGATGTCGCTCACGGATGAAGCTGTCAGTCTGACTACATCGCCCTCTATCAGGCCTTCATACCCGCGTTCTATGCCGTATACTTCCATGCCGAAGTTCAGTCCGGTGCGTACTACGGCCCTTATGGCTGCATTCATGCCGGGCGCATCTCCGCCGCTCGTCAGTACTCCGATTTTCTTTTTCATATCTGCCTCCGTTCTTTTTTGACATTGCTTTTTCCCAGAAGGGCCTGTGCCTTTTCAATAAATTTATCATCCGCATCTGCCAGCATGTCGCTGCCCGCTTTCATCGCTCTGCCGTCCGGCATATATATGATCACCGGGGTCTCGCCCTGGTGCGTCTTCAGGAGCTCGCATATCTTTGCGAATGTCTCTTCACCTTTATCTGTGATGCGCAGCTTAAGTATCTCCGCCGGTGCCTGACTCGCAGAACGTATATCAGCCACCGTGTCAGCCAGCAGTTTCGGCGCTTCATCTTCTTTGAAATTCAGTTTGCCGCTGACCATGACGATCGAGTCCTCTTTAATGAGATGCGCACATTTTTCATACACATTCGGAAATACTATCACCTCAACAGATCCGTAAAAGTCTTCCATTTGTACAAACGCCATGAGCTTGCTGTTTTTTGTAGTAAGCGTCCTGGCACCGGTGATGATCCCTGCCATCACAGCTTCCTGACCGTCGCGGATGCTGCTCATCTCTTCACCGGCATTATTGAGATCATCGGTAGTCACCGTCACTCTTTTTTCAATTACCTCTTTGAAATCATCAAGCGGGTGTGATGTCAGATATATGCCCAGCATCTCTTTTTCCATAGCGCTGAGAACATCCTTTCTGAAATTGTTCACATCAGAAAGTTTATGCCCTGCTGTCCCGGTCTCCATAGCATCGGCTTCGGTCTGAAACAGAGACATCTGTCCGGCTATATTCTTGCGCGAATCATTCTGTGCTGATTCGATCAGTCCTTCATATACGGCCATATGCGCGGCTCTGTTAGGGTCGAGCGTATCCAGGGCGCCGCTCTTTATCAGACTCTCTACTGCCTTTTTATTGACTTCATGTATATCCAGATTGCCGATGAATTCGAAAATATCACGGGCCTTGCCTTTTGTCTCGCGTGCCTTGACGATCTCGTCTATTACACCCTCGCCGACGTTCTTCACTCCCAGCAGCCCGAACCTGATCCTGCCGTCCGATACAGTGAACTTTTTCCCGCTCTCATTGATATCCGGCGGCAGCACTTCTATGCCCATTTCACTGCAGTTTCTTATGTATTTCGATATCTGATGCGGATCCCCCATGACAGAGGTCATCAGCGCTGCCATGAACTCGACCGGATAATGGGTCTTCAGCCATCCGGTCTCATATGCCAGCACTGCATATGCTGCCGCATGCGATTTGTTGAACGCATACTGCGCGAAGCTCACCATCTGATTGAATATCTCTTCTCCGGTATTCCTGGGCACGCCGTTCTTTTCCGCACCGTTGAGGAACACTTCCTTCTCCTGCAGCATCACATCCATTTTTTTCTTGCCCATCGCACGCCTGAGGATATCAGAACGACCGTAGGTATATCCCGCCAGATCACGCACTATCTGCATTACCTGCTCCTGATAGACCATGCAGCCGTATGTCACCGACAGTATTGGCCGCAGCGATTCATGCAGATAGCTGATGCCGGCCGGGTTCTTTTTGTTTTCTATGTACGTCGGGATCGAAGCCATGGGCCCGGGTCTGTATAATGAGATACCGGCCACGATATCCTCAAAGCAGTCCGGCTTGAGATTCTTCATGAACTGTGTCATGCCGGCGGATTCCAGCTGAAATATCCCCTGTGTATTGCCGGAGGAAATCATCTCGTAAACTGCCGGATCATCGTACTCCATGCTTGAAAAATCAATTTCAGCGCCGCTGTCCTCTTTTATATATTCAAGGGCATCCCTGATCACAGTAAGATTCCTGAGACCCAGGAAATCCATCTTGAGCAGGCCAAGTTCTTCGATCGTAGTCATGGTGAACTGTGTCGATATCCCCTTCTCGGCAAGATACAGCGGTACATATTCATCGATGCTCTTGCGGCTGATAACGACTCCTGCAGCATGTGTCGAGGCATGCCGCGGCATCCCTTCGATGGCGCGCGACATATCCAGCACTTTCCTGACTGTAGGATCATTTTCATATGAAGCTGCCAGTTCGGGATTCATCTTCAGGGCCTTGTCTATCGTCATCTTCAGATCGAAAGGAATGGCCTTGGCAATGGCATCGGTTTCTGCATAACTGACATTCATCACTCTGCCGACATCTCTTACCGCCGCCTTGGCTTTCATCGTACCGAAAGTTATTATCTGCGCCACCTTGTCGGCGCCGTATTTTTCAATGACATAATCGATGACTTCGCCGCGTCTCTCGTAGCAGAAATCGATATCGATATCCGGCATGCTGACTCTTTCAGGATTGAGGAATCTCTCAAAGATCAGGCCGTATTTGATGGGATCTATATCCGTTATTTTCAATGTGTAGGCAACAAGGCTGCCGGCAGCCGAACCTCTGCCGGGACCGACCATGATATTCTGGCTCTTGGCATAGTTTATAAAATCCCAGACTATCAGAAAGTATTCCACATATCCCATCTGTTCGATAATGGACAGCTCATAGTCCAGGCGCCGAGTCAGTTCTTCAGTGACATCGCTGTATCTTTCCGACAGTCCCTTTTCGCACAGTCCGCGCAGAAAAACATCCTTGGGTACATCGCCCGGAACTTCAAATTCCGGCAGATGCAGCTTGCCGAACTCGAATTCGACATTGCATCTTTCGGCTATCTTATGAGTATTTTCGCATGCTTCCGGAACAGATGAAAACAGCCTGGACATCTCCTCGGGGCTTTTCAGATAGAACTGATCGTTGGGGAATCTCATGCGGTTTTCATCATCGAGCATTGCCGCAGTCTGTATGCAAAGCAGAACATCGTGCGCAGCAGCATCTTCCTGTCTGACATAATGTACATCGTTGGTGGCCACGAAAGGTATCCCTGTCTCCTCGTGCAATCTCTTCATGTCCGGCAGGATATCAGCTTCCTCTTCCAGACCCTGATCCTGCAGTTCGAGGAAGAAATTGCCTTCACCGAATATATCGAGAAATTCCAGCGCCTCTTTTTTGGCACCTTCATAATCTCTGTTGAGCAGTCTGCGCTGGACATCTCCGGCCAGACAGGCCGACAGACATATGATACCGCCGGAATAGCGTCTCAATACTTCTTTATCGATACGCGGTTTATAATAGAAGCCTTCCGTATATCCCTTCGACACTATTTTTATGAGGTTCCTGTAACCCTCATTGCTCTCCGCAAGCAGCACAAGATGACCCTGATTCTTGTCCTTATCAGGATCCTTGTCAAAATGAGACCTGGCAGCTGTATATACTTCGCAACCTATGACCGGCCTTATACCCGCTGCCCTGCATTCACGATAGAAATCTATGACGCCGAACATCACACCATGGTCTGTTATGGCCAGCGAATCCATACCCAGTTCTTTGGCGCGAGCGACCACATCTCTGATCCTCGCTGCTCCGTCTAGCAGGCTGTATTCAGTATGGACATGCAGATGTGTGAAGCTCATATTTTGTCCTATCTCTTTCTTTTTCTCTTCCTGTTTTTATTTTTATTGACCCCTGATCCGCCGCCGGAGCCTGCCTTCATGCTTTTGGTTCCGATTTTTTCACCGGTATTAGGATCCTCGCCCCTGCGCTTGCGGCCCAGCATCCTTACCCATGTCTGCAGCCAGTATATGCCGGCCAGGACGAACAGAAATATTATCAGATCCTTATTGTTGGGGAACAGGTGGAAAAAATATCCCACCATCATGCCGCCGATGATGAATATCCAAAAATATATTACCTTGCCAACAAGTGTCTTTCCCATCTCATGCTCCTCCGTTACTTTTTTCTGATTTTTACATCCATCTGATGACAGGGCATTTCTAAATCTGCCTCAGTAAATGCTATTTTAACATTTTCTTCAAGAAAATATTTTACATCCCAGTATTTTTCCGTATCGCACCAGACCTGAAAATCGAGATCGATGCCGTCTGCGCCGTTTCCCGCCACACCGACGAAAGGCTGCGGGATCTCTTTGATATCTGTATCGGCTGAAGCCACATTCAGCATAGCTTCCCGTGCACTGCTGATATCACTATTATATCCTATCGTGAAGACGCAGTCCACACGCCTCATGCCCTCACGGGAATGATTTGTCATCACCTGACTGCTTACCAGACCGTTTGGTATGGTCACGACTTTATTGTCATATGTCTTCATTGTCGTCAGCTGCAAATCGATGCTCTGTACTATCCCGGCAGTACCGGCTGCTTCTATATAGTCGCCCTTATTGAAAGGCTTCGTAATCAGTATGGTTATGCCGCCCGCTACATTGGCCAGGCTGTCTCTCACAGCCAGAGCTATCGCTGCGCCGGCCACGCCCATTACCGTCACTATCGAGACCGTATTTACTCCAAGTTTATCAAGGACGATCACGATAAGAACTGTGAGCAGTATCACTTTGAAGGCGTTGATGATGAATTTATGCAGAACTTCATCAAGATTGGTCTTCTTCAAAAGGTGCCTCAACACCGACAGTATTATCTTGATTATTATCAGTCCTGCCAGAGCTGTTATGCCGATCTTTCCGTAATGTATGAGCAATTGCATTGCGTGTTCAGACATTTTCCTTCTCCTCTATACGCATGATCAAGCTGATGCGGCTCAACCGTTCCTGTTTCTTCTGCGTTCCAGTTCTTTGAGGAGCTTTTTCCTCAGTCTGATGTCATCGGGAACAACTTCCACCAGCTCATCGCTGTTGATGAACTCCAGTGCTTCCTCAAGCGTGAATGTCCTCGCAGGTGCCAGTTTGATATTTTCATCGCTGCCTGCTGCACGCTGATTGCTCACCTTTTTCGCCTTGCAGGGATTGACTACCATATCTTCGTTGCGGCTGTTCATGCCGATTATCATGCCTTCATATACTCTGGTACCCGGTTCGATGAACATCTGTACACGTTCGCCTATATTGAACAGAGCGTACGGCGTAGCACTTCCTTCTTCCTGAGCGATAGCCACGCCGTTCGTCCTCTGCGGTATCTCTCCCGAATAATCGCCGAAGCTGTCGAACCTTCTCACCATAGTGCCTTCGCCTCTTGTATCATTGATGAATTCGGTCCTGTATCCGAGCAGTCCGCGTGTAGGCACCAGAAATTCCAGATGTGTATATCCGTTTTCGCTTGTCATCTGCTGCATCATGCCCTTGCGCAGGTTCAGTTTCGAAATGACAGAACCGGAATAATCATCCGGCACATCTATGATGACCTCTTCCATAGGCTCGAGTTTCCTGCCGTCCTCTCCTCTTTTTACAATTACTTCCGGCTTCGAAACAGCCAGTTCATATCCTTCGCGTCGCATATTTTCAATAAGCACAGACAGATGCAGCTCGCCTCTGCCTGAAACTTTGAAGCTGTCGGTGCTGTCCGTCTCTTCAACCCGCATGCCGACATTGACTTCCAGTTCTTTCCGCAGGCGTTCTCTGATATGTCTTGAGGTCACGAATTTTCCGACCTTGCCTGCGAACGGCGATTTGTTTACCATGAAATTCATAGATAGCGTCGGCTCTTCGATGCTGATCATATCCATAGGATCCGGATGAGCCTCATCGCATATCGTCTCTCCTATGGATATATCCGATATGCCTGATACTACTACTATATCTCCGGCCACCGCTTCTTCAACGGCCACTCTCTTCAGTCCGCGGTAAACAAAGACCTGATTGATCTTTTCTGTCGACACACTGCCGTCAGCGCGCGTGACAGCTACGCACTGAGCTTCTCTGATAGTTCCCCTGGTTATCCTGCCGATGCCCAGTCTGCCTATATAGTCATCGTAGCCCAGCGTGGATATCTGGAACTGCAGCGGTTCTCCGCTTCTGTCCGGATACGGATCCACATGCTTCGTTATGGTATCGAACAGCGGAGTTATGTCGAGGCCGTTCTCGCCCATGGCGCTTCTTTCTCTCTTTTTGCCGCCGTTTTCGACTTCAAGTCCCGCAGCATCTTTAGGATCATACACAACTATTCCCTGTCTTGCTATTCCGTACAGGATAGGAAAATCGAGCTGACTGTCATTGGCATCAAGATCCATGAACAGTTCATAGACCTCGTCAACGACTTCTTCCACTCTTGCATCTTTCTTATCTATCTTGTTGATCAGAAGAATCGGATCGAGCCCCTGCTCAAGAGACTTGTTGAGCACGAACCTTGTCTGTGGCATAGGTCCCTCGCTCGAGTCAACCAGGAGTATCACTGTATCCACGGTCTTCATGATACGCTCCACTTCAGAACTGAAATCCGCATGTCCCGGCGTATCCACTATATTTATCTTGACATCGTTGTGCATCACTGAGCAATTCTTTGAATAGATCGTGATGCCTCTTTCTCTTTCTATGTCATCGCTGTCCATAACGCAGTCCACTACTTCCTGATTTTCTCTGAAAACACCGCTCTGACTCAAAAATGCGTCCACAAGCGTTGATTTTCCTGCATCGACATGCGCAATGACGGCAATATTGATGATTTTCTTTCTTTCGGTCATTTGTATTTATATCCTTCTTTCTGCTGGTTGATTTATTTCGGTACACTGTTTCCGAATATCTTTATGTACCGCATAGCATAACGTTTATTATACCATAAATAATCGGCAGTGAGAACACATTTTATGCCGTGTCAACGTGCCAGTCTTTTATGCCGTGTCAACGTGCCCGGGAGCTGCTGCTTTGATTGCCGCAGACAGCCGCCGGCATGATATAAAATAATTTATCTGTATTTTATGAATCATTTGTATTAAAATGTCAACATGAAGAAAATTATTTTCCGCATATTGCTGATATTGATCATAGCCGCTGCCGTGATAACCGGCGTAATGAAGCTGTCGGGCTTCGTTGTAGTGAACAGCAGCGGTATTCATATTACCGCCGGCTCCGTCTTCCCTAAGCCCGGCGATAAATCAGGCACCATAAAAGTGGCCTGCGTCGGCGACAGCATCACCTACGGCGATACTCTCAGCGATCCTGAAACCGAAGCCTACCCTGCCCGTCTTAAGGAAAAACTGGGCAGCCCATACAATGTGACGAATTACGGCTACGGCGGCACCGGCGTACAGAAAAATGCCAGAAGTTCATACTGGAACAACGAAGAATACAAACTGAGCCGGGATGCGGATCCAGACGCAGTCATTATCATGCTCGGCACCAATGACACCTGGGAATTCAACTGGACAGATGCTGATACCGTCCTCGCTGATTATGCCGAGTTCGTTGAAAGCTATGCTTCTCTGTCTTCGCATCCCGATATCATACTCATGACTGAGCCGAAAATGTTCGGCAACTACGGCGATTTCAACCGGCGGCTGATGAAGATCAATGCCGGAGTGCGTAAATATGCAAACAATAACGGCTACCAGCTGATCGATCTATACAAGGCAACTAAAAAGCATCCGGAATACTTTACCTATGACGGCGTACATCCGGATGCTGACGGTGCTGAATATATTGCCTCTTATATCTACGATAAACTCATGAAATAAGCACGGCTTTATAAAATATGATGGATAAAGGCTGTTTCTACCAGCCGCCGCCTCCGCCGCCGCCGAAGCCGCCTCCGCCTCCGAAGCTGCCGCCGCCGAAAGAGCCGCCGCCGCCGCCGAACGAATTGTCGCCGCTTGGTATCGATTCTGAAATACCTGCTGAAGCGAAATTATCAAAGCTGCTGAACATTCCATAAAATATCCAGGTATTGAAAAGCATATTGCTTCCATAGTATCCCGAATACCATACCGGCTGTTCTGTCGGTATTTTTTCAAATTTCTTGGCCCATTTCTTTGACAGACCCATCACATAAGCATATGGGAGCACATTGTAGAAATACTGCGGATCTTCTTCGACGAGCATCTCCAGTCTGTCGGCTTCGGCAGTCTTGATAAACTCCCTGAATCCCAGTATCCTGCCCAGCAGTTCCGCACCGCGCCTGGTACGCGCCTGCATGAATCTGATGGCCGCAAAACCCGCGACTTCCATGAGTATGAACAATACACCCATTATCAGATCTCCGATCTCCCAGTATATAAAGCCGATCGTCGCCAATGCCGCTGCAGCGAGTATCAGGATCGAGATCAGACTGACTCCTATAGTCCTGCCTTTGCTCCTCTCGTACTTTCTGCTTTCAGCCTTCATGGAAATAACGCAGGCTGCCGCCAGAATGACGTATATCACCGCTGATATGATCAGAGGTGTGATACTGCCGAATGTTTTCCAGATGACCGCACCCAGAACCAGCAGTGCAGCCGCTTCCACGACGAAAGCGATGCCGCGGCTTATAGTCGCCTTGCGCTTGAATATCCTGTTCTTGTGTTTTCCTGTGAACTCGCCTTCTATGTCTGCCACAGTCGCAGTATACGCTGCATAAAAATCTTCTCCCAGATCTTCCATGTTGACAGTCTCGCCCGTCGCAAAAAGACCGTTGAAAAACACCTGCTGATATGTTTTGGCATCCTGCGGCAGTTCCCTGACTTTATGGAGAACGAAGTTTTTCTTATCCTTGCCCTCTATCGTCAGATATCCCTTCTGCGCGAAATAGAACAGCAGAGAGATAACATCCTTTTTATCCACCACTCCATCTATGATATATCCTACTTCAGCGGGAGAAATGCCTTCCGGCGGTTCGAATTCCACAGTCTCCACATGCTTGGGATCTCTGCCGAATTTGAACCACAGCAGCAGGAGAAGCAACGCCGCGATCACGGCCATGGCATAAAGGCCCCAGTGCATGACTCTGAGAGTCGGCTCATTTGTAAAATATCCTTCCGGAAGCTGCACTGCAACTGTGATCCCGGTGCCGGACTCGAGTTTCTGATTTGTCCTGATTTTCAGAGTATTCTCGTCTACAGTCCATTTCACCTGACTGCCGCTGGACTTGCTGAGATCTTTTCCTACATATACTTTTACTTTTTTCTTATCTATGCTGCTGGGAAATGTGACTGTCACGTCAGCCCTGCTGATGTCTGTATCCCAGTCTTTGGGAATCACATTGTAATAGAAGCTGTCGTAATTTTTGATGCCGTCATCATACATGTGAGCCCTGTAGGAAAGGCTGTATGATTTTTTCCCGGTTGTCGTCATATCGGGATCGCCTATCTTGATTATTTTGTTGCCGTCTTTTTTTGAGACGGAAAACTGATTGGACATGACCGAAATATCATCTATTTTGAGCGGATTGCGCACTTTTTTGATCTTGTCGCCGTTGCTGTCGTTATATGTCACGGTCTGCGACAGAGGGACATACCTGTATATCCCGTGCATTGCTCTGTAAAAGTCCACTTTGATATCTTCAGTGATATAAGCCGAATTGTCATCTTTGACATTTACCTGTACTGAATAATTCCTGGTATCAAAACCGCTGTCTGCAAATACAGCCGGCGCGGACATTATCACAACGAGCAGCGCCAGCAGCACTATCACCAGCGGCCTTGCTTTATGGCCATACCTGCGGGCGGCTTTCACCGAGCTGGCGTTCTTTTCTGCAATATTGATTTCTTTCATGCTGTCCATATCCTTTACCTGCCTGTCAGAACTGAACCTTCACGTTCTGTCTTTCTTCTTCGCTCTCTGTCTCGAACATCGGTTTTCTTTCAAAATGGAACATTCCTGCAATTATATTGCTTGGGAAAACTTCGCATTTCGTATTGAACATCTTGACAACGCCGTTGTAATATTTTCGTGAATTTGCTATGTCCTCCTCGACCTTCTTCAGCTGGCTCTGCAGATCCATGAAGTTCTGGTTCGCTTTCAGGTCAGGATAATTTTCCGATACTGCAAACAGGCTTTTCAATGTGCCTGAAAGCACATTTTCATTCGCCAGTCTTTCTTCCGTCGAGCCGGCGTTCTGCACTGCCGACCTGGCCTCGGTGATGTTCTGGAACGTTTCTTTTTCATGAGCAGCATATCCCTTTACTGTCTCGACGAGATTCGGAATCAGATCAAATCTCTTTTTCATATAAACATCCATGGTCGAAAATGCTTCTTCCACACTGTTCTTCATTCTGATGAAGCCGTTATACATAGCGATGAAAGCTATTATCAGTATCACGACTATTACTGCGATAACTAATCCTACTATTGCACCTGTGCTCATTTTGTACCTCCGTTTGCGTTTTCGTATGCTCTGCTGTTATTGATCATCTTATTTCCCAGTTCACCGGTTCTTCTAGAAAATCATTCGTCTTCGAAAAATATTTTCCGCCGAAAAAGCCGTTATATGCTGAAAGCGGACTCGGATGCGCTCCTTCGAGAACAAGATGCTTCGCATTGGTTATCAGTGCTTTTTTTGCTCTTGCATTTGCTCCCCATAAAATGAACACCATCGGTTCGCTTCTCTCGTTCAGCAGTTCGATCACTCTGTCCGTGAATATTTCCCAGCCTTTGTTTTTATGGCTGTTGGCCATATGCGCTCTGACCGTCAGCACTGTATTGAGCAGCAGCACCCCTTCTTTTGCCCAGTTCTCGAGACATCCGTGCTGCGGTATTTCTATACCCGTATCATCATAAAGTTCTTTATAAATATTCTGCAGCGAGGGCGGCACTTTCACTCCGCGCTTCACAGAAAAGCACAGGCCATGTGCCTGCCCCGGCTCATGATAGGGATCCTGCCCTAATATGACTGCTTTCACTTTGCTGTACGGCGTGAATTTGAGTGCATTGAAAATATCAAACATATCCGGAAATATCGTCCTGCTGCTGTATTCCCTCTTGAGGAATTCACGCAAGTTCAAATAGTACTCTTTTTCAAATTCGCCTTTCAGGACCTCGTCCCAGTCATTTCCCATGTTTACCATAGGTTTATTATATATGACAAATGAAGCGCATACAAGACTGGGTATTACTTTTATGGCCCTTATTTATGTTATTATGATCGTCAATCGATCATTGCATTTCTTCTGCAAGGATGCGGTCAACTGTTTCTCTGATGATGAATGTCGGTCCCCCGCCGGGCCCGCGCTCGGCCGCTGGCAAAGCTCATCGTTTCTGCTGCCGCCGATGAACAGAGTGGTCACACCCTCATATATATCATGCAAGATGCCCTGTGCATCAATTTTTGATAAATCTTTCTGCATCATTTTCCACTTACAGAACTTGCCCTTTTATTTTCTGCCCGCATTCTCATTATTTGCACATATTTTAATTATCATGCATATTACAGCACTATATGTTAAATTCCTCGCATAGGTTTAAAGCATATCAGTATCTTATTGCATCAAATCGTTCCCATGGCCATCTGCCTGACTGCGGCGGGATATCGCATCTGCAATAATATCTTCTGATGCATAATCAAGGCGGTATATCTTCAGAAGATCTTTTCAGTGAAGTCCCTCATATGTCACACTGCTTCCGGTGCCCGCTGTACCTGCAATGTTCTGTACCAGCGCTTCATTATCTGCCGATGTCGAACCATATACCCTGACTCCATCCCCTGAGATGGCTGTATCGGAAAAGCAGCCGGTATAGTTAGTGATGCCTCCGCTGTAAATCGTTATGGTACCGCTGAGTTTCCTGCAGTGTGCAAAGGTATAGTAAAGATTAGTCACACTTGACGGTATATCTGTCGGAACCTCCAGCGAAGTGCACATGAAAAACGCAGCATACATATCCTGTACACTGGCAGGTATCACTGGCGCAGATGTCAATGCGCTGCATCCGGAAAAAGCACTCATCATACTGATAACTCCGAAAGGGATCTCAGGTGGACTTTTCATACTGCTGCATCCCCAGAATGTCTTCCATAAAATCAGAGCACTGCCTGGTATTCTGTTTACACCGATCAGATTTTCACAATCTGCGAACCATCCGCGCATGTCCGTAGTCTGTACTGCGGCTTGTATATCGACATTTTTTATTTGGCTTACATAACCAGGGGAATGCCAGGGAGCAACAAAGTTTGCCTGATTGTCTATCATCAATGCAGTATTGCCGCTTCCTCTGATTTCAAGAACGCCGTCATCGTACAATTCTGCAACAACATTGCTTGTTGCAAGACTATCTGAATATACTACATTAGCGGAGTCAGCTCCTATGCTCCAGCTTTTGATAATGCTCCGCGGTACGGTCACAGTGATTATGACAGCGTTACTTATCACTGAATTCCCATCTATGCCCGTTACTTTGCACTTGTAAGAATCACCGGAATTTGATTCGTTTAATGTTTCTGTCGTGTATGTCTCTGTCGTAGCTCCGGGTACAGGCGTGTCATTTCTATACCATTGGTATGTCAAAGGTTGCGTACCTCCAGTAACAACAGCTTTAAAAGTGCCTTGCCCCCCTTTGGCGATCGTGGAAGAGCCATTCACCGTCACCGATGTCAATGGAACGATATTAATGATCAACGATGCATTATTTGATGAAACTGTACCATACTTGTTTGTAACTGTACAGTGATATTGACTGTTGTAGTCTCCAGACGCTGCTACAAAACTGTACGTATTATTCTTCTCCCCCGCAATGGCCTGCGATCCTCTGTACCACTGAAAAACAAAGGGTGCTGTTCCTCCGTTTACAACAGCAGTGAATTTAACACTGCTGCCTATTGAGGCAGCAACATTTTTCACTGTAACCGCAGATGGGATACCTGACTTTGTCTTAATCTTCTTCACCGCAGAACGCCTGCCATAGATTTTTTTCTTGCCGTTCAGTTTGTACGCTTTCACATAATACCTGTAATAAGCAAGCGGCCTCAATGATCTGTGGTCGCGATATTTCAGCCTGCGTATACTCTTTATTGGCCTGTAATGATTCCCGTATTTTTTATATATCGTATACCCGTATGCGCCTCTGGCCTTTTTCCAAGTCAGGGAAACTGATGTGGCAGTTGATGAAACGCTGTTCCAAGTGACCTTCCCCGGCTTTGACAGTGCAGATACTCCATGTACGCATGCCGGAGAAAGCGCTGATATAGTGAGTATGCTTATCAACAATGTCATATTTTTTAAAAGAGCATATGCCGCTTTTGTTTTTATATAATTGTTCATAATAACACCCCTTGATCCATTATTATATTTTTCTTTCAAAATAAATATATCATCGATAAAAAGCAGAACAAATCATCATTCTGCTCAAAAAAGGCGTTATTCTGCTGCAGTCACGAACCACTTCAATGCCATTTTACGATATCCGGAATGAGAAAACCCTGTTTTCATTTTGAAAAGCCCCGCATAGCATCCGTGATAATCAACGCCGCAGCGTGAAAATACCTCATCGACTGAGATATCCATGTCCAGCAGTTTGTCTCTGATTATACCGAGTTTGATCTCTGTATAGTAATCATGGGAAGTCATACCGGCATATGCTTTGAAAACATGAGAAAAATGGCTGACACTTAAAAATAACGCTGCAGCTACTGCTTCAACGTCAAACTTGTCAAGCCGGCGGGTCTCAATATATGCCGCTGCATTCTCTATCTCCCTTCTGTTCAATAGTTTTTTTAATAAACAGAAAATCGGCTACATAGAGTATACTTCCCTTTTTGCAGATCGGCACAGTTGAAATATCGGCAATAAGAGAATCAATATTGTGACCGGTTAGTATGTTGGCCGACTTGACACAATGTATCTGTATAACTGTATCTTGGGATCGTGTTGCCTCACCTGAAAAAGCGCTTAATATCTTGACGTAAAAATGAGCTTCTTTTTTGCAAATATACCTGTGAAGAATTCGGCAGGCCTTGCAATAACTCGATCAAAAGTTCACAGTTTGGAGCTCCATTTTATGATCAGGTATATCAATATCAATTATACCTGGCACTTTCAGCTCTTCTTTTTTACTCATTTTGATCAAACACCCATTATTACATCAAAACAACTAAACATGAAACTCGCTTCTGCATATATTATCAGCAGAATTAACGGATAATGTTCGTCAACTTTTGTTTATTCAATATATCATCATCTATATAATAATCCACATCTAAGCGGGCATCTCTGTCATGCCCATTTATCAGCGTTTCAGTTGATCGTACAAAGAAAATACAGGTTGTATTTCTTATGCTTACAGACCATTGTTCCGAAACATCGAAACTACTGTCAGCCAGACGACGTTTTCCAGGCTCTACTTCGTTTCCCCGATCGCTCTGCAGAACTGTATTCCGATGTTGTATTCTACATAAACACATCAACGCTGTATCGCATAGTTATCAAACTGTTTTGACCGGACATCCCTGCCGGTATATACTTAATACATGTGTAAAGTGTTTTTATCAAAATGGGCTCCAGAGCCCCTGCGCAAATATCTCCGCACAAAAGGCTGCGAGATCGTGCCGGTATCCGGAACTGAAATGTCCCCGATAAAAGGACAGGAAAGTGTCAGCACAGCTATTTCTGATCATCCGGATATTTATTACTGCAAACTCGGCTGTCACGATGATGCCCCTGTTTTCTGCGGCGATCCCGGCATGCTGAATATTGGATATCCTGAAGAGATAATCTACAATGCCGCCTGCACAGGCAGATACATTATCCATAATATGAAGTACACTTGTCCGGAACTGCTGAATACTGCCAGGTCTATGGGGATGATCCCTGTTGATGTAAAGCAGGGATATGCTAAATGCAATACCGTAATAGTCAGTGAAAATGCAGTGATATCTTCTGATCGCGGCATGTGCTCTGCGATGCAGAATGCCGGCCTTGATGTCCTGCTTATCGACCGCGGTCATATATCTCTGCAGGGATATGAATATGGATTTATCGGCGGTGCATCAGGCCGAATAAAAAATGAAATCATCTTCAACGGTGACCTTTCTGCACATCCTGATTTCAAAAGGATCTGCGATTTCATAAAATATCATGCCCTGGAAATAAAATATTTTGAAGAGTTTCCCCTCTCGGATATAGGCTCCATCATCTCCATGTGCTGATAATATTTACACAAAGCTCGAATTATTTAACGCTGCTGTATTGTTACTTGTTCCAAAATGCACACGGTCCGCCTACTACGCATTTGCCGCAGACCTCACTTCCTACGGTTCCATTTTCTTCGTCATCTGCATATGAACTGCCAAGGCCTCTGTATATATGCGCATTTTTCCTGCACACGGCATAACATTTTTTTCTGTCATAACCATCCGGCATCAATGCACCGGCCGGACATGCTTTTACACAAACTCCGCAGCTTCCATCTTTCTTATATAAACACAGTTCCTCTTTCAGAGGCTCATCCGGTTCTATTGTCACATCGGTCACTACAGTGCTGCATCTGCCGCAGCATCCCTGCTTCGTTATCAGCATATTGTTGAGGCCGAATGTACCCAGCCCTGCCGCTCTGGCAAAATGCCTCTGTGACCAGTTGCTGATCAGCATTTCTCTGTCGAATTTGACCGCTTCCGGAGTCACTGCGGCCCTTCCCCCCGCATCTTCAAGCAGTTTTATGATCCCGTCATTCAATTCTGTAAACAAAACATTCGTTTCTTCATACGCCAATGCCCACTGCCTGCTTGCAGTCGTACCGCCTCTGTTGCTTTTAGCCAGATCTTTTGTAAACGGCAAAAAATATGCGATCACGGTTTTAGCACCTGTCACTACATCTTCCGGCATCACATGTTCCGGCCCTACACTCTGGTGCAGTTCCATGATTATCGGGTGTGCAGCATCGGCAAATCCGATTAGCGGACGGCCCCATTCTGTTTCTGCTTTATATCCGTCGACATATTCTGTTATGAATTTTATGATTCTGTCTTTCATTTCTTTCACTTCCTTTTACCATAAATAATTATACCATAAATACGGTCACATTCTCTGCTTTTGCACTCTTATCCGTATGATGCTAAAATGTCATTATGAAAAAACACGCGATAATACCTATCTTCATACCGCACAGAGGCTGCCCCAACGACTGTGTCTTCTGCAATCAGCGCACTATCACCGCCCGCAGCGGCGATGTTTCAGCCGATGATGTCAGGCACATAGCTGATCAGTGGCTGACGACGCTGACCGCTCCGCGACCGGATGTCCTTGAAATGGCTTTTTTCGGAGGAAGCTTCACCGGCATCCCCATTGAACAGCAGAATGAATATCTGAGCGTAGCTTATGATTATAAAAAAAGAGGCCTGATCGACAGGATTCATATGTCGACACGCCCTGATTACATAGACGAACGCATACTGGCCAATCTTCAGGACTGGTCAGTCGATGTCATAGAACTCGGCGTCCAGTCTTTTGATGAAAATGTCCTGGAGGCATCGAAACGCGGCCATTCTGTCGACGCAGTATACCGTGCCTGCAGTCTTATCATGGATCATGGTTTCGAACTCGGCATCCAGCTCATGGTCGGCCTGCCGCATGACAGCCGCGAAAAGGACATCTTTTCAGCCAAGGAAACAGTAAAGATCGGCCCGTCCATCGCGCGCATATATCCGACCGTAGTGCTTGAAAACACCGAACTGGCCGATATGTACCGCAGCAGCGCCTACAGACCGCTGACTGAAGAAGAAGCGGTCAGCATCACCGCTGATATGTACCGTATACTGGACAGTGCCGGCATCAACATCATACGTGTCGGTCTGAAAAGCACAGATCTGATCAATGAAGACAGCGACCTCGGCGGCGGCTATCACCCCGCTTTCCGTCAGCTCGTAGAAGGCCGCCTCGCCCGCGAGGACATGGAGAAGCTGCTAAGGTCCGCAGAAGTCCGGCTGCAGAACGATACCTGCGACCACAGCCTTCCCGCAGATCTGACCTTCTACAGCAGCAGCAGAAGCTTCTCAAGTATGATCGGACACCATGCCTGCAATAAAAAGCACTTTGCCGCTGAACTCATAAAAGACAGATCACTGAAGATAAGATATGAGATCGACAAAACTCTTTCCGACGGCACATATGCGATATCCATTGCGGGCGGCCCGCATATTATGTTAAAATAGTCAGCAAATAATCATTTCAGACACTCGCAGCTATCTATCTGCAGTTGTCTGACGGTACGCTGCAGCTGCCTGATGTGTGTGCCATTAAAAAATACAGGTGAAAAGAGGAATTAAAATGAGAGCAGTCATAACAGTCATCGGCAATGATAAAGTCGGGATACTGGCAAAGGTAAGCACCACATGTGCCGAATCAAATGCCAATGTAATAGAAGTAACTCAATCTGTGCTTCAGGAATTTTTTACTATGGTGATGCTGATAGATATCTCGCAGATGAACTGCAAGCTTGAAGAGCTGAAAGAAAGACTCAACGAAAATGCGCAGGACATGGAGATACATGTCATGCATGAGGATATTTTCAATTCCATGCATCGCATCTGACATGATGCATGGAATTTATCAACCGCTGCAATTTACAGGAGAAAATATATGCTTAATATGACTGATATCTTGGAAACGATAAAAATGATCCAGGAAGAAAACCTTGATATAAGGACGATAACCATGGGCATCTCCCTGCTGGACTGTGCCGACAGCGATATCGACGCTTCCTGCAGGAAAATATACGATAAGGTCTGCCGGCGTGCCGGCAGACTGGTTGAAACAGGAATAGCCATTGAAAAAAAATACGGTATACCGATAGTCAATAAAAGGATCTCTGTGACTCCGGCTGCCATGCTGGCCGGAGCTTCCGGAGGCGACCCGGTAAAATATGCCCATGCCCTTGATAAAGCTGCCCGTGAGACAGGCGTCAACTTTATCGGAGGTTATTCTGCTCTGGTGCATAAGGGCTTCAGCCCCGGAGACGAGGCTCTTATCCAGTCGATACCGCGTGCTTTATCTGAGACTGAATATGTGTGCTCTTCCGTTAATGTCGGCAGCACTCGAACAGGCATCAACATGGATGCTGTAAAGCTCATGGGCGGCGTCGTCAGAAAAACCGCTGAAATGACCAGTGACAGACAATGCATAGGTGCAGCCAAACTTGTGGTCTTCTGCAATGCTCCGGAAGACAACCCCTTTATGGCCGGTGCCTTCCACGGTCCGGGAGAACCTGACTGTGTGATAAATGTTGGAGTATCAGGCCCGGGCGTCGTTCGTGCCGCTCTGGCTAAAATGGATAAGACCGATGATCTTTCATCAGTGGCAGATATGATTAAAAAAACCGCTTTCAAAATAACCCGTATGGGTCAGCTGGTAGGCACTGAAGCATCTGCAGCGCTCGGCGTTCCCTTCGGCATCATCGATCTTTCGCTGGCACCGACGCCTGCCATAGGAGATTCTGTAGCCTATATTCTCGAAGAGATCGGTCTTGAGCAGTGCGGTGCCTGCGGCACTACTGCAGCGCTGGCAATGCTCAATGATGCTGTCAAAAAAGGCGGTGTGATGGCCTCCGGAAATGTCGGCGGACTCTCCGGCGCATTCATACCTGTAACCGAAGATGCCGGCATGATCAGGGCTGCCCGCGACAGGAGCCTGTCCATAGAAAAACTGGAAGCCATGACGGCAGTATGCTCGGTAGGCCTGGACATGATAGTGATACCGGGTGATACAGGCGCAGATGTGATTTCAGGCATGATTGCAGATGAAGCTGCGATAGGAATGGTGAATTCCAAGACTACTGCTGTAAGAGTCATCCCTGCAGTCGGCCTTGAAGAAGGCGAAGAGCTGGATTTTGGAGGGTTGCTGGGAAGCGGTCCTGTAATGAAAGTCTCCAGGATATCGCCCTCTGTGATGATAAACAGAGGCGGGCGAATACCGGCTCCGCTGCAGAGTCTCAAAAACTGATACTATTTCAGAAAGGTTTAAGGAAATACTGTTACATTTAAGGCTCAGAGAACAGAGCCGAAGAAAACCCAGCGCTGTTCAGGGCCCCGCAGAACGTGGGGCCTTTATTGTTATATTTCTTCTTCATAGATAAAGATGCCGCCGTTGCCGAAATCCCACTTGCCCTTTCCGGCTCCTATCGCAAAATGCAGCTTGGCTATGCCCAGATCAACCATGTCATATTCCCTGTCGCCGTTAACTTTTGCCGTGGCGGCGCCGTCTGAATACAGAAAGCTCACCGGCTGCCGGTTCATTGAAGAGGGCGCCGCCGTTACACATCTCATACCCTCTACTACCCAGTTGGGAGCCCTCTCCCCCTTTTTTGTCTTCAGCATGTCTTTTATCTCTTTGCTGTTTCGGTGAGTCGCTTTTCTCATGACCGCTTCCTTGATGCTTTCGTTCGGCGACACGATGCCGAAGGCTATCACACATTTCAGTTCTTCTCCTTCCGCGATCTCGCACTTGCACGACTCTCTGTCATAGCTGCCGCCGATCCAGCAGGTCCCCAGGCCGAGCGCGACCGCCTTCAGCAGCAGTCTCTCTCCGTAATACCCTGTCTTCTCTTCCATATCCGGATCGTCAGTGCTGCCGACCATAGCAAAATAATTGCGCACTCCCGAAAAAATACCGTAGCTCTTTCCGAGTCCCCTGAACGGATCGCGGTCATTGGTTATCATCTGCACATGAAGGCCGCTGTCTTCATTGCATTCATCTGCCGCCTGCTGCAGTTCATCGACTATCCCCTGCGCCAGAGGTTCGTTGATATATGCTCTCCTTGATCTCCGTTTGAATATTGCCTGTTTGAAATCCATCTTCTACCTCCTCAGTCATTCGCCTTCATGGATTCTACCATATCTATCTTCCTGATGCTCCGTCGCATTATCAGTTCCACCAGAAGCGTAAATGCCAGTGTGATCAGTATCGAATACAGATAACTCTGCCAGTATATCATACGGCCGAACATCACATCTTCGACTTCTACCGTATAGATAACAAATTTATGCAGTATTATACCTGCAGGTATCCCTATCACCATACCGATGACACTTAGGATATTGATCTCTCTGAAAATATAAGAAAACACCTCGCGATCGAAAAATCCCAGCACTCTGATAGTCGCCAGTTCCTTTTTCCGCTCGCATATATTCACATTGATAAGATTGTAGAGCACGATCATGGCCAGGACCCCGGCTGATATGATCAGCACGATGACGATATAGTCTATGCTTTTGACCGAATCGCGGAAATTCTTTTTGACCGTTGCCGACGACATGACGCTCTTGATGTGATCGCTCTCCAGCAGCGCCGCAGAGACCTTGTCGGCGGAATTGCCGCTGTGCGGTGCTATTTTTGCCAGCACAAGCGAAAAGTCTTCACTGCCGCCGAATGCAGCCTGATACTTTTCCCGCGACATATATATATCAGACTGAACATAGTTTTCAGTCGTGCCCGTCACTGTGAATTCATGTGTCTCTCCATCACTGTTCTTTATTTTTACTCTGCTTCCCCTGCCGACGCCCAGATTATCTGCCATCTTTTCCGTGATCACGACAGAATTTTTCCCGAATCCGATTTTCCGTCCGCTTTTTCTGTCTCTGAGCGTTATGAATCTGCTCAGATCCGCATCCTTTGCCGGCACAGTCAGGTGATCCGTTTTTTCTGTTTTCCCCTTTGCGCTTATCGTCGCCGCTCCATCCGAGAACCTGCCCCAGACGCTGATCATATCACTGTCGCCGAGGACATTCCTGATAGTTTTATCCTTCGTTACATATTTTGCATCACTGACCGATATACTCATATCGTATTTGTTTATCTCATTATACTGCTTGTCTACGATGCCGCCTATGGAATCCCTGACTCCGAACCCTGCCATCAGCAGCGCGAAACACCCGGCCACTCCTATGATCGTCATAAAGAAACGTTTCTTGTATCTGAATAGATTCCGTATCGTGACCTTCCACGAAAATTTGATCCTTTTCCAGAGAGGGCCTATCTTTTCCAGAAAAACGCGCCGGCCGGCCCTGGGTGCCTTCGGCACCAGCAGAGAAGCAGGTCGTTCCTTCAACTCGTTTCTGCAGGCGGCCCATATGGTGACCATGATGCAGATGATAGTCACAGCGCTGATCACAGCACCTATATAGGGAATGAAATGCGGCGACAGTGCCGGGAGATTGTACATCATCCTGTAGGCATTATTGATGACTGCAGGAAACAGCCTGAAGCCGACAGCCAGCCCGACAGCACAGCCGAGAGCGCAGGCAGCAATGCCGTAGAGGAGATAATATCCGAGGATGCTGCCGCTGCGGTACCCCAGAGATTTCAATGTACCTGTCTGCAGCCGTTCCTCCTCCACCAGGCGCGTCATCGTCGTGAGAGCCACCAGAGCTGCTATCAGGAAAAAAAATACCGGGAACACCTTGGCCACAGCTGCGACCTTTGTCACATCTGACTTGAAACTGGCATAACCTACTTCGTCTCTCCTGTCTGTTACATACCACTTAACCTCGCCGATCTTTTTTTCTATGTTATTTCTCAAAACACTTTCCGATGCCGAATATACCGCTGCGGACGCCGACTGCTGCGATGAAGACGCGTAGATGCCGGACATCATTTTGCTCAAGGCATCATCCGTCAGCTGATCCTTGCGTATCCGGGAACGTTTTTCCCCTGCTTTTTCAAATTCCTTGACTGCGCCAGCCAGTCTGCTGCGGTATTTTTCGCTGAAGGTATCGAGCTTCTGGGTCCCCGTCATAATGATATATGCCGCTGACCAGACATCCTGGTCATAAACAGCATCTCTGACAAACACCGCCAGACTTATCTTTCCTGTGCCGACATTCGTATATTCACCGTGTGCCGAAAGATAAAGAGGCGACCTCACGATGCCGACAACTTTGAATTTCTTCTCTTTGTATCTGACGTCTATGTCATCATAATTTTTATTTTTATCCGATATCGTCAGCATTTCGCCGATCTTGTGCGTATATCCGTAGGCATTCGGCACGCAGATCACACATTCATTGTTCTTTTCCGGGAAGCGGCCCCTTATCAGGTCTGTCCTGTTTATCTCGTCTTTCTTATCGATATCAAAATCTGTCCCGGTGACTCTGCTGGTAAATACTTCATCATCGGCAGTCTTCATCACCATATCATCCATGTGGACCATGGCGACATCTCTGACTCCGTCCATCTTTTTGATGTATCTGCGGTCGGCATCAGTCAGGCCCCTGCTGCATTGCACTTTCAAATCGCAGGCATCATGGCTGTCATAATACCGGTCTGTATTCTGCTTCATATCAGGAGTAGTCGCAGTAAGACCCGCCAGAAAACCCGTGCCCAGCGCTACTATTGCCAGTATCGACAGGAATCGTGAAAGACTGCTCTTAATGTTCCTTGCTGATAATTTTGCGAATGTCCTGTTCAATATGCTTTTTGCCTTTCTACCATTCTATCTCTTCGATAGGCACTGGTGATGCATTTACTTCATTGCTTACGGCTTTGCCGTTCTTGATCTGTATGACCCTGTCAGCCATCGGTTTTACAGCCTGGTTATGTGTTATTACAATAACGGTCTTGCCGGTCTCTCTGCATGTGTCATGCAGCAGCTTAAGTATCATTTTACCGGTATTGTAATCAAGCGCACCTGTCGGTTCATCGCACAGCAGAATCTTGGGGTTCTTGGCCAGCGCCCTGGCGATGGCAACTCTCTGCTGCTCGCCTCCTGACAGCTGCGCCGGAAAGTTATCGGCCCTCCCCTCCAGTCCAACACTGGAGATCACTTCACGTGCACTGAGAGGATCTCTGCATATCTCAAGAGCCAGTTCCACATTCTCCAGCGCCGTCAGATTCTGCACCAGATTGTAGAACTGAAAGACAAAGCCGACTTCATGTCTGCGGTATTCCGTGAGCTGCCTCTCATTCATGTTCTGTATTTCTGTGCCGTCCAGCACGACTCTTCCCTCATCGCAGGTATCCATGCCTCCGAGGATATTGAGAAGCGTCGTTTTCCCGGCTCCGCTGGGGCCTGCTATCACGCAGAACTCCCCTTGCTCCACATAAAAACTCATCTCGTCAAGGGCCGCGATACGCTGCTCTCCCTGACCATAGAACTTGCCAGTTTTATCAAATATGATATAGCCGTTCATATATCGCCTCCGCGGTCCTATGACCATTTTCCGACTGTTCAGAAGTATTTACAACAATGCTATTATATTATATAATTATCGAGTTGCAAAGCCGGAAACTGACCGAATGCAGCAATCGATAATATATCAGCGGGGGGAAGACGGACAAAAGTGATAAACTCATATCTTAGATCTTCAATAATAGCGATAGCAGCGGCGATGGCGGTATTGATTTCTGCCTTTTTCAGTCCGCTGAACTCGACGACAGCATATGCGGCTGCCGTACCGGACGGACAGGCACAAATCAAAATACACGCCAAAGGCGCTGTGGTCATGAATGCCGATACCGGAGATCTGCTCTACAGCAAAAACGGCGACAGCCGCTTTTATCCGGCCAGCACCACTAAACTGATGACCACTATCGTAGCGATCGAAAAATGCAAAAATCTCGATGAAGTAGCCACGGTCTCCAAAAATGCCGTTTACGGCATCGGCAATGACTCAAGTCATATCGCACTTCGCGTCGGTGAAAAGGTCACTGTCAGACAGCTGCTTTACGGCATGATGCTGGCCTCCGGCAATGATGCTGCCGTAGCAACAGCAGAACACGTCGGCGGCAGCATCGAAGCTTTTGCCAGACTGATGAATCAGGAAGCGGAAAAGCTTGGCTGCAGCAATACACACTTCTCCGACCCGCACGGTCTCTATCATAAAAACCATTACACGACACCTCACGATCTGGCCAAAATCATGCGTCACTGCATCGGCAGCAGTGAATTCGTCAAGATCGCCAGTTCGCTGAAATATACGATACCTAAAACAAATAAATCAAAGAAGAAAAGAGTCCTGTGGAACAACCACCGCATGATCAGAACGAAATACTATGCATATAAGGGGTTCATATGCGGCAAGAGCGGTTATGTGACAAAGTCAAAATTCAATCTTGTTTCGTATGCCTCCAGGAACGGTATGCGTCTCATCGCTGTCGTTATGCGCGGCAATGACCCTGTACAGGATGTCAAAGACACCAGTAAACTGTTAGATCATTATTTCGATAATTATAAAAGCGTAAACATAAGTGCCGGCCAGACAGGCATAAAGTCCGTTGACACTGCCCTGAAGCATAATGTGCCAGTGACCTATGACGGCACTCTTAACGCAATGATACCTGAAAATGCATCCGCATCTGATCTGAAATACAAAACAGAGATCAAAGATGATCTTACGGCGCCTGTAAAGCCCGGCACCGTCATCGGCAAAGTGACTGCACATTACGACGGCCATACTGCAGGAGTTGTGAACATCAGGAACACTGAGACCATCGATGACACCGCATGGAAAATAATAAGGCTATGCATAGGCGCTGCCATATGCATAACCATAATATTTATCATATTCAGGCTCTCACGGCTCTGGGGACACAAGAAAGGCGGGCACAGGCCCCGAAGGCACTCCTGACAGCATCTTACAGCGCTGTCTTTTTCCTTACTCTGGCAGAAATGTCAGCCAGCTCTTCCTTTGACAGTTCCTCTAAATGTTCGAGCTTTTCCATAAAATCCATCACTGTCTCCTTCTGCCGCAGTTTCTGGATCTCATTGTAATATGTTACTACCACCCCGGGTATCATACCTATCAGCAGCAGCGTATACAGCGACAGCACCACGCTCAGTATCCTGCCTACGGCAGTAACCGCGACCAGATCTCCGAAACCAATGGTCACTGCCATCGAATAGCAATACCACAAACTGTCTCTGTAAGTATTGATAGAAGGTTCAGCCAGCATCACCAGCACGGATATCACAAGAAAAAAGAATATGTAGCCATAAATAAGCTTATCCATATTCGTTATCTTTATTATCTTTCCCAAAGCTCTTATCTTTTTCATGATCTCACTTTCCCGATCGCATAATGCCTGTTACATTCTTTCTTTCGATGCATTAACTCCCTGGTTTCGCGGCATCTTATCTGAAGTCGCACGCAGCCTTTAGTCCATATGACGGAACAGCATCCTTGACCGCTCTGTTTATCGCTCTGGCCATCACTTCCGTTGCCAGTGCTCCGAGCGAATCCGGCGCCACTTCCGCTTCTCCGGTAGCCATCACGAATATCGTATCGCCGTCGGCGCTGGTATGCACAGGGCTTATCGCCTTCGCATATCCGTTATGCGCTATGGAAGCCAGCTTGCATGCCTGATCCTTTGTCAGTTTTGCATTGGTGATCACACATCCAAGAGTCGTATTGCCGGAAAAAACATTCCTGGCCTTTTCGATCTCGCCGTACATTATATCTTCTGTGCTCGAAAGTTTCGAGCCGTCGGCGCTGAGGATGCCGGCTATCCTTTCATGGGTATCATAGTCGATCACATCTCCCAGTGCATTGACAGCCACAACGGCTGCACACTGTATATTTCCTATCTGTACGGCATAGATACCCAGGCCGCTCTTCATCATCCTTTCGACACCGAGGAATTTGCCTATGCTCGCTCCTGTCCCTGCACCGACACATCCCGTCTGCGGTGTTTCCGTTTCGGAAGCTCTGCAGGCAGCGTATCCCATAGCTCTGTCAGGCCGGCATTTTGGATCGCCGACTACCAGATCGAACAATGAAGCGCCGCACACGATGGGCACTACGCCGACGCCTACATCGAAGCCTTTGCCCTTTTCTTCAAGATAATCCATGGCTCCTTCTCCTGCCGCCAGCCCGTAAGCGCTGCCGCCTGACAGCATCACGCAGTGGATCTGCTGTACCATCTTTTCAGGTCTCAGCAATTCTGTCTCCCGGGAAGCCGGACCGCCGCCGCGTACGTCGACGCCCGCTGTAGCTCCCTCCTCGCAGAGAATAGCCGTACAGCCGCTTCCTCCCTTTTTATCCTGTGCGCTGCCGACTTTAATGCCCCTGATATCGGTTATACTGATTTCTTTCATAAGATGACGTCCTTCCTTTTATAACAGGGCGGACATCATGCCCGCCCCGTATATGATATGTATATATTCTTATTTATTATACTATATCGACAGAAATGCCGGTATGGCCTGTATAAGTGCTATTATTACACCGACTACAGCTTCGCCTCCGAGCAGTCCGGATGCTATGATCAGGCCTGTGCCCTTCTCGTCCCATTCGGGAGCAGCCTTGGAAACGATGAACTTGAGTGCGCCGCCGATGAACGCCGTCGCCGACAGATAGAACGGCAGATAAACACCAAGCCCGAGCGTCATTACCGGGAAATTCACGCAATACAGAACTACAGCGATAACAAGTCCTGCCCAGAATACCGGGACATTGGCTATGCCGCCGACCATGGCTGCAACTGCGCCTGCCTGCGGTGCCGGGAACTGAGCCGGATCGCCGAAGGCTGTGGGACCGTAAGCTGTAAGTATAACATAGAACACACCGATAGCTACGAAGGCACCGACGATTCCTCCGATGCTCTCGCCTATCCACTGTGCCTTCGGACTGGATTTCAGAATGTATCCGGCTTTGAAGTCGTTCATGACATCTCCGGCCAGTCCGCAGGCGATAGCTACTATAGATGCAACAAAGAATATCTCCGTCGAGCCGGCATGAGGTGCGCATACCTTTGCCGCCAGCAGGATGATGATGCCGAAAATCTCCATCGGGTTGACACCCGACTGACCAACGCACTGCGCCGACATCGAAGTTGCCAGCCATACGCCGAGTATGGTTATCACGCTCGGTACGACGCCCATGCCTGCCAGAGTAGTAAAGATTACTGCGAGCAGCACCATTACGATCGGAGCCCATCTCAGGTCGATGAATCCTTCCTTCCTGTATTTGCTGCTTAACATCGGTCCGAAGATCTCTTTTGCCTTAGGCAGGATGCCCTTGACTATGATACCGACGCCGGTACCGACCATGAGGCCGATGCCGAGCGAGCTCTTGATGCCTGCTGCTGTTGCCGCATCCCACCATCCAAAGCTGGTGCCGCCGATCAGTATGCCGAAGTCGCCTATGATGGCTCCGAGGAACCATACGCCGATGAACAGAGGCCCGATGATATAGCCGACGCCGATCATCATCGGTGACATGTATATACCTATCGAAGCGCCGAAAAGAAGCTGCGTTTTCGACTGTCCGAGAGCTATCGTTTTCGGCAGAGTAACAGGTATCAGCGCAAACCAGTCTCTGATCAGCGTGAACAGACCTGCAAGTCCCAGCGACACGAAAAGGGTCACTGATTTTTTTCCGCCTTCGTCGCCGACGATCAGAGTCTCGGCTGCAGCCTGGCCCATCGGATACGGCAATTCTTTTGTCTCAATAAAGTACTTCCTGATAAGTGCTGTGAATATCAGGCCCAGTATAACGCCTCCGAGCACTATGACAGCGATTTTGGCAAAGCTGACTGTGGCGCTTGGATTAAGCATGTAGATGCCCGGAAGTGTGAATGCCAGACCTCCTGCTGTCATTGCGCCCGCACTCATTATTGTATGAGTTACATTGATTTCATTGATGTTCGTTTCGTGTTTTCCCCTGCCGAGAAGCTTGAGAAAAAACATCGATACCAGCGCAACGAAAATGATCGGCCATGGCAGCGCGCCCAGTTTCAGGGCTACATACATTGAGCTCATGGTCAGGACCATTGCGCCGATACAGCCGATGATTATACCTCTGGCTGTCAGCTGTTCACCAAACGATTTGGCATACTTTATGCCTTTTGGTTCCTGTGACATATCGTCCTCCTTATTACTATAACAAAATATAAATAAATCTATAAATCCGGCAGCTGCCGCTGCAGATCATCACGTTTATATTCTACCACACCGTCGATGATAGTCATATCGATTTTTATCTTATCGATATTCATGGGATCGACCTTGAGAATATCATCCGAAAGGATGATGATATCCGCCAGTTTTCCGGGCTCGAGAGAGCCCTTTATATCCTCCTCATAAGCACCATAAGCCCCATTGACGGTCGCGCATCTTATCGCCTCCATCACGCTGACTGCCTGTGTCCTGTCGCACTGCACGCCCTTCGTCCTGTCGTACCTGTTTACGGCGGCATCTATCAGAGTAAGGCCTGCCGGCCCAGAAGGGGTATCGCTCTGGAAGCTGCAGCATACTCCGGCATCGAGCATGCTCCTGACAGCGCAGGCGTATCTGCTGCGCTCAGGGCCGAAAAACCTTTCATAATTGGCCCCCTGAAATGCTATCATACCCACATTAACACTGGGACATATATTCATCTTTGCCATACGTTCGATCAGATCCTGATCGCTCAGCGTACAGTGTTCTATTCTGTGCCTGAGATCAGGTCTCGGATCTGTCTCAAATGCTTTTTCATATCCGCTGACCATGAATTCCACAGCCCCGTCGCCTATTGCATGGGCACTGGCCTGGCATTCGGCATCATTTATTTCTTTGATGTATTCTGCAACCTCATCGCGTTCCCATCCCTTTTCTCTGGGAAGCGACGGATCATGCGTATATGGTTCTCTTGTATAACACGATGGACCGCCTGATCCTCCGTCGATCATGAATTTGCAGGTGCCTATCTTAAAATGTTCATCTCCCAGTCCGCTCATAAGTCCCAGTTTCATCCAGTGATCATTGTCCTCTTTGCTGAAGGGCTTTCCGAATATGCTGTGGAGCATCATATAGGAGCGTACTTTGAATTTTCTCTGTCTGCACAGTTTCTGCATGATATGATATGAAGGCTTGTCCAGTTCGCCGCAGTCATGTATGGATGTTATGCCGTTTCTCAGACAGTGATCCTGTGATTTCATTGCCGCCTTCGCCTGAGCCTCTTGCGGATAGTCGACCTGGCCCCAGAGCCGGAAATGCGTATGTCCTCTGACCATGCCTGTCAGTTCCCCGTCTATGACTTCAACTTCGTCCCTGGGATACTTTTTGGCGTCCTCGGGCCCGTAAACACCCAGGTATTCCAGAGCCTTGGTGTTATACATACATATATGCCCTCCGCCGTGCATGCAGTGCACGGGGTTTTCCGGCGCTATCTCATCCAGCTCCTTCAGAGTGGGATGACGCTTTTCCGGAAAGAATGAGGGTTCATATCCCATCATCGAGACCCATTCACCGGGTTTCTTCAGACTTACTGCTTCCCTTATCATGTCGAGCATCTCTTTGAGGGATCCGCAGTTGTCCTTAAAAGTATCAATCATAGCTGCATCGGGTCCCGGCCCGAGCAGTCCGTTCAGTATGGGATGATAATGACTGTCTATCAGTCCCGGCATAAGCGTACGCCCCTTCAGATTCGTAGTCCCGGCATCGCTGCCCGCCGCCTTTCTTATCTCTTCATTACTGCCGCACATTACTATTTTATTATCTTCTATGAGCAATGCTTCGGCTACCGTGTCATTCTTGTCTACAGTGATCACACTGCCGTTTACAAAAGCATGTTTCATCATATACCTCATTAACATCGAAGAGCCAGGATGGTCCTGTCTTTTCTGATCTGATGATAAAATTTATTTTACGAATAGAAAAACCGGCGGCTTCTGATCCGGCTTTTCCCGACAAAAGTGAAAATTATGATAGTTATCAGTACCTGACATGTGCCGTGTATTGTCAGCTTCAGCGATGATCATAATTTCCTGTCTTCTTTCAATTGATGCTTTGAAAATATTTAATAAGTTCCGAGAGCACCCTGTTGACAGGTGTCGCTATCCCCAGCGCCTCGCCCTCGCGGACTATAGCTCCGTTGATCATATCTATCTCTGTCTTTTTTCCATTGAGTATATCCTGCAGCATGGATGAACGGTTTGCGCCTGTCGCTCTTGCCACTTCTCTAGTGTGTTCTGCAGGATCATCAAACCCGAGTTTGATGTTTTTGGCAGCCGCCACGGCGCATCCTTCTGCCACAGCATCGCCCATAATCTCTTCGATACCGGGATACTCAAGCAGCTTTCCGTTCTCAAGCTTCGTTATGCCCGTAAGCGCATTGATGCCGACATTTACCAGCAGTTTGTCCCATACGAGCCCCATGACATTGTCAGACAGCTCCGTCTCCATGCCGGCAGCCTCCAGCACTGAACTGATTTTTTTCAGTCTTTCGGTCCTGCTGCCGTCCAGTTCGCCGATTATGGTCTTTCCTGATCCTGCATGTCTCATATGCCCTGCTCCCAGCATGGTGGCCCCGTGGGCAGTCGTACCGGCAATAACATTTTCTCTGCCGATCTCGCTGCTGATCAGCTCGATATTTCCCAGGCCGTTCTGCAGCGTCAAAGCCACAGTCTCAGGTCCGAACACTGCTTTATTGCTTTTCACTGCCTGTGCCGTCAGCGTCGATTTCACAAAGATCACTGCCAGATCACATGGCCCGACCTGCTGCGGATCGGTGGCCCCTGTCAGATCCTTATATTTCAATTCCTTACCGTTTTCTTCCATGGAAAGACCGTCTGCATTTATTCTGTCAATATGATCCTTCCATACGTCAAGCAGGTAAACCTCGTTGCTGCTGACAGCAGAAAGTTTACCTCCGTAAAGGCATCCCATGGCGCCTGCGCCGACTATTGCGATCTTCATCTTTACTTCTCCTTTTTTTATTCCGGATCAGTAAAGATCTTTCAGATCTTCATCGGTCACTCCGCCGAAAACATTATCATCTCCGGGGAATGTGCCTTTTCTGACATCATCCTTGTATTCGCCGAGAGCGCCCTTGATTTCCTCGTTGAGGTGCAGATACTGTTTGACGAATTTAGGAACGAATTTATCGAAGAATCCCAGCATATCATGGAATACCATGACCTGACCGTCAGTGTATCTTCCTGCTCCTATGCCTATCACCGGGATATCCAGTTTGGCAGTTATCAGCTTGCCCAGAGCTTCCGGAACTCCCTCTACTACGATCGAGAAAGCTCCCGCTTCCTGTATCGCCAGCGCGTCTGCGAGCACTTCCCTGGCTGCTTCGCCTTTGCCCTGTACTTTGAAGCCTCCCATCTTGGAAGCCGTCTGCGGCGTCAGACCTATATGTCCCATCACCGGCGTACCGGAGTCGACTATGGCCTTCACTATATGAGCCATCTCTCTGCCGCCTTCGAGTTTGACGACATCGCAGCGTCCTTCCTTCATCATCCTGTTGGCACTTTCGATGGCCTGCTGTTCAGATACATTATATGATCCGAATACCATGTCTCCCACGATCATCGGATCGGGTGCACCGGCAACGACCGCCTTGATATGATGTATCATTTCTTCTATAGTGCATGGTACGGTAGTATTTTCTCCCATCACTGTCATCATCAGAGAATCTCCGACCAGGATGATCTCTATACCTGCCTGATTGACGACGCATGCCGTAGCATAGTCATAAGAAGTTATCATGCTGATCTTCTCTCCGTCCGCCTTCATTTTCTCAAGTTTCTGAATCGTTACCTTTGCCATTTTTCATTTCCTCCATCTAATCACCGGTCGACAGCACCATGTCGTCAGCCATGCTTCTGCCTGCTTACACATGCTGTCTGCCGCCTGTTCTTAATACTAACGCGTATAAGTATACCATATTATTAATAATCTTTCCATTCTCAGTGCAGATGAGATTTCGTGCCCCGAAATTCTGATTTCTGCTATTGAAGAACTTCCGCCGCAGTATTATAATACATATAAACATAAAGCAAATCATCCTGGAATGTACGTTAAGGCGGCATAATTCAACCTACATAACAACGCAGGGAGTTCAGACATCACTGACCTATGTCAGGCCTCTTCAAAGTGGAAGACAGAAGCTGTGCGGAGAACACCCACCTAAGAAATTTAGGGCGTGAATTAGCACCTGACGGCACCCCGGGATTTTTTTTGCGCTGATAATTAAGGCCGGCCGCTGTCGCAGGCAGCGCTGCTTCAGGTGCCGTCGCTACAGTCATCTTTACCCGGGTAAGATATGACATGGCTTAACGCATCGGTAGGATACGGCAGTGCTTTACGCATATAAAAAGGGGACTGCCGCGCAGCCCCCCTGCTTTATATGCCTGTATCAGCTTTCCAGATCCACTGAAGAGTTATGATATACTTTCTGGACATCATCATTGTCTTCCAGAACTTCGATCATCTTCTTGAGATTTTTTATATCTGCTTCTTTCGGCTCTGATTCGGTCGCCGGGATATTTTCGATATCCGCTTCAACGAATTCATAACCCGCCGCTGTCAGCGCATCTTTTACTTCCATGAAATCGTCCGGATCAGTCAGTATTTCAAAGCTGTCATCATAGGTCTGCATGTCTTCCATGCCTGCCTCGAGTGCCGCCTCCATCAGTGCATCCTCATCGATGTCATCTGTCTTTTCGATGATGATAAGACCCTTTCTTGTGAACATATATGAAACGCAGCCCGGAGTCCCCAGATTGCCGCCGTATTTATCAAAAGCCGCACGCACGGAGGAAGTGGTCCTGTTCTTGTTGTCGGTCAGCGCCTCGACGACTATGGCCACGCCCGATGGTCCGTATCCTTCAAAATTAAGCTCCTCGTATGTTTCTCCGGCCAGTTCGCCGGTGCCTTTTTTGACAGCTCTGGTGATGTTGTCATTAGGCATGTTTATGCTCTTGGCCTTGTCGATGGCATGCTTGAGCGAAATATTGTATTCCGGATCTCCGCCGGCCTTAGCCGCGACTGTGATAACTCTCGCGTATTTCGTGAACATTGCTGCTCTTCTTTTGTCCTGTGATTCTTTTCTTCCCGCTATGGTTCCGTGTCTTCCCATAGTTCGCCTCCTCATAAAAAATTACCGCTGCATCTTATATGCAACGGTAATTATTATATATCATATTCGATAATGTTTCAACAGCGGCTTACGCCTGCTGTTTCTGCGATTCGGCACTTTCCCGGTTTTCGGACTCCGCCGCCGCATCTCTTTCCATATTTTTATATGCCGTCGCCATCATCAGCTTTATTCTGTTCAGCTGATTGACATCGCTGGCTCCGGGATCGAAATCGATCGCTGCTATGTTTGCCAGCGGATTTCGCTTTCTCAGGGCCTTAAGCATGCCCTTGCCCGTCACATGATTGGGCAGGCAGGCAAACGGCTGCAGACAGACGATATTCTCCACGCCCGTATCTATCAGATCTACCATTTCTCCCGTCAGCAGCCAGCCCTCGCCGCACTGGTTCCCGAGCGAAATGATCTGCTGGGCCTTGTCAGCCGTATCGGCAATGTGCATCGGCGGTTTGAATCGCTTGCTCTGTGACAGCGCTTTTGCAGCCGGCTTTCTGAAAGCTTCTATCACTCTTATCGCCCATTTGTTCAGACTCATCTGCTGATATGTGCCCGAAAGATGATCATAATTGAATTTCTTATTTCTCATGCCATACAGGAAGAAATCGATCAGATCCAGCACAACTGCCTCTCCGCCTTCTTTCTCTATGACATCGACGATGTTGTTGTTGGCAGTAGGATGATACTTCACGAGTATCTCCCCTACTACTCCGACTTTCGGCTTTTTCACATCGCGCAGCGGCAGTTCATCGAATTCCCTGACGATCTCTTTTATATGCTTTCTGAATGCAGGCAGCGAAGCATTTCTGACATTCATTCTCGCCACTCGCGCCCATTTTTCGTACAGCGCATTTGCCGAGCCCTCGACAGCCTCATAAGGCCTTGTCGCATACAGCACCCGCATGAACACATCGCCGTAAACAAAGCCCATTCCTCCGCGCAGCAGCAGTCCCGGGCTTATCTTGAATCCTGGATTGGACTCCAGTCCCGCCATGTTGACCGATATCACCGGTATCTGTTCCATCTCCAGATCCTTGAGCGCCTTCCTGAGAAGCGAGACATAATTGCTGGCCCTGCATCCGCCGCCGGTCTGCGACATGAATATGGCCGTCCGGTTCAGATCGACGACTCCCTTTTTTAGATATGATATTATCTGTCCCAGCGATACTATCGTCGGATAGCAGGCATCGTTATTTATGTATTTGAGCCCTTCGTCGACTGCATTTTTATCTACAGGCGGCAGCAGTCTCGCATTGTAGCCCTCTTTGTCCAGTGCCGGTTCAAGGAACTGGAAATGCATGGGTGACATCTGCGGGATCAGTATAGTATAATCCTTTTTCATTTCCTTCGTGAATATCTCTCTGCCGTACGGCTCGATTTCGTCGATATGTCTGACATCGTTTTTTTCACGCTCGTCCATGGCCGCCTTCAGCGATCTTACTCTTATCTTGGCCGCGCCGAGATTGCTGGTCTCATCTATCTTCAGCACCGTATACATTTTGTTATGCTGTCTGGCGATCTCCTCCACCTGATCCGTCGTCACGGCATCCAGGCCGCAGCCGAAAGAATTCAGCTGTATCAGTTCCACATCATCTGTCGTGCCGACAAAATCGGCCGCCTTGTACAGACGCGAATGATATACCCACTGATCGAGTACTCTGATGGGTCTTTTGATCGAACCGAGATGTGCTACGGAATCTTCCGTCAGGACAACGATATCGAACGAGCTGATCATCTTGTTTATGCCGTGATTTATCTCCGGGTCCAGATGATACGGTCTGCCGGAAAGCACTATCGCCTTTTTGTGATGTCTGCGCGCATACAGCAGCGAGTATTCGCCCTGCTTCTTGATATCGTCTTTGAACCGCTTGTCTTCTCTCCTGGCCATGATGACCGCCTGCTCTACCTCTGTCCTGGTCACGCCTGTCTTTTTGAGCAGCCTGTGCAGTTCCCTTATCAGCTTGTTGTCATCATCATACGGAAGGAACGGATGTGAAAACCTTACATTGTTTTCCGCCAGAACATCATCCATATTATTGGCGATGACTTCCGGATACGTCGCCACTATCGGACAGTTGTAGTGATTGGCCGAGGTCTCATCCTCTTCGCGCTCATAGTTGATGCAGGGATAGAATATCCATTTGATGCCGTTATCGATCAGCCATTTGATATGGCCATGGACCATCTTGGCGGGATAGCAGGCGGTATCCGAGGATATCGTCTCTATACCCATCTCATATATGTCCTTGTTGGACTGCGGCGACAGTATCACCCTGAACTGCAGCGCCGTGAAGAACACGTGCCAGAACGGATAGTTCTCGTACATATTCAGGACTCTCGGGATACCGACCACGCCGCGTTCCGCCCGTTCCAGGGAAATAGGCTTGTACCTGAACAGTCTCTTGAATTTATAGTCATAAAGATCCGGCAGATTGCTCTGTCCTTTTTCTTTTCCTTCTCCCTTTTCGCATCTGTTCCCGGTGATGTATTTTGAACCGTCATTGAACTTGTTTATGGTAAGCAGGCATCTGTTCTCGCATCCTTTGCATCTGGCATGGGAATTTGTGACAGTGAATTCATTCATTTCTGCCGGAGTCATGATCGAAGATTCTGTGTCCTTTATATAATTATCCTTGGCAACGATCGCGGCGCCGTACGCTCCCATCAGACCGGCGATGTCCGGCCTTATCACGGGCTTGCCGATTATCTTTTCTATGCTCCTCAGCACGGCGTCATTGAGGAACGTCCCGCCCTGCACAACGATCTTCGTGCCGGCTTCATCGGTATTCCTCAGCTTTATGACTTTATAAAGTGCATTCTTAATGACTGAATATGAAAGGCCTGCGGAAATGTCTCCGATAGTAGCCCCTTCTTTTTGTGCCTGTTTAACTTTTGAGTTCATAAACACCGTGCACCTCGTACCGAGATCCACAGGTGCCTTGGAAAACAGAGCTTCCCTGGCAAAAGCCCTGGTATCCATATTTACGCTTCTGGCATATGTTTCGATAAAAGAACCGCAGCCTGATGAACAGGCTTCGTTGAGCATTATGTTATATATGGCGCCGTCCTTGATCTTCATACATTTCATATCCTGGCCGCCGATATCGAGGATGAACTCGACTCCGGGCAGGAATTCTTCAGCACCTTTATAATGCGCCATGGTCTCTATCTCGCCGAAATCAGCCTTGAAGGCCGCTTTGATAAGATTTTCACCGTAACCTGTAACTGTAGTATTTGCAATAAAGGCGCCCTTTGGAAGCAGCGCATATAACTGTCTTAGCATCAGCATCGTGGCATCTATCGGATTGCCTTCGTTGCCTCTGTAAAAAGAAAAAAGCAGATTTTTATCTTCATCTATCAGCGCCGCTTTTGTCGTTGTGGAACCCGCATCGATGCCGAGATAGAGCCTGCCTTTGGCATCTCGGATATCCTTGCGTTTTATCTTGTCTCTGGCATGACGTTCGCAGAAATCGTCATACTCTTTATGATTCCTGAACAGCGGTTCGATATGCTTTGTTTCATTCATCATCTCAGGATTAAGGCTCCTGAGTGTATTCAAAAGCTCGCCGGCAGTTTTCTGGCCGTGTTTTCCGGCAAGCATGGCCGCCCCTATGGCGACAAAATACTTTGAATTCTCCGGAAAGATCACCTCATCTTCTGTGAGTTTCAGCGTCTCTATGAAGCGGCTGCGCAGTTCCGAAAGGAATGACAGCGGGCCGCCGAGGAATGCGACATGACCCTTTATCACATGACCGCAGGCCAGACCGCTGATCGTCTGATTGACAACAGCCTGAAAGATCGAAGCCGACAGATCTTCTATCGATGCTCCGTCATTTATCAGCGGCTGTATGTCGGTTTTCGCAAACACTCCGCATCTTGCCGCGATCGGATATATGAGCTCGTGTTTTTTGGCAGCTTCATTCAGCCCTGCTGCATCAGTGTTCAGCAGTATCGCCATCTGGTCTATGAAAGCGCCGGTACCGCCTGCGCAGGTACCGTTCATCCTCTGCTCTATCGTCTGCCCGTAGAAAGTGATCTTGGCATCTTCTCCGCCGAGTTCTATAGCCACATCTGTCTGCGGTATCAGTTCTTCTACGGCCTTGCTGCAGGAGATCACTTCCTGCTCGAAATATACTCCCATCAGTTTAGAAAGAGACAAGCCGCCCGAACCGGTCACTGTAGTATAAAATGAGACATCTCCCAGCTGTTCATGAAGATCCTCCATCATTTCCATGACCTTCTCGAATATGTTGGACATATGCCTTTCATATCTGCTGTATTTTATTGTATTATCTTCATCCAGGACAACGAGTTTGACTGTTGTCGATCCTATATCTATGCCTAATTTCATATTATGTCCCCCGGCTGTGCTATTTAACAGACACATAAATTATATCACATCTCAAATGATATTATACCCATATAACCAAACATAAACACATTTTGCGCCCCTGCGAATGCACCGTCAGCGAGTACTGCTGCGCCCGTTTTCCGCCTCATCAGCGGGTATGTCACCGCTGCAGCTGCGCCCGTTTCCCGCTTCGTCAAGATGCATTATTTCTTTTTTATATATGTACCTGAGCATGACTATCGAGTATGTCAAACCGAAGACTTCCGCAGCCGGAAAGGCCCACCATATCATATTCACGCCGCCTATCCTGCCGAAGATGAAGGCCAGCGGCAATATGCCCACGAGCTGTCTTATCGTCGAACCTGCCAGCGATATGAACCCATGGGCCGTAGCGCCGAATGCTCCGCCGGCGATGATGCCCAGTGATGCCGGGAAAAAACAGATACTGATGATGCGCAGCGCCGGTATACCCATGGCATACATGCTGCTGGAAGCGTCGAAAACCGACAGCAGCTGAGACGGGAGCAGCTGGAACAAGATGAATCCCGCTGTCATAACTGTAAATGACATCATAAATGCCACCCTGAAAGCTTTTACAAGCCTCTGTTTTTCTCTGGCGCCGAAATTATAGCCTATTACAGGCATGGCGCCCTGGTTGATCCCGAAAACCGGCATAAAAACAAACGACTGCAGTCTGCCGTAGACTCCCATGACCGCTACTGCCGTAGTAGAAAATCCGGCCAGTATCATGTTCATGCCGAACTGCATTATCGAAGCTATGGCCTGCATGATCATAGATGGGACTCCGACCGCATATATTTCCTTCAATATGCGCATGTCGAACAGTTTCCCCTTCATGGTGACAGTTACTATATGGTCTCCTCTGAAAAGAACGAAAATATTGATGATCATGCTCACTGCCTGGCCGATGACGGTAGCGACAGCAGCGCCTGAGATACCCATTTTGGGTGCGCCCGCCAGTCCGAAAATAAGGATCGGATCCAGGATTATATTTGTGACAGCCCCGCCTACGGCAGCCAGCATCGGCATGACCATGTTGCCTGTCGCCTGTATGATTTTTTCGATGACTATAGTCATCATCATAAAAATACACCCTGCTGTAACTATGGTCAGGTACGATGTGCCGCCGCTGATTATTTCTTTATTATTCGAAAAAATACCCATGAATTTTTCAGCGAACAGCAGCCCGAGAACAGCAAAAATGATCCAGTTGACCACGCCCAGCCTGAATCCGTTGCTGGCAGCCAGATCCGCCTCTTCGAAGCGTTTCTCACCCAGTCTTCTGGCAATAAGAGAATTTATTCCGAGACCGGTGCCGACCCCGACTGATATCATCAGCATCTGCACCGGAAAAATCAGTGTTATCGCTGCCAGTGCATTCTCGCTGATATGCGCCACAAAAATACTGTCTACAACATTGTAGAGTGCCTGTATCATCATCGATAATATCGCCGGCCACGACATGCTTAACACCAGCCTGCCGACGGGCATCACGCCCATTTTGTTTTCCTGTCTCTCGCCCAATATAATATACCTTATACCTATATCACATTGTGGTATTATACAGCGGGGAAACTGTCAGTTCAACTTCTTTCTTATGAAATAGCATTTTCTTATGCCGTATGCCGCTGCCCAGCATATTATTACATCCGCCGATATCCACAGCGGCAGCTCTATGCTTCTGTCCAGACATCCTTTTACTATGCCCGTCACTGCGATGGCGAGATACATCAGAAACGAAAACATCAGCATGTCAAAAAGTACCGCATGGTCCTTCCATGTGAATCCGTTTTTCTTCTTCAGCATATGCACTGCTGTGCACACTGCCAGATTGTAGCATACCATTATTGTCGGAATAAACCAAAAATCAGTCATGTCTCCTCCTAATACTTTCTCCCGTATACCATTTTTTTGACCTTATATGTAACACCGTTTTTCCGGCAGTCTCTCCCTTTTACAGTTATTCCGTTCCATTCCCTTACATAGCTGAGAAATCCGTAGCTGCTGCGGATCGTATAATAGCAGGCTCTTTTATTTTTTCTATAAAGAGACTTCAGTTCCTTTATCTTTCTGTCGGTTATGCAGTTGCTTACTATGGCCGCCCCTGTCAGGGCTGCTCCGATGTAGGGAAGCAGTCCCAGAAGGTATCTCTTTATCTCACTTATCTTATGTCTTTTCAGTTTCCTGACAAACCCGGGTATAGCTTTTCTGGGAAGATAGAAATACTGCTCCGTCTGCGAAAATCCTCTGAGAGAGGTGCACCCTCTGACAAAGACCGCTCTATTCCTGTTCTTTGATGATATCTTCATGTATCCGTCATTAACTGCCGAACTTAATACAGACGCAGGCAGACGATATGCATGCTGCAGCACGGCGGCCGCATGAACATCTGCAAAGGCGCTTCCCGTACAGACAGTGATCAGCGCCGCCGCAAGGATAAAACTGATAATGGCTCTTTTCAAAATGACATCTCCTTTCCCGATATGCGCATGCACATGACGTGAATGCTCAAGAACTGTCTGTCATCAAAAAAGATGATGCAGACACACCATCTCTTTATCCGTTTTATCCATGGACTCATTATACGCTATTTGTAAAAATATGTCAATAATTACGGCTTTATCTTTTAAAAATCTTTGCCGCTCCGGTAAGCTTCTATCACGCTCCGCAGTGAATTAAAGAGGAAAAAACCCATCGCCAGACAAAAAGCTGTCGGTATGAAAATATTCATTGCCAGCCCGGGCGCCGGGTGTTTCAAAACAAAATAAAGGATAATAGCTATCATAACTGCTACCCAGATAAAAAACTTCGTGAAATACACTGCATAATGATACCTTTCACTGTCTCTGAAACTCATATGGCCTCCTTCCTTCAAACGATATTTAATATTTTGGGCAAACCGTAAGCCGGGTTCTGTCGTGGATGATCATCTATCTGGGACAGACATTGCTGGCTGCCTCATGCGACCCACCTACCGGGGACCTGCGGGCCGCAGGCCTTACTCCCTGCTGGTCTTGCTCCGGGTGGGGTTTACACGGCCGCCGTGTCTCCACGACGCCGGTGAGCTCTTGACTCGCCATTTCACCCTTGCCACGGCATTATCCGTTTCGGCGGTATGTTTCTGTTGCACTTTCCCTGCAGTTGCCCGCGCCGGACGTTATCCGGCACCCTTGCCCGTTGGAGCCCGGACTTTCCTCACGCATCGCTGCGCGCGATCATCTGGTTTACCCAAAACACAAGTGATTATAACATGAGAAAGATTATTTTACTACTCGATATTTTATACCCTCATCAGCTGTCCAGCCGCACGGGCAGAGATGCCCGCCCCGGATCGCCGCAGTCATGACAAACATCTGTCGCATCTGAAGTTATGCCGGCTCCTGTATTTGGATGAATCGAAGAATGTATCGCATCGCCTGCGAACACTGCCGCTACCACTGCCAGCAGTATGATCCGCGCCCTCATCGGTATTTTATTGAGAAGATCATCAAATATCGGTGCCAGTATATATACCAGCAGGCAGCCGGCAATGGCAAATACCAGCAGGCCTTCCAGACATATACGGCCGTTGATGTTCAGCAGGTATCCGCTGTAATCCCACCATTTCTTTCCTTTGGTATATTCCAGTATGCAGCTGCTCGAGTACTCTACGATCCCGCATACGATCATGGTCATCAGGAACATCAGCGGCGGACGGTCCCTGAACTTCTGCAGCAGGAACAGCACGATCATCCCGCCCGTTCCGTAGATCGGCAGCCATGGTCCGTACATAGTGCCTCTGTTCACAAATACGCCGTCCTGGATCAGATGGAGACTGACCTCCCAGCACCAGCCTATTACCGAAAATATGAAGAAGAACAGTATAAGATTTACAATGGAATATTTTCTGTCGTAATTCAGTTTGATCGGCACCCTGTGTTTTGATACCGTGCCCGGGTACTTCGGCTGATTCTCGGCATCCTCTTCTGCCCAGAGCAGTTCATCGTTCATCAGTTCGCTTCCTTCTATGCCTTTATCTTTGGCCGCTTTCCTCAGAACAGCATAAAGTTCGACTTCAGTAGCTCTGAGATAAGGATTGAGGAAGAATATCCCCAGCAGTCCGAAAGTCATGCTTTTAAGTACATACCAGTACCAGAACGATATAGCCAGAACAAAAACACGCCATTTATTTCCATTCATCATCCTGCGCGACAGGGTTATGGCGTCCTTCCATTTTATGTCCGGATTCTCTGCCAGGATGTATTCCACCTGAGAATACGCCAGCAGTTTCACAGGCAGCATCACGATCGTGCAGCCCCACAGAATCAGGAACAGTATCTTCATCAACAGCACCTTCATGGTATTGAATATGTTTCTTTCTTTATAAAGATACAGCAGTCTGCTGATGCTTGTTTTGGGATAATTTTTGTTTTCCAGGAAAAATCTTCGTTCGCCTACGATCAGCATCAGCCTCACGAACAGGAAAAACAGGATACTCATTATCAGCCCGCCCAGAGCTATCAGCGGATGATCATGCTTATCCGTATTGGCAAATTTTGTGATCGTATCCATCAGGGACATAATAGGAGTCCCGTTGGATTTTCCATTGAATGCCTTTGCCAGCACACCCTTTGAAGCCGTCACTACATATGCGTCATTGCTCTTTTCTGTGCCGATGCCTCCTATTATGCTGTTGACGACCTTGCTGTTGTCACGTCTCTGCTGCTGTGAATCATTAACGGCCGACGATCTTGCCTTAAGATTGCTGTAATCCTGGATCAGGCTCGTAGATGCCCCGTATTCAGCGAACATAAACGCCATAATAAAGCATACCAGTATCAGCATCCAGTAGTTCTGTTTAAGATTGCCTCTGGCCTCACGTTTCAGGTCTTTTCGTTTCCACATAGATATCTCCCTAAGCCATACAAAATCGATAAATCATTATACCATAAATGGATTGATATCAACAAGGCTCTCTGCTATTTCGGGCTCTTTGCCGCAGCGTTCTCTCAGCCGGGAAGCAAAATTTTTCGTAAATATTTTTTCCGTGCCCCAATGACCTGCATCTATCACACACAATCCCAGAGCCGTTGCCAGCTGTGCTTCGTGATAGCTGACATCGCCTGTTACCAGCACATCTCCACCCGCTTCTGCAGCAGCCTGGACCAGATCTCCTCCCGATCCCGTGCATATCACGATCCGGCTTATCATCGTTTTTTTATCTCCTGCTCCCGTCACTTCCCTGTCATCCAGTGACAGCGTACTTTTCAGTTCAGCGCATAAACCGCCAAGCGTCGTAGTTTCCGGCAGCGTGCCGATGATCCCCGCGGTCACATCTTTTCCGTTCAGCTTTACAGCATCGGTTATCCCCAGCAGCTCTGCAAGATGATCGTTGTTGCCTCCGTCAGCATTGTCAAATGTCAGATGTGCCGAATATACACATATATCATCTTTTATAAGGCGCACTGCATATCTGCCTGCTGTCTGCCGGCCCTGGACGCTGCAGATATCTACAGAACTTACCGGTTTGAAAAACAGCGGATGATGTGATATGATCATATCCGCCTGCATATCTTCAGCTTCGCTGATGACCTCATCGGTTATCTCCAGACATACCATCACACTGCTGATCTCTTTTTTCCCCGTATATATCTGCACACCGCTGTTATCCCATTCCTCGGCTAATTCGAGCGGAGCGATATCCTCGATCCTTTTTATCAGTTTCTCATACTTCATTGCGGCTCCTTTTTCCTGCAGCTGCGCTGTTTAACACAGCCTCCCGCACCTGCGGATCACTTTCTGTTCAGAAGATCCTGCAGATACTCGATATTGCTTTTGATTATTGCGCTGTTGGCAGTGCTGCTTTCAGCAATAGAAGATAATATCTTCTTTTCTCTTTTGAGCTTCACCTCAAGAAAGTCCTCAGTAAGATCATCAGGGTCATCCGCGATCCACTCCGGTACTTCCCATCTTATGGAATCAGGCGGCTCCTGCATCAGTTTAAAATCCATGACCTTCGGCGGAGAAGGTGTTACTGTCATTATCTCACAGATATACTTTCCTTCTCTTACGAGACATTCCCCTTCTATTGTGAAACCGTTATGCGTCAGCCAGTGCCGCAAAGGGCCCGCTGCCGTACGGGGCTGCAGAATGAATTTGCTGAAACTCTTTGACTTGCCGATATCCTCCCTGAGTATGCCGATTATCGTCATGCCGCCCATTCCGGCAATCACGATATCATCCACTTCCCCCTGCCTTAAAGGCCCGAGACCGTCGCCAGACCGGAATTCCACATTTCTGCCGAACTGCAGGGCTCCGGCATTGCCTCTTGCCTTGTCGAGAGAAGGCTCGCTGATATCCGTCATTATCACTTTGGGACATATCCCGTTTTCCCACAGAAACAATGGCAAAAAACCATGGTCTGTCCCTATGTCGGCCATGGTCTCTCCGCTGAGTATCTCGAGTGCGATAGCTTTGAGCCTGTCTGTAACTTTTCTCATGATATGCCCCCGAGGATAATGCTATTCAAGATAATCCTTGAGTTTTTTGCTTCTGCTGGGATGTCTCAGTTTTCTCAGTGCCTTGGCCTCTATCTGTCTTATTCTTTCCCTGGTGACATCAAATCGTTTTCCGACCTCTTCCAGGGTCCTGGCTCTGCCGTCCTCGAGACCGAATCTGAGCTTCAATACCTTCTGTTCTCTGTCTGTCAATGTATCGAGGACCTCTACCAGCTGCTCCTTGAGCATCGAGAATGCTGCGGCTTCTGCCGGCGCCGGCACATCTTCATCAGGTATGAAATCACCGAGATGACTGTCTTCCTCTTCGCCGATAGGCGTCTCCAGAGATACAGGCTCCTGAGCTATTTTCAGTATTTCTCTTACCTTGTCTTCAGAAATATCCATTTCCGCAGCTATCTCTTCCGGTGTCGGTTCACGTCCGTACTCCTGCAGCAGCTGCCTCTGTATCCGCATCAGCTTGTTTATAGTTTCGACCATATGCACCGGTATCCTGATGGTCCTGGCCTGATCGGCTATAGACCTTGTGATTGCCTGTCTGATCCACCATGTGGCGTAGGTCGAGAATTTGAACCCCTTGCGCCAGTTGAATTTATCCACTGCCTTTATCAGACCGAGATTGCCTTCCTGAATAAGATCGAGGAACTGCATCCCGCGGCCTACATACCTTTTCGCAATGCTGACTACAAGGCGAAGATTCGCCTCGCAGAGCTGCTGTTTGGCTTCATTTTCTCCGTTCTCCATACGCTTTGCCAGAGATATCTCTTCCTCAGCTGTCAGCAGGGGGACTTTTCCAATTTCCTTGAGATACATCCTCACGGGGTCATCTACAGCAACAGTCTTGGGAAGCGTCTTCTCAAGATCTACTTTCTTTCCGCCTTCTTCTGTATCCTCGACATCGCCCTTCGGCACGGCCTCTTCGTCAGCATCATCGTCTTCGATTTCTTTCAGTTCATAATCATCCGGATTTTCTTCCGATACTATTTCCACGCCTTTGCTTATCAGCGCTTCATATATCTCCTCCATCTGATCTTTATCGAGATCGACAGCTTCCAACTGCTGTCCGACCTCCGCGTAGGTCAGTTTTTTCTTCTGTCCCTTGGCTTTTTTGAACAGTTCATTTACATAATCAGGTTTTTCGTCTGCTTTTGCTTCAGTGTTTTTTTCAGCTGCCGCCTTGACTGCAGTCGCCTTTTTCTTGTTCGTATCGTCCGCAGACTTACTGGTGTTCGTCTTGGCGGCCTTGGAACCGGTCCCTGACGCTTTGCTCTTTGCTGTCGTCTTTGCAGCCGTGCTCTTCGTCGCCGTCTTTGCAGCCGTGCTCTTCGCCGTCGTCTTTGCAGCCGTGCTCTTCGCCGTCGTCTTGGCAGCCGTGCTCTTCGCCGTCGTCTTGGCAGCCGTGCCCTTCGCCGTCGTCTTGGCAGCCGTGCCCTTCGCCGTCGTCTTGGCAGCAGTGCCCTTCGCCGCTGTCTTGGCGGCAGTGCTCTTCGCCGTTGTCTTGGCGGCAGTGCTCTTCGCCGTTGTCTTGGCGGCAGTGCTCTTTGTTGTCGTCTTGGCAGACGTGCTCTTCGCAGCTCCAGTGCTCTTTTTCGCAGTTCCGGAACTGCTCCTGGCTGCGGTCTTCTTTTGAGCCGCCGTTTCTTTTCCTGCTTTGTTTTCGCTATTTGCCATTTATTTTCCCCCGTTCTTCAGCTTTTTCTGTGTCTTCATCAATTCTGCTGTTATTCTTTCTATTTCACTGCTGTTTTCCTTTTCATCGGCCATCTCCAGCTGCGCCAGCAGCATTTTTTCTTTTTCCTTCAATTCATCGTGAGTAAGACTGGCAGTGCACTCTCTGAACACCTCTTCGATTTTTCCTCCCAGACTTATATCTCTGTCTATCTGCTCCAGCACCTCCGCCCTTTCAGGTGTGATACTGTCCGCAGCTCTTGCCCTTTCTATTTCGACCCCCGGAACATATGAGCTCCTTAATGCCTGATACATTTCTCTTCCCACCTCGCTGGTGAACAGACTGGCAAATTCGCCTGCCCGCTCCATATAACTGCTGTCGGTAAGAAGTATCTTAATAAGAGTCTTCTCCCTGCTGCTGATATCAGGAGCTGCCTCCTCGATGGATCTGCTGCCGGCATTTCCCGGCCCGGTCTCCTCTGTCCCCCGTTTCATTTCAGCCCGTATGGCCCCCTCGGAAATGTCATTCTCCGCAGCTATCTTCTTTACATATACCTCAGCTTCGACAGGACTAAGCAGTTTCAGGACTCCAACGGCCTTCTGCATGAATTCCGCCCGCTGATCTGTCCTGGTCATATCATATCCCGCTTTGATCACGGCTATCTTGTAATCCGCAAAGGGAAGAGCATCATCGACCAGTTTCATAAACGCTTCCCGCCCGCGGCTCTTGACGAACTCGTCAGGGTCTTTGCCTTCGGCAACATGAAGGACTCTTACTCTGCAGCCCTCATTATGCAGTATGTCCATTCCCCGCATTGCTGCTGCCTGCCCGGCTGCATCGGCATCATATGACAGCACTACATCCCGCGAATATCTTTTCAGCATCTTTGCCTGATTCTCTGTCAGCGCGGTCCCCAGCGAAGCACTCACATTCCTGACTCCGCTCTGGTAGAGCGAGATCACGTCCATATAGCCCTCCACAAGGATCGCCTTGCCCTCTCTGCCCATATACTGCCTGGTAAGATTGAGCCCGTAGAGATTGTTTTTTTTGAGGAATACCGAAGATTCACGTGAATTGAGATATTTGGGATTGCCTTCTCCTATTATCCTGCCGCCGAATCCGACCACTTTCCCCCTGGTATCTATGATCGGGAATATCACCCTGTCTCTGAATTTATCGAAATACTTCCCACTGGATCCGGACTGCGATATCAGGCCCAGTTCCACCATCTTATCCTCTTCATATCCCATGTTTCTCAGATATCTGTAGAGGCTGTCCCAGCTGCTGTCCGCATATCCGACTCCGAATTCACGCAGAGTATCCTGATCTATCCCTCTGCCCTTCATATAAGCCATACCGGGATTATCCCCGACACGCATGGATTTATAAAAGAATTTTGCTGCTTCCCTGTTGAGTTCAAGCAGTTCCTTTTTCTTGCCGTTGTCTCTGTAGCCAGCTTCGATCGTGACCCCGCATTCATCAGCGAGTTTTTCTACTGCCTGGACAAAATCCATATTGTAGTACCGCTGCATGAACTCGATCACATCGCCCGAAGCGCCGCAACCGAAACAGGTATAATACTGCTTGTCCTCTGAAACAACAAAAGAAGGTGTCTTCTCATTGTGAAACGGGCATAATCCCTTATAGTTGCTCCCTGCTTTTTTGAGAGCGACAACTCGCCCGATCACATCGACGATATTGCACCTGCTTTTTATCTCTTCTATGGTATTCTCGTTCATCGATGACTATCCTCTGCCCCCTGCACTCGTTCACATTTAACAGTTACGCTGCCGGAGTACGGATTACTTTTTATTTTCAGAAAAAATTACGGTCCCCTGAGGCCGCAACTTTTTATAGTCTTTCATAAGCTGTAACAGCAAATCTGTCAGTCATCCCCGCAATGTAATCTTTTGCCAGTTCATCAGTCGGATATCTGTCTCTCATGGCATATATCTCGGCGGGAAGCTGTTCGGGATGCGCAGTATAATAATTGTACAGGCCTTTTATTATCTGTTCGACTTTCGATATATCCGAAGCGGCTTTGACCTCGCTGTTGAGATATACGTGCTTGAACATGTAAGATCTCAGGATATCCATCTGTTCTCTTGCTTCATCACTCATTGATATTTCAGGATTGCCGTCGCTGCTTGTTACCATGTCCATGACCAGTGTATTGATCCTGCTCCTGTGATCATGTCCCAGCCTGTCCACACAGGCCGCCGGCAGGTCATTTTCAGTTATGACGCCGCTTCTGATAGCATCATCAATATCATGATTTATGTAAGCGATCCTGTCTGCAGTCTTCACTATCTGTCCCTCTAAGGTGACCGGCACAATATTGCCCGTGTGATTGCGGATCCCGTCTCTGACCTCATATGTCAGGTTCATGCCGCTCCCGTTCTCGCCTTCGAGGACTTCTACCACTCTGAGACTCTGTTCATTGTGTCTGAACCCTTTTGGATAGATCTCGTTGAGGATCTTCTCGCCGTTATGTCCGAAAGGTGTATGTCCAAGGTCATGACCGAGCGAAATAGCCTCAGTAAGATCCTCATTGAGTGCCAGCGCCCTGGCGATGGTCCTCGCTATCTGCGCTACTTCCAGCGTATGCGTCAGGCGCGTCCGGAAGTGATCTCCCTCCGGTGCCAGAAAGACCTGTGTCTTATGCATCAGTCTGCGGAACGACTTCGAATGGATTATCCTGTCTCTGTCACGCTGAAAATCGGTGCGTACACCGCATTTTTCCTCAGCTCTCTGCCTTCCGCGGCTTTCAGCCGCCTTGCAGGCATATTCTGAAAGATATTCATATTCCCTTTTTTCAAGTGTTTCTCTGTCGATCATTGCTCCTCCGGTCTATACGATAGCCCCGATCAGCCACGAAAACAGTCCGCCGAACACTATCGACACCGGCAGCGTCAGCAGCCATGCGATCATGATGTTCTGTGCTATGCCCCACTTGACCGAGCTTACTCTTTTTGCGGATCCGACTCCCATGATGGATGTCGTGATGACTTGTGTCGTGCTTACCGGTATCCCGAAGAGCGTGGCGCCTTCAATGACGATCGCCGATGCCGTCTGCGCCACAAAACCGCTGGACGGCTCCAGTTTTGTAACCGAACCTCCCATGGTCTTCATGATTCTCCATCCGCCTATGGATGTGCCGAGAGCCATCGTTACCGCACAGACGATCTTAACCCACATGGGCACGCCTGAACCGGGATCGAGGACGCCTCCCGATATCAGAGCCAGCGTCATTATCCCCATCGTTTTCTGGGCATCATTATTGCCGTGTGAAAATGCTACAAAGGCAGAAGATACTATCTGCATCTTCAGGAACACCTTGTTGACATGGCTCTGCGACCATTTGACGAACATCCTGTACATCAGTCTCATGCCCAGGAATCCGAGGACCAGTCCTAAAAGAGGTGAAGTGAAAAGCGGTATGACGACTTTATATACTACACCGCTCCATAATATATTCTGCGTGCCTGAGGTATAGACCATGGTTGCACCTACCAGGCTCCCGATCAGAGCATGTGATGAACTGCTGGGTATGCCCAGCCACCATGTTATCAGATTCCAGCATGTTGCCCCCAGCAGCGCTGCCATGATGACATACTGTTCAAGCGAAATGTTTATCAGGCCGTTCGATATAGTCATGGCGACCTTTTCACTGACGAGCGTGCCGATGAAATTCATGACCGCAGCCAGCAGTATGGCCTTGCCGGCCGTCAGGGCCTTTGTATATACCGATGTAGCTATTGCATTCGCTGTATCGTGGAAGCCATTGATGAAATTGAAAAACAACGCTACTATTATAACGCCGAACAGAATGCCGTTATACATATTTTGCTACCACTCCTTCAAGGATATTCGCAACATTTTCGCAGGAGTCAAGGCTGCACTCTATCTGTTCATACAGATGTTTCCATTTGATCAGCTCTATCGGATCCTTTTCTTCCCTGAAGAGCTTCATAAGCGCCTGCCTGTATACGATATCCCCCTCGTTTTCTATACGGTTGACTTCTATTACCTGCTCCATAACTATGGAATTCTTTTTTATTTCCACGAGATGTGTGAACATCGTTTCCATTTCACGCATCGCCTGCACCGTCATATCTGTCATTGTTATGGCATCCGGTCTGATTTCCTTGATATCGAAGAGCAGCATCCTGTTGGCAGTCTCTTCGATGCTGTCTACTATATTATCCATCTCTCTGGCGATGCTGTATATATCCTCCCTGTCAAACGGGGTAATAAATGATTCTCTGAGACTCTTGAGGATCTTATGCGTCTCCATGTCGCATTCAGTCTCAAGGACTTTCATATGTGCCGCTTTATCTTCCACATTTTCGAAATTATGCATAAGATCGGCCATATTTTCTCCGACATTGAGGATCTTGCCTGCAAAATCGATGAACATACTGTAGAATACATCTTCTTTTTTCTTTACGCCTATCATTTTTTACCTCACTTCGTACCTGTGTGCCCGAATCCGCCTGCGCCTCTTTCGGTCTCATCCAGTTCACAGCATTCCTGCCATTCAGCCCTTTCATATCTGGCTATCACCATCTGCGCGATGCGGTCTCCGTTTTCAATAACGAAATCGTCATGGCCCATATTTATCAACGCTATTTTTATCTCGCCTCTGTAGTCGCTGTCTATCGTGCCGACTCCGTTGACGAGTCCTATGCCCTTTTTTACTGCCAGGCCGCTGCGGGCCCTTATCTGTGCTTCGTACCCTGCCGGCAGCCCGATATACAGTCCTGTCGGCACCAGTGCCCTTTCACCGGGCTTTATTATCATGCTGCTTTCTATATAAGCAGAGATATCCATGCCGGCCGAACCTTCCGTCTCATATTCAGGCAGACGTCCGCTCCTGCACACTATTTTTATTTCAGTCATCTGCGTCCCTCATATCTCTCTGATGTACTTCTTGAGATCGAATTTGCTGCCAGTCACGGCTACGCCGGAATACGCTCCTATATCGGTTATCAGTTCCGCTGCGCCCCTGATATCGTCCATCGTCACATTGTCGATGCGTTTGACTATCTCCTCAGGCGTGCGGACTCTGCCGATTATTGTCAGGCTGTTCCCCATGGAAAACATACGGCTGTTGACATTCTCCTGGCTGAATATAAAGCTGCTCTTCATCTGCTCTTTCGCCTTTGCCAGTTCAGCCTCCGTGATGCCTTCTTTGTCGAGAGCTGTCAGTTCTTCTTTGATGGCATTTATCGCCTTGTCAGCTTTATCGTTGCCTACACCGGCATATATATTGAAATACCCGTCCGTACTGAAAGAACTGTTCATCGAGAAAACGGAATAGGCCAGTCCCTTCTGTTCTCTGACATTCTGGAAAAGCCGCGAACTCATGCTCCCTCCCATCACGTTGCTGAGCAGCATCAGAGCAGGATATCTGTCATCTTCAAGATCGACACTGCGCACTGCCATGCATATATGTGTCTGTTCGATGTCTTTTTCCTTTACCTTGAAGCGCGGTCTGTATTTCCATTCCGGCTCGGCTTTGATCTTCTTTTTCGCCTTCAGCCTTTTCATGCTTTTTTCTATGCGTTCGCATAGTACATCTTTGTCGAATTTCCCGGCAGCAGAAACAACGATGCTGCCGCGCACGTACTCATCGCTGATGTATTTTTTCATTATGTCATGGTCTATTTTTCTTAAAGATGCGGGGGTCCCCACAATAGATTTGCCGAATTTGTTTCCCTTGAATACCAGTTCGCATATCGAATCATTGGCGTCTTCATCAGGTGTATCTTTTATCATCTTTATCTCTTCGCAGATGACACCGCGTTCTCTCTTCATCTCGCCGCTTTCAAATGCGGAGTTCATGAACATATCCAGAAGGATATCTGTCGCCTCGTCGAGATTGCTTTCCAGTGTTTTTATATAGTAACAGGTCGCTTCACGCCCGGTAAACGCGTTGATGTGTCCTCCAAGGCTGTCGACCTCTTCTGCTATTTCTTTTGCACTGCGCTTTTTTGTGCCTTTGAACATCATATGTTCAACAAAATGCGAGATACCCGAATTGTCGGGTGTTTCATCCACTGCCCCGGTCCTTACCCATATGCCCAGTGCAGCAGATTTTACATAGGGGATGTTTTCCATCACTACCCTTACACCGTTATCCAGTTCTCTGATTTCAATCATTTATGTAATCACCGCCATTCAATAGTATGCTTCATTGCCACAGGCCAATTGTAACATATTCTCTGCCGTTTTTTACGGCATCAGAAATATTTTTTATATTTCCTGTACATGTTCACGCTGCGCAGAAACAGATAGAACCGTCTCTTGAAAGCCATATCCTTGCTGTAGTAGAGAGACTGACACTCCCTGCCCTCTCTCACCAGCTGTTTTATCTCGGCGACCTTCTGCGGATCCTTCACATATTTATATACTACGCCCAGCGGAACAGCATGCCAGAAGAATTTATCTTTTACATACTTTGGACCCGGTATCTCCTTATGATAAACATAGTCGTCTACTATCAGTCTGGCAAGATTGTCTCCGCCTCCGGTGATGCGGTAATGGCTGCGTCCCTGACGGATATTTATCTCCAGCATCTTGTACTTGCCGTCTCTGTGATCATATTTGAGATCGCAGTCGCACAGTCCTTCGTAGCCTATGCCTTCGAGGAAATTCTGTATCTTGTGCATGACCTCTTCGTTGTAATCCACCAGTGTTGCGGCATTGTTGCCTATGGCCGTCGGCGTATGCTCCTCAAGGACGACATTCCCGAAATTCATCAGTTTCACCTTGTGGTCGCTTCCCGTATACACATGAAGGTCGTAGATGCAGGCATCTTCTCCCGGTATCATATCCTGGATGATCATATGATCGTCATATCCGGCCGCATATATCTTTTTGAGCGTCGCATCAAGTTCCTCACGGTCATTGATGAAAAACACCTTGTGAAAACCGTCGAATTTGTGTTTGTGATATTTGACGCTGTCCGAAGCCTTGAGGACTACCGGAAAGCCGAAACTCAGCTCATAATCGTATCCTGTCTGCGGAGTATGTATGAAAGTATCGGCGTAATCAAGGCCGTACTTGCTGCAGAGACTGTAGAAGGTCTCTTTGAGAACGATATTATCCAGTGTTTTCATATCCGTATACGGCAGAATGAACATGTCCTTCAGCTCTTCTCTGTTGCTGACCACAAGCCTGACATAATGATCGGCGCAGCCGATGAGAATCAGCTTTTTGTCTGCTCCATATCTGTCATATATCTTTTTCATGGTCTCCATGAAAACATCATTTTCGTCCAGACGCGGTTCTTCGATATAGTCAAGGATCTTCGTATGCAGGACTGCCCCTGACATCTCTCTGGCTACCATCAGCGACCTGATACCGTAGGCCTCATGGAATGCCCTTCCCATACTGTACACATTTATATCGCTCGCCAGCAGCACCGGCAGAAAATCGATGTTATTTTCTTCGCTCATTTTTTTCTCTCCTTTATGAATAGATCAGCTATGATTATATCCCGCTCAGACGGGATGCGTCAATCTTCTTTGGTATACAGCGCTATCGTGGCTCTGGCATTGACTGCAAAAGCCTTTGCCGGCTGTTCGGTCTGCGCCTCTGCCACCATGTATTCATCGCAGAATCTTGAGAATATCTCAGTCCTTGAGAATCCGCGTTTCCACAAGCCTGTAACAAATTCCCTTTCCCTGGCGGCAGCTTCCCTGAATACTTCTATATATCTGTTATTGTAATCATGCGGGATCACACCGTAATGAGGCACGAATATCGTCTCCGGCGCAGCCGCCATGCATTTATCCGCAGTCGCCATGGCATCGTCATAGCTTTTCAGTATGGCAGGCTGAACAAAGTCCTTATGGACCAGCACGCCGGTGCTTTCGGAAGCGAACATGAAACCGTCCGGTTCTATTGTGTAGATCATGGAGCAGTCTGTATGGCCCCGGGCAGTCATGGCAGTGATCCTCTTGTCGCCCAGTGAAATGCTGTCTCCGTCGTCCATGATTTCATCGATCCTCATGCCGTCCGTCGTGATGCCTTCGATCCTGCCGCCGCCGAAATCCATGGCTGCCTGGATGCTCATATCTCTGATCACCCTGAGTGCGCCCGGCCTTTTCAATATATCGCGGCCGTGTCCGGCCCCGTATACCACAGCATCCGGCCAGCACTTCAGGACCTGAGCCAGAGCTCCTACATGATCATAATGTGTATGACTGAGCAGGACGACATCCAGCGGTCTGCCTGCCAAAGCTTTTTTTATGTTGCGGATCAGTCCTTCTCCGCAGTAGGCCATGCCGCAGTCGTAAAGCGCTGTTTTTTCACTCCCGAAAATAAGCACTGACTCGCCTCCATGGCCGGCTGTTGCCCGCACAAGATAAGACGGCAGTGCAAATCGATCATTGCCTTCAAATTCACCGAATATACTCACTTGTCCCTTTCCCTGCTGCTATGTTTCGTCATCATAGACATATCCGTTATCCAGCAGATCTTCGCTGGCTTCTTCTTCTTCGCCATCTGCCAGATCTGCAAATCCCATAATATAATCTTCCAGTTCGTAATCAAGACAATCTGTGAAGTCATATTTATAATCTTCGTTTTCCATTTTTTCCAGTCTGGCAAGCGTCAGTGCATCTCTGAGAGGCAGCACCTTCTTTTCGCCGTTATCCAGATTCTCGCATTCGACAGCAGATTCAAAACAGTACCACTTCTTGAATTTCGTCAGTTCTTCGGAAAAATGCACCATTGCCGATTCATCTTCCCCAGCCTTAATCAGACCTATCAGGCATCTTTTGATATTTTCGACAAGCACATACATATCTGTGCAGTCGTCCGGTATGGCATCCAGCATGTCATCAAAATAATGGCTGATGATGTCCGCTACCACGGCGTTGTCTGTCTGTGAAAACAGCTGGAACATAGTGTCCTCTGAGATATCATCATCACACTCGATCATATCGGCAAAATTCTCGAAATACTCAAATTCTATCGGTTCCTCTATTTCAAGAAATTCCAGTAATTCATCCAGTTCCACTGTGATACACCTCCCTGCTGCTATGTTATGTACTGCTGTGTCATCTTCCCTGCTGCTCATCAATAATTTACTGTCAGCTGTCCTTTTCTATATGGACTCTATATCAAGATTCTTGAATTTTACTTTAACAGGCGAATCTGCAAATATCCTGTCTATCATGTTGAGAAAATTCTCCGACAGATCGCTGGCATAAAATACATTCGTACGCTGGCCCTCTTCGGCTCTCATATCTTTCTCGGCAAGCGTCTTCTCAATAGTATCGACTACCTCCCTTGAAGGATTGATGATGCGCATCTCCGGATACAGCCTCATTATATTAGATCTGATCAGCGGATAATGCGTACACCCCAGGACAAGCGTATCCAGCCTGTTTTCCAAAATGAAATCATCCAGATAGTATTTGATGGTCAGATCCATGATATCATTGTGTATTATGCCTTCTTCTATAAGAGGGACGAATGCCGGGCATGCCGTCTCGAATATTTTCAGAGTCCCGTTTAGTGCGGCAATAGTATTTTTATATGCGTGGCTGGCTATCGTCACCTTGGTGCCGATGATGCCGATCCTGTTCTGCATCGAACATGTCAGCGAAACATTTTCCGCAGCAGGAGCGATGACTCCAATGACAGGTATCTCCGGGAATTTTTTCCTGATATCATCCAGACATGTGGCGCTGACCGTGTTGCAGGCGATCACTATCATTTTCACATCTTTTTTTACCAGAAAATCAGCTATTTGTATCGAAAAATTTCTGATCGTCGATTCGGCCTTTGATCCATACGGTGTTCTTGCCGTATCACCAAAATATATTATTCTCTCCTTAGGCATGCTCTTCATCAGATGCGGGATGCATGTCAGACCTCCCAGCCCAGAATCGAAAAAACCTATAGGCCTGTTATCCATTGACTGTTTCCTTTCAGTTCCCTTGTGTTATAATTATTTTACAATAATTGATGATGAAAGTAAACACGGCAGTGATCTTCATTCACGCCGAAACAATAATGGAGGAAACAATGACCAGGACTTTGAAAGAACGCAGTGACATCGACAGAAAATATATATGGGACCTTGAATCCATGTATCCGTCAGAGGATCTATGGGAAGCGGATCTGAAAAAGGCGGCGGCGGCGGCAGCCGGCCTGGCCGCCATGGCAGGGCATCTCGCTGACAGCGGCGTTTCGCTGCTGAAGGCTTTCCGCGGTCAGGACGAACTTTCACAGCTTCTTGAAAAAGCATACACATATGCGCATATGCGCAGAGACGAAGACAACCGCGTCGAGAAATACCAGGCCATGACCGACCGGGCCATGTCCGCGATCGCTGCCGCCAGTGCGCAGATATCCTATATGACCCCGGAACTCATGGAAGCCGGCGAAGAAAGGATCTATGCCTGCATGGATGAAGAGCCTGCGCTCGAGATCTACCGTCATGCTGTGGAAAACATGTTCCGCAGTAAAGAGCATATCCTTACAGGTCCGGAAGAAAACATACTTGCTCAGATGAGCGAGATCACTTCTGCAACAAATGATATATTCACCATGCTCAACAATGCCGACATTGATTTCGGCGAGATCAAAAACGAAAAAGGTGAAACTGTCAGACTGACACACGGCAACTACATAAACTTCATGGAGTCCCACGACCGCAGCCTGCGCATGACTGCTTTTGAAAAAATGTACTCGGCATACAGGACCCTTCTCAACACGATAGGCACTTCCTACAATTACAACACCAAGACAGATGTGGTTAGCGCCCGTATAAGAAAATACGGTTCTGCCCGCGAAGCAGCACTTTCCGGTGACAACATCCCTGTCAGCGTCTATGACAATCTCGTCGATTCCGTCAACAGGAACCTGCCTGTGCTCCACAAGTATCTGGAAACGCGCAAACGCCTGCTGGGCAATGATGAACTGAAGATGTACGATGTCTATGTTCCGCTCATTGAGCTTCCCGAAAAAGCGGTTCCATATGAAGAGGCACAGGAGATAATCAAAAAAGCTCTTGCTCCTCTTGGAGAAGAATATGTCAGGCGCATGAGCGCCGGCTGGAACGACGGCTGGGTCGACGTATATGAAAATCCCGGCAAGACCAGCGGCGCCTACAGTTTCGGCTGCTATGACAGCAAGCCCTTCATGCTGCTGAATTATACAGATACGCTCAAGGATGTGTTCACACTCGTGCACGAGACCGGACATTCCATGCACTCATCCTATACCAGAGAAACGCAGCCTTTCGTATACGGAAGCCATTCGATATTCACTGCCGAAGTGGCAAGTACTGTAAACGAAAACCTGCTGATGAAATATCTGCTTTCCTCTGAAAGAGATCCCGAAATGAAAAAGTATCTCATCAACATGCATATCGAGGAATTCCGCACCACCCTGTTCAGACAGACCATGTTCTCGGAATTCGAACAGTGGAGCCATGCGGCAGTCGAAGCCGGAGAAAATCTGACCGCAGCTTCCATGAGTGAAAAATACAATGAACTCAATGATAAATATTTCGGCCCCGCGCTTTCCGGAGATGAATACATACGATATGAGTGGGCCCGCATCCCGCATTTCTACAATGCTTTCTATGTATATAAATATGCTACCGGATATTCTGCGGCAGCGGCGATATCGGATATCATCCTGGAAAAAGGCCCTGATGATTATCTGCGTTTCCTGCGGACCGGAGAATGCGATTATCCTATAGAACTGCTGCGGATAGCAGGCGTCGATATGGACACCCGCGGCCCTGTCGACAGGGCTATGGAGACTTTTAAGACTCTTGTTGAAGAATTCGATGAATTAGTGTAAACTCTGCCTTATGGAAAAGAAAATTATTTGCATCCACCGCAATGATACTACGGCCTCAATGAACACCGAAGCGATGCTGACCCGCAAACTGGAAAGCACCGGCTTTTCGGTATGCAGAGGTTTTGATAAAAACGCTTTGCTGCTGGTATGCATCGGCGGCGACGGCGCGACCCTGGAAGCAATCCACGAATACGATTTTCCCGACGTACCTATCGTAGGCATCAATACGGGACACCTCGGTTTTTTCCAGGAGATACATCCCGATCAGCTCGACTATTTTATTTCCAATTACAATGCCGGCAGATATGCGCTGCAGGATCTCTGCACGGTCCAGGCTGAACTTACCAAAGCCGACGGTACCCGCGTCCTGCATAACGGACTGAACGAGATCGTCATCCGCGGCAGTCATTCATATTCGGCGCATCTCAATATATCTATAGGCGACAGTTTTATTGAAAAGTTCAGCGGCGACGGTATACTGATTGCCACGCCCGCAGGCAGCACCGCCTACAACTATTCGCTCAACGGCAGCATCGTCGATCCGCGGCTCAAACTGCTGCAGGTGACACCGATAGCACCCATGAACACCACAGCCTACCGTTCGTTCACATCGAGCATCCTGCTGCCTTCAGACATGAGTCTGGGCATAGTCCCCGAATACACAAAAGATCATCATACTTATATAATAAACGACGGCATCGAAACTTCGTATTCCGATATCCGCAACATCACAATAGGTTTTTCCGGCAATGTAGTCAAACTGATGCGCTTTGAGAGCTATGACTTCTGGAACAAAGTAAAGACGAAATTTCTTTAGGTGTCTGCCGGAATGACCGATTTCAAATATACAGTAACTGAAGATGACCAGAAACAGAAGCTGCGCATGCGCGAGCTTATTCGCCGCAACTTTTCTTTTTCAGCTAGACTGAGAACGAAAATAAAGAAGAACAGATCTGTTTATCTCAACGGACGCCGGATGGAGCCCTGGGACGACCCCGAGGCCGGAGATGTCATGACGATAATAATCCCCGACGAGCACAGCAATTTCACGCCTGAAGATATATCTATCGATGTCCTTTACGAAGATGACGATCTGCTGATAATAAACAAACAGCCCGGCATAGTCGTTCATCCCACAAAAGGAGCGCCTGCTCATACGATCGCCAACGGCGTCATGAAATACATGGAAGATACCGGACAGTCTTTCAAGATCAGATTTATCAACCGTCTTGATATGGATACTTCCGGTGTCCTTGTAATGGGCAAAAACTCTCATGTGCAGGATTCCTATGTGAAGCTCATGAAGCAGGACATGATCAGCAAGGAATACATCGCTCTCGTGCGCGGACGCTTGGAAGCAGATACAGGCATCATCGATGCCCCTATCGGTCATCCCGACCCCGACAGCATCTGCCGCGGCGTGACCGAAGACGGCCGTGAATGCAGGACTCTGTATAAGGTCATCGAAAGATTTTCCGGATATACATATCTCTCGCTGAAGCTGGAGACAGGCCGTACACATCAGATACGGGTCCATATGTCACATATCGGTCATCCCGTCGTCAGTGACCGGCTATACGGAGGCGGGCAGTCGGACTGGGAGATATTCAATCTCATCGAACGCCAGGCGCTGCATGCCTGCCGACTCGTGCTTCCCCATCCAGTCACAGGCCGGCATCTCGATATAAGTGCGCCGCTGCCTGAAGACATCAAAACTCTTCTTGACCGCCTGAGATCCGCACAGCTCTGACAAATTCGTACCGGCATATTTACTCAATATGATTTGATATCCAGGATCGGTGTGCCGTCCAGCATGTCCACTCCTGTGAATCTGACACGGTTATCCGTTATTGCCACTGCCGTAACAATAGAGATACCAATGGGATTCGGCCTTGCAGGGGCATGCGTCGAAAAGAGTCCAGTCATGGGTCCGATGCCGCGCAGAGGTACAGTCAGTTTATAGTCTCTGCTGCGGTCGAAACAGAAAAGTACCATGTACTGCTTTCCCGGAGCCATATCTGCCATAGCTTCAAGATACCTGCGGTCTATCACCAGTTCACCTTCGACCTCGGGCTTCTCTGCCCCGCTTTTCGGAGTATCCTCCGGCTGTTTGTACGGCGTCCGTATCAAGCCGATCGGAACCATCTCGATTGGCTCATATCTGTTTTCCTCGATATTTTTCATAGTTTTCATATCATTATTTTTCATAGTGTCCATACCTTTTACACCTCGCTGTTGTCCCTTTCAGACGATAACTTCCCTCGTTCAGCATGACGCTTCTAAGCAGATGCTGCCACAGCTGAACACCCTTTATGCATAGCCTGCTGCCCGCAGCGGAATGCCCTTTTCTGCACTGCCTGCTGCTTTTTATATTATACTATGTATTCCTGCCGATAACATAGTATAATAGTCATGGAGGTCAAAATGAAAAAGATAGCAGTATTGGATGCAACAAAGATATCGATAGATCCGCTGGACACCGCCGCTGTGTCATTTCCCGATGTGCAGCTGATACACCTTCTTGATGAGGGCATGTTCCTGATGGCAGAACGTGATGGAATTATCACACAGGAAAACATCGAGCGCATGATCAGCCTCATCCGCAGCGCCGAAAAGCTCGACGTCGACGGTATCATGCTTTCCTGCACCATCTTTTCGCCCTTCATCGAAGAACTGCGGCAGCATACACCGCTGCCTATGGTCTCTGCCGATATCGGCGTCTTCGAAAGCGCCGCCGCCCGCTATGACCGCATCGGTGCCATAGTGACTTTTCCGCCGATAATAGACAGTGTCAATGATATCGCAGAAAACTGCAGAAAAAAAATCAATCCTGATTTCGATGTCGAGATCAGGCTCGCCCGCGGCGCCATGGATGCGCGTCAGGCAGGCGACCGTAAAACTCATGACAGCCTGATTTACGAAACCGCAGCTTCCATTTCCGGACGTCAGGCCATCGTCCTCTCACAGATGTCGCATATGCCGGCTATGCCGCTGTTCGATTCTTTTCCTATACCGGTATTATGCTCGCCGCCGGTCAGTCTCCAGCTCATCTGCGACATGATTGCGTCCGACAGGATCAGGACTCGTTGACCAGTTTGCCCGTCATGTGTTCGATAATCAGTTCCAGACACAGAACACGCCTGCCGTCCTTTTCGACTTCCTTATCGACAGAACTGCTGTCCGGATAATATTTCAATCCTATACGGCGCGCCGTCTCGATCGTCCTTTCGCGGTCTTCGATCGGCCGCAGACGTCCGAAGACGATGACGCTTTTGATATTCAGAGCCCAGTCTCCCTCTTTTCTGAATCCTTCGTCATAAACACAGAAAGAGACCTTGTCGTGTTTCTTTATCGCGTCTATCTTATGTCCGGCCGCAGCACAGTGAAAATAAATTATCTTTTCCGCGGCATCAAAAATATAATCGATCGGAACAGTGTAAGGATAATCGTCATCACCAAGCACTGCCAGGATCCCCCGCGGAGCACTCTCCAGGACTTTTATGGATTCCTCTTCCGATATCTGCTGTTTGAACCTTCTCATTTCACGAAACATTTCAACCTCCGATCTGAATATGTAATTCGTACCGACCAACTCCTGTACCCGATTATACCACGGATCTGCAGTATTGATAATTCCTGTGTGACGCATCATAAAAGGGGCTTTCCGTTTCTGGAAAGCCCCCTGATAGCCGATCATTTTAAATCAGATTATACCGGATATACCGAATCTTCTTCGTCCAGCAGATCCAGGTCCAGTTTGTACTGCTTTTCTATCCTGTGTCTGAAGAAATCCTGTGCCACTTTCGGGAAGAAAGCCTGTGTCAGTATGTCTTCGTCCTGCTGGATATACTCTGCGCAGTCTTTCTTGGCCTGCTCCAGTTCCGGCTCCAGAAGATCTGCCGGTCTGCATGTCACCTGTTCCTCATCGCCGAGGATCTTCTTGACGATTTCCTCTTTGATGGGTACTGTCGTCTTTCCATACATGCCCTTTACCAGATCTCTTGCTTCCTTGGGGACCATCTTGTACCTTTCGCCCATGACGATATTCAGAACAGCCTGTGTGCCGACGATCTGACTTGAGGGTGTTACCAGCGGCGGGAATCCGAAGTCTTCTCTTACTCTGGGTACTTCTTTCAGTACATCTTCGAATTTATCCATGGCGTTGGCTTCCTTCAGCTGCCCTACCAGATTGGAGAGCATGCCGCCGGGCACCTGGTATCTCAGTGTATTTATATCCACACCCATTACCTTGGGATCGAGACGTCCGCTGGCAATGTATTTTTCCCTGATCGGTCTGAAATGCTCTGCTACTTCATTGAGCAGATCCATATCGAGCTCAGGATCATATTTTGTTCCTGCCAGAGTTGCTGCTATAGGCTCTGTCGGAGGCTGTGATGTACCGCCCGAGAACGGAGATATCGCTGTGTCGATGATGTCTACGCCGGCCTCGGCCGCCTTCAGATAAGTCATCGAGCCCATGCCGCTCGTTGCGTGCGTATGGAGTTCTACAGGTATACTCAGTTCCTTTTTAAGTGCCTTTACCAGTTCATATGTATTATACGGGCTCAGCAGTCCAGCCATGTCCTTGATGCAGAATGAATCGCATCCCATCTGCTCGATCTCCTTGCCCAGCTTTACGAATGTTTCATTGGTATGTACGGGACTGATCGTGTATGATACGCAGCCCTGTGCATGTGCGCCGTATTTCTTCGTCGCCTTGACTGCCGCTTCCAGATTTCTGGTATCATTCAGGGCATCAAATATCCTGATGATGTCAATGCCGTTGCTGACTGCCTTGTCAACGAATGCATCTACTACATCATCGGCATAATGTTTGTATCCCAAAAGGTTCTGTCCTCTGAGAAGCATCTGCAGATTTGTCTTTTTTATATGCTTTCTGATAGTACGAAGCCTTTCCCAGGGATCCTCATCAAGGAACCTGAGGCATGCATCATAAGTAGCTCCGCCCCACATTTCCAGCGAATGATAGCCGACATTGTCCATTGTTTCAAGGATCGGCAGCATTTCGTCAGTTGTCATCCTTGTTGCTATGAGCGACTGATGTCCGTCTCTCAGAACAGTTTCCGTGATTTTGAGTTTGCTCATTTCTTCCTCCGATTTAATTGCTTTTGTTATATGTACTTACCGGCCTCAACCGTTTGTATTGATTTCAGTACAGAGTCTATTATACTTTCATGCTCTGTGGTTTTCAACCTATTTTTTACTTTGCCGATGCTTTTCTTTCCCTGTTTTCTGCGGTTTTGCCCAGGGCACCGGTATCAGCGATCCGATAAAGGCTGCCGCAGCCAGAGGTATGAATGCCCGCATCGGAAAACAAAGAAACAGGATCGCTGCGGCAGTCACAGGTTTGCGCATCATATAGCCGCAGACTGCCGCTGCGCAGACTGCTGTTCCGAAGAGCGGATCAATGCCGGTCAACGCCGTCACGGCATATCCGCAGGCTGCCCCTGAGAATATCACGGGAAATATATTTCCTCCGCGCCATCCGAAACTGAGACACACATTTACGAGCAATACTTTGACGAATACAGTCAGGATCAGCACGGTTGCCGGTATGCTGCGCCACTGGTCCATCAGGTCTCCCAGCTGTTCCTCGCCGCTGAACATCGCCCACGGGAACACCAGCCCCAGAGAAGCCAGGCAGCCTCCAACGATGATGCATGAGGCGACTCTGTGCTCTGCTATCTTTGCGGCTATCGTCCCTGTCGCCTTTTCGACGACCCTGTACAGGACTCCGATCGCGATACCCGAGACAGCTGCCAGAGGAAACCATACCCAGTTATGGAGACTGATATCCATATCCGCAGTGAATCTCGCCAGGCCGAAGCCGCCGCCGAAGAAATGAGACAGAAGCCCCATAGTCAGAAATCCGCCCGCCACTCCCGCGACATACACGGCCGCCTTGGCTTTTTTCATCCGCGCCGCAGATACCCCGTCGTCCTCATCATTTTTTTCTGTATCGCTGTCGCCGGGATCTGTATCTCCATGCTCTATATTATTGGCAAGCCCGTAAAAAGGCGCATTGAAAATCACGCCCAGAGTTGCCGCCATGCCTGCTTCGGCCAGTTCTCTCACCTGCCGGCCTTTGTATTTGAGTTTATCGCCCGCCCAGCAGCACAGCCCGACTATTATACCTGTCAGTCCGGCTTCTGGGCCCAGGCATCCTCCGAATATCAGCGGCAGGAGCGCCGCGATCGTAAGGATATGCAGTTTATCATACGGATATGTACCGTCGCGTTTCAGCCTGCCCATTACAGTCTCCAGAGTTTCCGGCAATATCCCGTACTTTTTCTGGAACAGCCCGATGACTGCGCCGCCTGCAAGATACACAGAGAAGTAATATATCACCTTGGCATATCCGCTTTCTGCGCCTGTGAGCTCTGGCAGTCTGGTCCACAAAAAAAATATCCCCAGAGACATCACTTTTAATACTGCCCATACGGCAGCGCCCGCTGCCGCCCCGAGCATAAAACCGAATATGACGAACAATGCTGCATTCCTGTATCTGGGCGCACTCATTTTTCTTCCTTCTTTTCTGTTCTGTTCTGTCTTTCCCTGAGATATTTTTCGACGAATTCCACATCCGAAGGGGTATCGATATAATCGGTGCCGCGCTTCTGTCTGGTCTCGCGGCCCTTGCCTGTCAATAATATGACTGTATTTTTCGGCGCTTCGAGGATCGCTTTTCTGATAGCCTCGCCGCGGTCGTCGATGATCTCGTAATCACAGCCCTGTTCATCGACATAGCCGGCGATCTCACTGCTGATCTCGTGTACCGGTTCTTCCCCTGCATCTTCCTCAGTCAGATAAACCATGTCGGCATACCGGCCCGCTGCTTCACCGAGTTCCTTTCTTCGTCCCAGTGCCTTCTTGCCCGGGCATCCGAATATCATGTATATGAAGCTGTCCGGATATTCCTTCCAGGTGCTGTCCAGCAGCGCTTCAAAACTCATCTTGTTATGCGCATAGTCGACTATCACTGTCAGATCTCCTGAATCAGTGCTGAATATCTCCATCCTGCCGCTGACTCTCGCCTTCTTCAGCCCTGCTTTGATATTTACGACAGGTATGTTCAGGGCATAGCTCATGGCTATGGCGGCCAGGGCGTTTTCGACATTGAAAAGGCCTGTCATTTCGATCCTGAATTCCTCATCGAAACTGTCGCATTCTGCTCTGAAGGTTATGCCCCTTTTGTCCGGCTCGATGCCGCTGCCAGTGATATCTGCCCCGCCATCCTGTCCGAAGGTGATTATTTTCTGAGTATGCACACTGGACTTCGCAGCTTCTATGGCCATCCGGGCATAATCGCTGTCAAGATTTATGCAGGCCGTCCTGCACTGCTTCATCAGGATCATCTTGGAAGCGACATAATCTTCCAGACTCGGGTGCTCTATCGGACTGATGTGGTCCTGTCCTATATTCATGAAAGCAGCCACATCGTATATTATTCCCTTTGTTCTGTCATATTTAAGTGCCTGACTCGACACTTCCATCACCAGATACTCTATGCCGCTGTTCACTGCATTGTCGATGTGCCGATGCAGAGTCATTGCCTCAGGCGTCGTCAGATGCGACTCCTCTCTGGATACGCCGTCATAATTATCTATACCGGAGATCACGGCGCACTCCGGCTTTTTCTGGTCTTTAAGAAAATCGTCGATGATATATTTCATATAATATGCCGTCGAAGATTTGCCCTTGGTGCCGGTGATGCCGACCATGCAGATCTTCTGCCATGCCTTTCCGTAAAACATGTCTGCTATCAGCGGCATGGCTTTTCTGATATCGCTCACCAGCAGATGCGGTGCCTCGATACCGTCGGCTTCAAACGATGTCTCGCTCACGTATGCGATCGCTCCGTGCTCGAGTGCATCGGCAAGATATATCGGAGAAAAGTGCGCTCCCTTGCAGATGAAAAGCGTGCCGAAAACCATATCATTGGAATCGAAAGAAATATGTCTGATCCTTTTTTCGGCTATATCATCCGTTATTACTGACCTCTCCAGCAGTCCGGCCTCCTGCAATGAGCCGGCGTACTCTGCCAGCGGATAAAGTTCCCTGACCATCAGTATCTGCCTCTTTTCCCCGTATAATCTTCCTTGTCAGATGCAGGTGATCTGTATTCACCGCCGCCGTCGCTTCTCGTAAATGAGCCGCTGCTGAAATTGCCTGTCTCATTGCCCTGCGCGCTCATCCTGCCCGACAGTATCTCATAAAACCCCATATTGGTCATGAGTATATAAGCCATCACCCAGAGTTCGAGTACAAATGAAGCCGCCACCAGCACCAGCAGCATAGAATTGCCCTTTCCCGTATCCAGCATGTTGAATACCGGTACCGATACTATGCACGCCGGAACGGCCGCCAGCAATACCCAGCCTATGAAGGACAGGTTCATCCAGAAGAACTTGGCTTTGTTTCCCGTCATCATCGCCTTGCTTTCCTCCATGCACTGAGTTATTGACTTGTTGGGGTCATCTGCAAGTATCAGGAAGGCCTGACTGTACCTTATTGCAGCTATTATCCCCGGGATCACAAAAAGCAGCGACCACATGAAGATGAAGATCGCCCTGTAGATATATAGGCCGAGAGTCTTCAGGAAAAAGCCGAAGCCCTCAAAAATCATGCCGAAATCGGTGCTGCGTCTTCTGAAGTAACTTAACATAAACACAGCCAGCCCGTATGCGAACGCACCTCCGAGAAGAAGATCATATATGGTAGATACACCTGATGAGTAACCCACCACACGGTTTGCGAGCTCCGGATACGCTGAATTATATGTGCTGTCCTGAAACAGGCTGCCGTAAGTCACCGGCTTGCCCCATATGAAATCAAGCAGAAACATGGGAAGCTCGGTGACTGCGAAATATATCAGCACAGCTGTTACTGCCTTGCCCCATCTGCCCTGCAGTGATACCCTGCCGATCCTGCGCAGATTGCTGCTGCTCTCAGTTATTATAAAATGGCTGCTCATCTGGCCGTACATTATCTGCCTCATTTCCGCGCCGCGATACTGCCGGCGCTGTCATTCACTTAGTAAAAACTTATGTAAATGATACAATAAAAAGCGGCTCTTTACAAGCCGGCATCACAAGTCGCAACTGCATACATTCAGCTCTACAATCATGACCACCCTTAAAAAGGGTGGTTTGCTCCAGGGCTATAAGCCCCGGATTACCAGCCGGCGTCTCAAGGCGCTGGCTTTAACTTTGTTCAAG
>Ga0268263_1000409_pt1 | contig 74232 bp, 79 predicted proteins | sample Biomet5_FD_190358 | JGI IMG/M metagenome (GOLD analysis project Ga0268263, IMG submission 190358) | Microbial communities from bioreactor (seeded with sewage sludge) at LBNL, California, USA - Biofuel metagenome 5 (SPAdes) (version 4) | ecosystem: Engineered > Bioreactor > Anaerobic >... | reverse complement strand
TAGCCGTTCTCTCCAGAAAAATGGAGAGAACAGCAAAAAAGTCCGCTCAGAACACCATTCCGGCATAAAGAAAAAGCCAGCAACCCCGCATGGTTACTGGCTTTTCGATGGCGGAGCGGGTGGGATTCGAACCCACGGAACCTTGCGGTTCAACTGATTTCGAGTCAGTCCCGTTATGACCACTTCGATACCGCTCCGTATATTTCTCACATCAGCTCACCTCGGAAAATGGAGAGAACGGATGGGGAGAACGAGTAAAATATGAAATTGTGAAACCCCGAAAAACCCAGTAATATCAAGGCTTTCCGAGAAGAGGCTTACGAAAAACGGTTTTGATTTCGAGTCAGGGCCGTTATGACCACTTCGATACGCTTCCGGATATGCTGTTGTCGGGGACTGCGCGGGACGCCGCGCTTCAGAATGCTAAAATATGATAGCACGAAAGACGCGCGCGGTCAATACCTTTTTAGCGCTTCGGACACGGCCGGCCTTTTGAGCAGTTGACATCGGCTATAAAAGAATGTATGATTATAGTGTATATAATTGGTTGTATTATGTACAGTTATAAATTTCAATTTATAACCCAAAGGAGAGAACTGTTTTTTATGGACGACCCTGGCAGTATATGGAACATAGTGCTGATAATCATTCTCGTGGGCGTCAACGCCTTCTTCGCCATGAGCGAGATAGCCATCATATCCCTGAACGATACAAAACTTCACCACGACGCGGATGAGGGCGACAAAAAAGCCCAGCAGCTCTGCAGGCTGACCGCCGAACCCAACCGCTTCCTGGCAACGATACAGGTGGCTATCACGCTTTCCGGTTTCCTGAACTCGGCTGTCGCGGCCGACAACTACGCCGAACCTCTTTCGGTCTGGCTCTCAGCCTACGTTCCCATTGCGCGGGACACGCTGCAGAGCATCGTGCTTTTTCTGCTGACGTGCCTGCTGTCCTACTTCACGCTGGTGTTCGGCGAGCTCGTGCCGAAACGCATCGCCATGCAGGACCCCGAAAAAGTTTCCTACGCCGTGGTCGGCGTGCTGGTCTTCTTTTACAAGGTGCTCAAAGCTTTTGTGCTCATGCTCAACGCCTCCACCAACGGCGTGCTGCGGCTCATCGGCATAGACCCGAACACCGAGCCCGAGCAGGTTACAGAGGAAAACATCCGCATGATGCTCGACGCCGGCAACGAGAAGGGCGTCATCGAGGAGAGCGAACGCGAGATGATCAACAACATCTTCGAGTTCGACGACCGCACCGTCGGCGAGGTGATGACCCACCGCACCGAAATGACGGCGGTGGAGCTCGACGAGGACATAAAGGATGTCGTGGAGGTCGCCATCGCGGACGGGTATTCCCGCATACCGGTGTACGACGACACGATAGATGATATAAAGGGCGTCATATACGCCAAGGATCTGCTCGCGCTGATCGGAGACAAGGGCTTCAAGGGCCGCAAGGTGGAGGATTTTCTGCGCCCCGTCTGCTTTGTGCCGGAGTCCAACTCCTGCCGCGAGGTGTTCAAGCAGTTCCAGCAGGAAAAGATACAGCTCGCCATCGTGGTGGACGAATACGGCGGCACGGCCGGCCTCATCTCCATGGAGGACCTGATAGAATCCGTCATGGGCAACATACAGGACGAGTACGACAACGAGGAGGAGGAGATCTCGAAGATAGACGAGGACAACTTCGACTTCGAGGGCAGCGTCCAGCTTGAGGATATAACAGAGCTCCTGGGCATCACCCTTCCGGACGAGGACGCGGATTACGACACGCTGGGCGGCCTTATAATAGACATACTCGGACGCATACCGGACGAGGACGAGCACCCCACCGTCACTGTGGACAACGTGGAGTTCACCGTCACCGCCATGGAGGAGCACCGCATAGCTCGCGTGCACGCGCACATCCTGCCGAAGCCGGAGGCCGACGAGGAAGACGGCGGAGAAGCGGACGAGGAGCCCGAAAAGGAACGCGAAAAAGAGAAAGAATGAATTTCTGCCCGTACTTATGGAAAATCCCGTGCTTTTTGAGAGCACGGGATTTTTTGCGCCTGTATTTATGCCTGTTCAGCTCTTGTCCTGCATGCCGCTGATGCGAAGGCCGTCCGCCGTCTTTGCGAACGTGAGCACCGAGGTATACGTGCTGTCGTAATTGATGTAATTCATCTCCGCGGTGCAGCCGTTCCCGTCGCTGCCGGTGATGACGAGGCTGGCGGTGTTCCAGTCGCGGTTGACGGCCCCTCCCTGCGAGATGTCCTCGCAGAGCTTGCCGTCGATGTCCTTGTATCTGATATACTGTCCTTCGAGCGCGTACTGATAGAACTGCTCCTGCGCGTATTCCGCCGTAAAGACGCTCTCCGTCGCTGATTTCAGCGAGGCGACGTCGGGATAGGTTTTGTCCGTCACCGGCACAAAGCACTGACCGTTCGCGTCCGCGACGTAACTCGCGTCTCCGACGGACACGCCCATGCCCGACCAGATGTCTTCTATACCCACTTCTTTTTCCATGAGCGCCGTGATCTCTTTTTTAAGGCTCGCTTCATCCTCGGAAGCGGACTCCGCGGCGGAGACGGGCTCCGAGGCGCTTTCCGGCTGCGGCGACGAGGACGCTTCCCCGCCCGCGGAGCAGCCTGCGAGCAGCAGCAGCGACGACGCCAGCATAACAGCGATCAATTTATTCATATCCTTACCTCCATTTATCGTTTTCAACGGATATAAGCGCGGGAGAGCGGGTTTTCATTCGCGCCCGGCGCCCCGCCTCCAAAAAAGCGCGCCCCGGCTCCAAAACCGGGACGCGCTTTCATTTGGATCACTCAGCCCTCAAAGGTGGAATACACCGGACGGTTCCTGATGGCGGCCTGCGCAGCGGCAAGACGGGCTATCGGAACACGGAACGGCGAGCAGGACACGTAGGTGAGGCCCACGCGGTGGCAGAAGTCGATGGTGGACGGGTCGCCGCCGTGCTCTCCGCAGATGCCGAGCTTGATGTCGGCGCGGACCTTGCGGCCGAGCGTGCAGGCGGTCTCCACCAGCTTGCCCACGCCCTTCTGGTCGAGCTTCGCGAACGGATCGAACTCGTAGATCTTCTTGTCGTAGTAGGCGCCGAGGAAGGAGCCCGCGTCGTCGCGGCTGAAGCCGAAGGTCATCTGCGTGAGGTCGTTGGTGCCGAAGCTGAAGAACTCGGCCTCCTCCGCTATCTCGTCAGCCAGCAGAGCCGCGCGCGGTATCTCTATCATGGTGCCGACCTTGTAGGACATCTCCACGTCGGAGTCCGCGATGATCTGGTCGGCGGTCTTCGTCACGATGCCCTTGACATAGGCCAGCTCCTTGCGCTCGCCCACCAGCGGGATCATTATTTCAGGGGCGATCTTCCAGCCGGGATGCTCCTTGTTCACGTTGATCGCGGCGCGGATGACCGCCTCGGTCTGCATCTCCGCTATCTCGGGATATGTCACGGCGAGACGGCAGCCGCGGTGTCCCATCATCGGGTTGAACTCGTGCAGCGAGGCGATCGTCGCCTTTATCTCGTTCACGTCCACGCCCATGTCCTTGGCCAGCGCGGTGATGTCGTCCGGGTCGGTCGGCAGGAACTCGTGCAGAGGCGGATCCAGGAAGCGGATGGTGACCGGGCGGCCCTGCATGGCCTCGTAGATGCCCTCAAAATCCTGCTGCTGCATCGGGAGGAGCTTGGCGAGAGCCTTGCGGCGCTGCTCCTCGGTCTTGGAGACGATCATCTCGCGCATCGGGCCTATGCGGTCCTCGTTGAAGAACATGTGCTCCGTGCGGGTGAGGCCGATGCCGTCCGCTCCGAAGTCCAGCGCCTGTTTCGCGTCGCGCGGGGTGTCGGCGTTCGTGCGCACGCGCAGACGGCGCATGCTGTCGGCCCACGCCATGAAGCGGCCGAAATAGCCGGAGATGGAGGCGGGAACGGTGGGGATGGCCTCCGCGTATATCTTGCCGGTGGCGCCGTCGAGGGAGATGAAGTCGCCCTCCTTAAAGGTGTGGCCGCCGAGCTCGAATTTTTTCTTGTCCTCGTGCATGGAGATGTCGCCGCAGCCCGCCACGCAGCAGGTGCCCATACCGCGCGCCACGACGGCGGCGTGGCTCGTCATGCCTCCGCGCACGGTCAGGATGCCCTGCGACACATGCATGCCCTCTATGTCCTCAGGCGAGGTCTCCAGACGGCAAAGCACGACTTTTTCGCCCTTCGCGGCCCAGGCCTTCGCGTCGTCGGCGTTGAACACCACTTTGCCGCAGGCGGCGCCGGGGGAAGCCGGCAGGCCGTGGCCCGCCTCTTTGGCTTTCTTCAGCTTCTCGGGGTCGAACTGGGGGTGCAGCAGCGCGTCGAGCTGCTTCGGGTCCACGCTCATGATGGCCTGCTCCTCGGTGATGAGGCCCTCGTCCACCATGTCGCACGCGACCTTGAGAGCGGCCGCCGCGGTGCGCTTGCCGTTACGGGTCTGCAGCATGTAGAGCTTGCCGTTCTCGACGGTGAACTCCATGTCCTGCATGTCGTGGTAATGTATCTCCAGCGTCTTGGCGATGTGCTCGAACTCCTTGTAGATGCCGGGGCGGATGTCGTCCAGGTGCTCTATCGACATAGGGGTGCGGATGCCGGCGACGACGTCCTCGCCCTGGGCGTTGATCAGGAACTCGCCGTACAGCTTGTTCTCACCGGTGGCGGGGTTGCGGGTGAAGGCGACGCCCGTGCCGGAGAGATCGCCGCTGTTGCCGAAGACCATGGTCTGCACGTTGACGGCGGTGCCCCAGTTGTACGGGATGTCGTTCATGGCGCGGTAGTAGTTGGCGCGCGGGTTGTCCCAGGAACGGAAGACTGCGCGCACGGCGCCGATGAGCTGCTCGCGCGGGTCGGTCGGGAAACTGCGGCCCTTCTGCTCCATATAATACTCTTTGAAGCGCACGACCATCTCTTTGAGGTCGGCGGCGTTGAGCTCGGTGTCGTGTTTGACGTGCTTCTTGGACTTTATGTCGTCGATGATGACCTCGAAAGTGGACTTCGGAACCTCCTCCACCACGTCGGCGTACATCTGGATGAAGCGGCGATAGGAGTCGTAGGCGAAACGTTCGTTGTCGGTTATTTTGGCAAAGCCCTCCACGACCTCGTCATTGAGGCCGAGGTTCAGGATGGTGTCCATCATGCCGGGCATGGAGGCGCGCGCTCCGGAACGGACGGAGACCAGCAGCGGGTTGTTCGGATCGCCGAAAGTCTTTCCGGTCTGCGCCTCTATCTTGCGCAGATACTCGAATATCTCGGCTTTTATGTCGTCATTTATCTGACGGTTGTCGTCGTAGTACTGGGTGCATGCCTCGGTCGTGACCGTGAAGCCAGGCGGGACCGGCATCCCGAGGTTGGTCATTTCGGCCAGGTTCGCTCCTTTTCCTCCCAGCAGCTTTCTCATGCTGCCGCTGCCTTCGGCGAACAGGTAAACATATTTCTTGCCCATACTGTTCATTTCCCTCCTGAATAAATTCGCTTCTTCATCGTACAAACGCTGATCCCTACGATGTTTCTACGCTCATGATTATATCAAAAGGAATTTATATTTTCCATATTATCGGCAATTTTCTGCGATATTGACGAAAATTTGAAATTTGCCGAAATATTTGCGTTTATACTTGCAAAACCCCTTGAAAGGGGCGATAATGTATATGTTGAACTTGCTTATATTTTGGGGGTACCGTTCATGCAAAATGTCTGTGCCGTGATAGCCGCCGACATCGACGGCGCGCGCATGTGTCAGGCCCATCCTAACTGTATGTCCGAGGTGCTGTTCCGCCCGATGCTCGACTGGGTGCTTGAGGCGCTGGACGGCGCGGGCATAGACGACAGATGCATAATCGCCTGCACCGGTGCGGACGGGCTTTCCGAACGCGCCGCCTCCTGCCATATCGCCGAGCCGACAGTCGCCGGCACGCACCCTGTTTTCGCGGCGGCGGACTGGATAACCGAAAAGCGGGCGGACGACGTGATAGTGCTCTGTGCCGAGGCGCCTTTTGTGGATGCCGAGAGCATCACGGGCGCTTACGCGGCGCATATAAAACAGAATGAAGCTCTGACGGTCCTCGCCTCCGGGGACAGGAGCACCATGATCCGCGAACAGAACGTCTCGGCGTTTTTTGTGAAGGCGGATTTTCTTATGGACTTTTTCGGCCACGTGGGGCATGAGAAGCTGGCCGCCGCCACGTTGGTGACGGAGCTCTCCGGCTACGCCGACTTCATGCACCGCTCCTGCGGCTGCTACGAGGCCCGCAAAAAGGAGCTGAACCTCCGGGCGGAGAACTACCTCGACCTGCTGCGCCTGTCGGACATCGCCCGCGCCCGCGTGCTGCAAAAGCTCTGCGCCGACGGCGTGGAGGTGCTGTGCTCCGACGGCGTGATGATAGAGCCGGGCGTAAAAATAGGCGCCGGGACGAAGATACTCGCCGGCACCATGCTGCAGGGGAAGACGGTCGTGGGCAGGGATTGCGTCATCGGCCCCAACTCCTGGATAATAGATTCCGAGATCGGCGACGGCTGCACCGTCAACTCCACGCAGATCCACGAGTCCCGTCTGTGCGAGAGGGTGCGCATCGGCCCGTTCTCCCAGGTGCGGCCCGGCTGCGTCATCAACGCCGGCGCAAAGATAGGCGACTTCGTGGAGGTCAAAAATTCGGAGATCGGCGCTCGCACCAGCGTGGCGCATCTCACATACATCGGCGACGCGGACGTGGGCGAGGGCGTGAACTTCGGCTGCGGCGTCGTCACCGCCAACTACGACGGCAAGGATAAATTCCGCACAAAGATCGGCGACAACGCCTTTATCGGCTGCAACACCAACATGATAGCGCCCGTGACGGTGGGCGACTGGGCCTACACCGCCGCCGGCACCACCATAACGAAGGACGTGCCCGATCACTCGCTTGCCATAGGCCGCGTTCCACAGGAAAACAAGCTCAACTGGGTCGCGGATCACGATAAATTAAAGAAACGGTAGGGAGAGAAAAACATGAATCTGCACGGAAAGGACATCAAAATCTTCTCTGGAAACGCTTACCCGAAGTCGGCTGAGGACATGGCCAAGAGCCTGGGGCTGCCTCTGGGCAAGTGCACTGTCACGAAATTCGCCGACGGCGAGGTCTCCGTATCCATCGAGGAGTCGGTCCGCGGTTCCGACGTGTTCGTTGTCCAGTCCACCTGCAACCCGGTGAACGACAACCTTATGGAGCTGCTCATCATGTGCGACGCTTTCAAGCGCGCTTCCGCAGGCCGCATCACGGCCGTCATCCCGTACTTCGGCTACGCGAGGCAGGACCGCAAGGCCAAGGCGCGCGACCCGATCTCCGCGAAAGTCGTCGCCGACCTCATCACCGTGGCGGGCGCCGACCGCGTGCTGACCATGGATCTCCATGCGGCTCAGCTCCAGGGCTTTTTTGATATCCCGGTCGATCACCTGCAGGGCGTGCCGATACTTGTCCCGTATTTCCTCCCGATGGTCAAGCACGACAAGGAGAATTATGTCGTCGTGTCGCCGGATCTCGGCTCCGTCAACCGCGCGCGCAAGTTCTCCGAGCGCATAGACGTGCCCATAGCGATAGTGGACAAGCGCCGCCCGAAAGCCAACGTCTCCGAAGTCATGAACATCATCGGCGACGTCAAGGGCAAAAAGTGCATCATCGTTGACGACATGATCGACACCGCCGGGACTCTCTGCGGCGCGGCCAACGCGCTCATCGAACGCGGCGGCGCCGAGAGCGTCATCGCCTGCGCGACCCACGGCGTGCTGTCCGGCCCGGCCATAGAGCGCATAAACGCCTCCGCCCTCAGCGAGGTCGTCATACTCGACACCGTGCCCGTGCCCGCCGACAAGTACAGCGAGAAGCTGACCGTGCTGCCCGTCGCGCCCGTGTTCGCCGAGGCGATAGAGCGCATCTACGGCGACAGGCCCGTCAGCCCGCTCTTCGGCTGATCACAGCAGCAGGGTCAGGACGAGCGTCTCCTTTATCCTGTCATATATTTCGTTCTGCATTTCGATCGGCAGGGGATTATTTCCTCTGCCGATCTCTATAGTGAAGCCGGGCCGCCCGAACCGCCCGATGTACCAGTCCTTCAGCCCCCCGGCGGCGGCGAGGCCCTCCGGCTGCGCGAGCGCGTAACCGCTGCTTTTGGCGAGCAGGCCCGCCATATATTCGCTGTGCCGCGGCGTGTTTTCGCCGTACCGCCAGTATATCTCCTCCCCCTGAGAATGGAAGGAGTAGAGACGCCTGACGTCGAAAGTGGAGCAGCAGCCGCAGACGGCGCGTGTCTCCGGCTCTGAAAACGGGCGCGGGCCGCCGTACCTCGTGGGCGCCGGGCCGAAGATGCCGGCCTCCCGCTCCAGCCGCTGCAGCTCCTCCCAGCCGGCGCCGAAGTTGTGGTTTATATCCACGCCGCGCGCGTTTGCCTGCCAGTGCCGCGTTCCCTCCGGCGAGAGACGTTCCACCCGCCTGCGGAGCCCTCCCGCGGCTCCCGTGCCTGAAACGGCTATCTCCACGCCGTCCGGGTTCAGGACAGGCACGGCTATCACGCCGCGGTGCCTGACGGCGGAGCGCACGTCCGCCCCGCACATGCTCTCGCCCGCCTCACAGGAGGCCGCGAGCTCCTCGAAGAATCGCAGCAGAATGAGCGAGGTCAGCCACTCGGAGCCGTGCGTGGCCCCCACCAGCAGCACCCCGCCCACCGGCTCCCCCAGCGAGAGCGCGCGTATCTTCCTGCCCAGCACGCTCCTGCCGATGAAAAACGTCCTCACCTCCGGATGCGCGAGCGCGGCGCGTTTTATGTAGTGCTCCACGGCGTCCTCCGTCGGCGCCAAACCGTATGAAGGCAAAGCTCCGCCCCCGTTCCCGCGCGCATGCCGCAGCGCAGATCTTTATTCTCAACAATTATATGAGGTGCGCCATGGAATTATTTGAAAAAACGCTCGATTCAAAAGTGCTTTTCAGCGGGCACATATTCACCGCGAAGCTGGACACCGTAGAGCTTGAAAACGGCCGCACGGCCCCGCGCGAGACCGTGCACCTCGAACACGCGGGCGTCGCCGTGCTCGCTGTGGACGAGGAGGGCGAGGTATATTTCGTGCGGCAGTTCCGCTACCCGTACCGCGAGGTGGTGCTGGAGCTGCCCGCCGGAAAAGTGGAGCCCGGAGAATCGCCCGCGGACTGCGCGAAGCGCGAACTGGCGGAGGAGGCCGGGCTCATTGCGGAGAGCTTTACCGAACTCTCGCTGCTGTACCCGTCGCCCGGGTTCTCCGACGAGCTGCTCTACGTCTACGAGGCGCGCGGCCTCTCACCCACCAGCCAGCACCTCGACGACGACGAATTTCTGAAGGTCGTGAAGATGCCCTTTGAAAAGGCCGTCTCCCTGGCCGAAAACGGCGGGCTGCACGACGCCAAAACGATCGTCGGCATACTCCGCCGCGCGCTCTCCGCCTCCGGAAAACAGGCGCCCGACCGCGTCTGAAATAAATCGCCCGCTCCTGCCAATACTATAGTGAAACGGCAGGGACGGGCGGTGTTTTTTATTGAGCGGCAAGAGGTTCTTATGTCTGCGGGCGTTCGCGCTGGCTTTCGCGGCGAGCTTTCTGCTGCTCTCGGCCGTCGCCGCCCTTGCCGTCTGGCGGATAACGGACGGGGCCGCAGGCTCCTCCGCAAGCACGGCTCACGAGAGCGCGGACGCCTACATCCCGCAGGAGGAGGACTCGCGCACCGTCGTGCTCATCGGCTCCGACGCCCCCGGCGGCGCGCCCTCGTACTTCACGCTGCTGCGGCTGAACGTGCCCGGCGGCGACATACCCGTGCTCTCTTTCCCCTGGCAGACGCTGTTTGAGCACGGCGGAAAGCGCCTGACCGCGCGTGAGATCGTCCTTGAGCACGGGCCCGACGCGCTCTGCGCCGACATCTCCGCCGGGCTTTCAATAGAGGCTTTCACCTGGATACGCTGGGACGCCGACGCCTGCGACGAGGCCGTGGATCTGCTCGGCCCGTTCGACTTCGTGCTGTCGGACGGCCTGTATTACAGCGACTCCGTGCGTCAGATAAGCCTTTCGCGCGGGAACCAGCGGGTGGACGGCAAAAAATACGCCGACATGGTGACCTTTCCGGACTACCCCGACGAAGCGCGCCGCTGCGACATGGAGTCCAAGCTGCTCGCGGCGCTGCTGGACAGGAGGATGCCCGCCCTCTCCGACAGGGAAGTCCTCGCCGCCGTGCTGCGCCTGTGCGGGAGCAACATAACCGCAAAAGAGCGCGCCGCGTACCTGCCCGTCCTCAAATTCTACGCCGGGCTGCGAAAGAGCATCTCCTACCACGTAACCTGCCAGACGGAGAGCTCCGGCGGCGGCGCGGTCTTCTCCGACACGACCCGCGCGCGCATAAGCAAGTATTTCTGAACAAAAAAGGAGGCACCGCCCAAAACAGGCGGCGCCTCCGTATTTTTTGCGCTCACTTCGAGAGGTCGAAGCTGAAATTTTTCACGATGGAGTATATCTCCTCGTCCACCTCGTCCTTTTCGCGGCCGGCGTCCACCACGAAGATGTGCTCCCCGTCCCCCAGCGCCGCGAACACCTTTTGGAACTGCGCGCGTGTGCGCTCTATCGTTTCGCCGTCCTCAAATATCTCGAAATGCACGCGGCCCTTGTGTATGTGCTCCATGCAGGTCGCGGTGTCGAGGTCGAGAAAGATGCACATGTCCGGCCTGCGTATCGCGGGGCAGTTGAGGTTCATGTCCGTCACCCAGCGGAGGTCGGAATCCATGCCCTGATACGCCAGGGACGAGTAATAGTACCTGTCGCACACGACGTCCACGCCGCTTTGCAGGTACATCTCTATCCCGTTTCTCGCGGCGACGTTGTGCGTTATCCTGTCCGCCAGGAACAGCGCCGCCAGCTCCTCCGGGCCGCGCTGTATGCTGCCGGACAGCGCCTCCCTTATCAGGCCGCCGACGACCGTGTCCGTGGGCTCCGCCGTGGCGAAGACCTGGCGGCCCTCCTCCTCGCGTATGCGTTTGGCGAGGGAGCGCACATGCGTGCTCTTTCCGGAGCCGTCCAGCCCTTCCATCACTATGAACCTTCCGCGCTCCTTTTCCACTGCGGCAGCCCCCTCCGAAAATCATTCCTCATCATTTTATCCTTTGCGGCCGCCTTTGTCAACCGCGCGGGGCTTTTCAAAGCTCCGGCTTGATGATATAATAGCATATAGAATCGTTCACAAAATCCGGTTATAATTGGGGGCGCAGGATATGGAGGAGAGCACGCTGTTCGGCTTGCCGTACCTTTCGGCCGTGATAGTCGCCGCCGGCGGCTCGGCGCGCATGGGCGGCGAGGACAAGCAGTTTTTGCCCATACTCGGCATACCCGTGCTGGCGCGCTCGCTGATGGCGTTTCAGGCCTGCCCCGTCGTCAAGGCCGTTGTGGTGGCGGCCCGCTCCGGGTGCGAGGAAAAGGTGCGCGCGCTCGCGGGGGAGTACGGCGTGGACAAGCTGACGGCCGTTGTCTGCGGCGGGGAGACGCGCGCCGACTCGGTGATGGACGCCATCGCGGCGCTGCCGGAGGAGACGGAGTTCGTCGCCATACACGACGGCGCGCGCCCGCTCATCCGGCCGGAGGACATCGCCCGCTGCGCGGACGACGCTTTCTCCTGCGGAGGGGCCGTGCTGGGCGTGCCGGTATCCGACACCATAAAGTATGTGAAGAAAAACGGCACCGTGGAGTATACGCCCGCGCGCGAGAAGCTCGTGGCCGTGCAGACGCCGCAGATATTCGACCTGCGCGTTTACCTGAGCGAGCGCCGCGCCGCCGGGGACGAGGCCTCCGCCTGGACGGACGACAGCCGCGTGTTTGAAAACTCCGGCAGGCGCGTGACCGTGACGCCCGGCTCGCGCGACAACATAAAAATAACCGTGCCGGAGGACGCCGCCGTTGCTGAGGCCCTGCTCCGGCTGAGGGAGGGGCGGCTTTGAGGATAGGCCACGGTTACGACGTGCACAGGCTCGTCTCCGGCAGGAGGCTGGTGCTGGGCGGCGTCGCGATAGACTGCGACAGGGGGCTGCTCGGCCACTCGGACGCGGACGTGCTGGCCCACGCGGTGATGGACGCCACTCTCGGCGCCGCCGCCCTGCCCGACATCGGCGCGCATTTTCCCCCCTCCGACCCGAAATACGAGGGAGCCGACAGCATGGAGCTGCTGCGCGAGGTCTGGCGCGAGGTGGCCGGAAAGGGCTACCGGCTCGGGAACCTCGACTGCACGCTCGTGGCGGAAACGCCGAAGCTCGCGCCGTACATCGCCGCCATGAGGCGGTCTCTCGCGGGCGCGCTGTGCGCCGACATCTCCGCTGTCAATGTCAAAGCTACGACGGAGGAGGGCCTGGGGCTCGCCGGAGACGGGATCGGGGCGCACGCCGTCATCCTTTTGGAGGAGACACGTTAGCATTGTTTCAGGCGCGGACACGCGCCGTCAAAACATCACACAAAGCGAGGAAAAAGAAATGAAAAAGAAGACCGTTATCATCGCGCTGGCGCTGGCGCTCGTTCTGGCGCTCGCCGGCTGTACGGACAAGAAAGTGAGCGTCGTGGACAACGGCTCCGGCGACGAGAGCATAAAGTCGGCCATCGGACAGGACGAACTCACCGCAGACGACAATTCCGGCAACTCCATGACTGTTAAGGGCGAGACGAGCCTTGAGAGCCTGCCCGAGAGCTCCGAGAGCACGCTGCTGCCCGAAAGCGGCATGATGCCCTGACTGTCACACGCGCAGCTTTTCACTCGACGCGCGGTTTGCGCGTCTTTTTTTATTTCATATCGGCTTGCTATGAATTCTTTTGCATGGTATAATTGTTTTCCAACGACCGGGAGGTGCGTGTCATGAAGATCTCAACAAAGGGGCGCTACGGGCTGCGGCTGATGACCGAGCTCGCGCGCGCCGAGGGCGAAGGCCCGCTCTCCGTCAAGGAAATAGCCAGGCGCCAGAGCATAAGCGACAAATATCTGGAACAGATAATCATGCAGCTTTCACGCGCGGGGCTGGTCAGCAGCGTTCGCGGCGCGCAGGGCGGCTACGTGCTGTCGCGGCCTGCGGGCGAGATAACGGCCGGAGAGGTGCTGCGCGCCGCCGAGGGTTCGCTCGCGCCTGTGGAGTGCGCCGAGTTCGGCTGCGACCACGCGGAGGGCTGCACGACCTACGGCCTGTGGAAGCGCATAAAGGACGCCGTGGACAACGTGGTGGATTCGACGACCATCGCCGACCTCGTCTCGGACCCGGAGCCCCCCTGCTCCGAGTGAACCGCCCCGGAAAAAAGCGAAAAAAGCATATTAATAAAATTTTACAATTTATAATATTGTGCTGAAGCGTGCGCACGGTTATAATAAATATTATTGACTATATGCCATGCATGGTGCATGTTTTTTTGAAATATATGCGCTCGAAAGGGGAGCTTTTTAAATGTTCAGTTTCAATCAGGATATAGGCATCGACCTCGGCACCGCCAACACGCTGATATTCTCCAAGGGCAAGGGCATCATCATGCGCGAGCCGTCCGTCGTCGCCGTTGACACCCGCACGGACACCGTCCGCTACGTCGGACAGGAGGCCAAGGACGTCATAGGCAGGACGCCGGGCTCCATCGTCGCCGTCAGGCCGCTGAAGGACGGCGTCATTGCCGACTTCGACATCACCGCCTCGATGCTCCAGATATTCATAAAGAAAGTTTTCAACAACTCCGTGTTCGCGCGTCCGCGCGTCGTCATCTGCATCCCCTCCGGCGTCACCGAGGTCGAGCGCCGCGCCGTCAAAGAGGCCACGATAAAGGCCGGGGCGCGCCACGTCTCGATCATCGAGGAGCCCATGGCGGCGGCCATCGGCGCGGGGCTTCCCGTGGCTGAGGCCACCGGCAGCATGGTGGTGGACATCGGCGGCGGCACGAGCGAGGTGGCGGTCATCTCCCTCGGCGGCATAGTCGCGTCCAAATCCGTGCGCGTGGGCGGCGACGAGTTCGACTCGTTCATCATCGCGTACATCAAGAAGAAGTACAACCTGCTGATAGGCGAGCGCACCGCCGAGAACATCAAGATAAACATCGGCTCGGCTTTCCCGTTCGAGGAGGAGCTGGAGATGGAGATAAAGGGCCGCAACCTGATGGACGGCCTGCCGAAGAACATATTCATCACGAGCGAGGAGATCCGCGACGCGCTGGCCGACCCGCTCTCCAACATCATGGACGCCATAAAGTCCACGCTGGAGCGCACGCCGCCTGAACTCTCCGCCGACATCATCGACCACGGCATCACGCTCACCGGCGGCGGCGCCCTGCTGCACAACATGGACAAGCTCATCTGCAAGGAGACCGGCATGCCCGTCCACATCGCGGACAACGCGCTGGACTGCGTGGCCACCGGCGCCGGCCAGGTGCTTGACAACCTCGACCTGCTCAAAGAGATCATTTCCGACGACGATCGCCGGTCCTGAACCAGAATATCGCAGACTGGGGCGGTTTGTTATCGCCCCATTTTGTATTATAGGCCCGCGGAGGAAAACGGGCTTCGACGCTCCGTCCCCCGTGTTTTCACGCCGCAGGCCCGACATTTGCTGAGGGCTGTATGAACGAATTTTTCAAAAGCTGGCACTTCAAGGTGCTTATGGGCATAGTCATCGTGCTGTTCGCCTTCATGCTGAGGGCGGCGGCCACCGGCGGGACGGGAACGCTGATCTCCCAGACCGTGGGTGTGATAACTGCGCCCTTTATGAAACTGTCCGCCTCCGTGGCCGACTCCGTGAGCAATTTCGCGGAGCGCTATCTGCTGACCGAAAAGGTCTACCTCGAAAACGAGGAGCTCAAGGAGCAGCTGCGCGACGCCAACGAGAAACTGGTGGACTACGAGACGATAAAGCGCGAGAACGAGCAGTTCCGCGAATTTCTGGAGCTCAAGGAGGACAACCCCGACTACGATTTCGAGACGGCCATGGTCATCGGACGCGACGCCACCAGCCGCTTCGGCTCCTTTACGATCGACAAGGGCAGCCTTGCCGGCATAGAGGTGGCCGACCCGGTCATCACGGCGGACGGCCTCGTCGGCATCGTGTGGGAGGTGGACCTCACTTACTCGTACGTGCGCACCGTGCTGGACACCTCGCTGGAGGTCGGCGTGTACGACATCCGCACAAGGGACAGCGGCATCGTGACCGGCGACGTGACCCTGGCGGACGACTCGCTCTGCCGCATGAGCTACATCCCGAGGGACAGCGGCGCCTCCGCGGGCGACCTCATCGTCACCTCCGGCATCGGCGGCGTATTCCCGAAGGACCTGGTCGTGGGCACCCTGCTGTCGGTGCAGCCGGAGTCCAGTGGCATCTCGCTTTCGGCCACCGTGCGCCCCGCGGCGGACATCTCCGGCGTGACGGACGTGCTCGTGATAAAATACTTCGAGGGACAGGGCGCCGCGGCGAATAACGCCTCCGGAGCCTCCTCCTCCCAGTCTGAAACTTCCTCGCAGTCCGGGACCTCATCCCAGTCTGAAACTTCCTCGCAGTCCGGCGCTTCGTCGTCCGGGTCGGGCGCGTCCTCGGCGCCGTCGTCTTCCGCGGCGGAGGGACAGGGATGAACAGACAGAATCTGCGCCTGTTCGCCAAGTACGCGATATATGTGGCGGTCATCTTTTTCGCGTATATTCTGCAGTCCACGCCCGGCCTGTTCGAGTTCTGCGGCGTGAAGCCCCTGCTGGTGCTGCCGGCGTGCATCTGCGCCGCGGTCTACGAAGGCGAGTATGCCGGCGGGCTGCTGGCCGTGTTCGGCGGGCTGCTGTGCGACTTCGCGTCGGACACGATCTTCGGCTTCAACGCCATCCTTTTCCTCGTGCTGTGCTGCGCCACGGGGCTCGCTTTCATGTATCTTGTACGCGCCGCCTTTGCGAACGTGATGTTCGTTTCCCTGGGGGCGCTTTTTGTGCGCGCGCTGCTGGTGTTCGCCTTCTCCTACGCCATCTGGGGATACGGCGGGCTCGCGTCGCTGTTTTACACTTACACCGCGCCGTCGGTCGTCTGGTCGGCGGCGTTCACTCCGATATTCTTCTTCATCGCGCGCGGGGTGCACAGCGCCTTTGAGCCCGCGGATGAAAAGGAGGCCGGGATATGACGAAACAATCCAAGTTCCGTCAGGCGATACTGCTCATCGCCATGCTGCTGGTGTTCGTGGCGTACCTCGTGCAGCTGATGTCCATGCAGATAGTGCAGGGCGAAGCCTACCAGGAGCTGGTGAACGAGGGCTACACCACCACGCAGACCATCAGCGCCGCGCGCGGCGAGATCGTGGACCGCTACGGCCGCGAGCTGGCCACCAACCGCGTCAGTCTCGACGTGACGTTCGACAGGGCTTCCATGCCGCGCGGGCAGGAGAACGAGATCATCCTCAAGCTCATAGATGTGCTGGAGGCCGCCGGCGAGGACTGGAACGACACCCTCCCGCTGACCGACAAGGCGCCCTTCGCCTTTGTGGAGGGGCGCGACGCCTCCGTTGCCGCCCTGAAAAAGCAGCTCGACAACCTCGCCTCCTTCGCCACGGCGGACGACGTCGTCTACTGGCTGAAGGAGCGGTACGACCTGCAGAGCTACAGCGACGAGGATTTCCGCAAACTGGCCGGCGTGCGCTACGAGATGGAGAGGCAGGGCTTCAACATCAGCACGCCCTACACCTTCGCGGCGGACGTCTCCAACGCCACCATGACCGTGATAAACGAGCGCAACTTCGAGTTCCCCGGTGTGGACGTGGTGGAGAGCTCCGTGCGCGAATATCCCAACGGCGACATCGCGCCGCACATAATCGGCACCATCGGCCCGATATATGAGGAGGAGTACGCCACTCTCGACCACGAGGTCTACGGCCTCAACGACTACATCGGCAAGAGCGGGATCGAGAAAGCCTATGAAGACCAGCTGCGCGGCACGGACGGCGTGCGCCTGCTGACGTTCAGCTCCACCGGAGAGCTGCTCAGCACCGAGGTCATAAAGGAGCCCGTGCCCGGCAACACCGTCGTCCTCACGCTCGACAGCCATATGCAGAAGGTCGCGCAGGACGCGCTGGAGGCGCAGATACTCCACCTGCGGGCCACGGCAGCCGAGGGCAAGGGCAAGGAGAGCGAGGGCGGCGCCTGCGTTGTGACGAAGGTGGGCACCGGCGAGATACTCGCCTGCGCGACATACCCGTCGTACGACCTGACGACCTACGAGACGGACTATGCCTCTTTGCTGACGACGGATTTCAACCCGCTGTTCAACCGCTGCATAAACGGCACCTACGCCGCAGGCTCCACCTTCAAGCCGGTCATAGCCACCGGCGGACTGATGGAGGGCATCATCACGCGGTACAGCACCGTCACCTGCACCGGCCTTTATACTTATTACAACGACTACCAGCCGAAATGCCTGTCCGTACACGGCACGGTGAACGTCGTCTCCGCGCTCGGCGTGTCCTGCAACGTGTTTTTCTACGACACGGGCCGCCAGCTCGGCATCGACCGGATACAGAAATACGCCTCCCTCTACGGGCTCGGGCAGGTCACGGGCATAGAGCTGCCGGAGAACATCGGCCACATCTCCGGCCCCGACACCGCGGAAAAGCTCGGCGTGGACTGGCAGGAGGGCGACGTGCTCCAGACCTCCATAGGGCAGAGCTACAACGCCTTCTCCCCCGTGCAGTTCTCCAACTACGTGGCCACCATCGCCAACCACGGCGTGCGCGTCAGCGTCCACCTGGTCAAGAGCATCAATTCCTACAATTTCGACAAGGTGATATACGAGACACCGGTGGAGGTCGTCTCCGACATGAAGATGCCCGAATCCGTGTACGAGACGGTGCGCGACGGCATGCTGGACTCCACAAAGCGTTCCTCCGGCTCCTACTGGAAGGGCTTCGACATGGACGTGGCCTCCAAGACCGGCACGCCTGAGACCACCTCCGGCTACCCCAACTCCACGTTCATCTGCTACGCGCCCGCCTACGCCCCGGAGCTCGCCATCTCCGTCATCATCGAAAAGGGCTGGCACGGCTACACCGGCGCGCCCGTGGCAAGGGCGATACTCGAGGATCACTACTTCGGCGGGGAGACGGACTCTGACTCCGGCACCACCGGGACGCTGCTGCCGTAAAGCGGCGCATTATAAACAACCTTTCGGGGCGGACCGCGTGTCCGCCCCTTTTTTATATCCGCGTGTGGCTTCAAAATCGTTAGCACTCTTTATCTTTGAGTGCTAATTTTTACAGTTTAGACACATTTTTTGTCTGTTTTCTTAACAATGGCGGGGTATTATATAGACGTCAACAGGGGATGAGCCCCCGGAACCCAAAAACAACAACTTAACATATTGGAGGTAATCTTATGTTCGATCTTATGCCTTTTGACCGTCACGAAATGAAACACTTCAACAATTACTTCAACGATATGGAACGCAACTTCTTCGGCGAGCTGCCGAGCGCGAACGCCATGGTCCACACCGACATTCTCGACAAGGGTGACCACTATCTGCTCCAGGCGGAGCTGCCCGGTTTTGCCAAAGAGGAAGTCAACGTCGATATCGACGGCGAGCGCATGACCATCTCCGCCCAGCACAGCGAGGAGAAAGAGGAAAAAGAGGAGAACTTCGTGCGCCGTGAGCGCCGTTACGGCACCTTCGCCCGCAGCTTCGACATCACCGGCATCAAGGCCGACGCCATCACCGGCGAGTTCAAGAACGGCGTGCTGGAGCTGACGCTGCCCAAGTCCGGCGACGAGGAGCCGGCCGGCCGCAAAGTCGAGATCAAGTGACCCTCACTTAAAATGAGCACGGAGCCTTCGGGCCCCGTGCCCTTTTTATTGCCCGCACGCACGCATGGCTTTCCCCCGCGCCCGGCCGCAAGCGGCGCAGATGAGCCGTTTTCCCCGCTTTCCCGCCGCGGACGTCCGGCGTCGGCGACGCGCGCAAAAAAACGAGCACGAAGCTCAAAAACTCCGTGCTCATGTTTTTGCTCATATTTGCAGGGCGTGCTCAGGCGTTCAGCGCCTCGTAGACGGCCACAGCCACGGCCACGGTCGCGCCGACCATCGGGTTGTTGCCCATGCCGATGAGGCCCATCATCTCGACGTGCGCCGGGACGGACGAGCTGCCCGCGAACTGCGCGTCGCTGTGCATGCGGCCCATGGAGTCCGTCAGGCCGTAGGAGGCCGGGCCGGCAGCCACGTTGTCCGGATGCAGGGTGCGGCCCGTGCCGCCGCCGGAGGCAACCGAGAAATACTTTTTGCCGTTCTCTATCGCCCACTTCTTGTAAGTGCCGGCGACGAGGTGCTGGAAGCGGGTGGGGTTGGTGGAGTTGCCGGTGATGGAGATGTCCACGCCCTCGTACTGCATGATCGCGACGCCCTCGCGGGAATCGTTCGCGCCGTAGCAGCGGATAGCCGCGCGCTCTCCGTCGGAGAACTTCACTTCGCGCACGATGTTCAGCTTATCGTTGGTGAAATCGTAATCGGTCTCCACATAGGTGAAGCCGTTGACGCGGCTGATGATGTACGCGGCGTCCTTGCCCAGGCCGTTCAGGATGACGCGCAGAGGCGTCTTGCGGGCCTTGTTCGCGGTGCGCACGATGCCAATGGCGCCCTCTGCGGCCGCAAAGCTCTCGTGTCCGGCAAGGAAAGCGAAGCATTTCGTGTCCTCGCCCAGAAGCATAGCGCCCAGGTTGCCGTGGCCCTGGCCGACTTTGCGCTGTTCGGCGACGGAGCCGGGCACGCAGAAAGCCTGCAGCCCCTCGCCCAGGCAGACGGCGGCCTCCGGAGCGGATTTCACGCCTTTTTTAAGGCCGATGGCCGCGCCGAGCGTATAAGCCCAGACGGCGTTCTCAAAAGCTATGGGCTGCACGCCCTTGACTATCGCGTCGACGTCGATGCCCTTCTCTTTGCAGAGCGCCGCGGCGTCTTCCAGTGTGCTCATGCCGTATTTGGCGAGGCAAGCCTCGATCTTCGGCATTCTTCTCTCTTTACCTTCAAAATTCGCCATGCCGTGTCACTCCTTTCTCATTCTTCGCGGGGATCGATATACTTCGCCGCGCCGTCGTAACGGCCGTACGTGCCGGTGTTCTTCTCGATGGCCTTCGTCGGGTCAGTGCCGTGACGGATATCCTCCATCATCTTGCCGAGACGCACGAACTTGTAGCCTATCGTCTCGTTGTTGTCGTCCAGAGCCACGGAGGTGATGTATCCCTCTGTGAGGTCGAGGTAGCGCACGCCCTTTGCGCCGGTGCTGTATATCGTGCCGACGGAGGAGCGCAGCCCCTTGCCCAGGTCGTCCAGGCCCGCGCCTATAGGCAGGCCGTCCTCGGAGAACGCGGTCTGGCTGCGGCCGTAGACGAGCTGCAGGAATATCTCGCGCATGGCGACGTTGATGGCGTCGCACACAAGGTCGGTGTTCAGCGCCTCGAGCAGGGTCTTTCCGGGAAGTATCTCGCCGGCCATGGCCGCGGAATGGGTCATGCCGGTGCAGCCGATTGTCTCCACAAGGGCCTCTTCAATGATGCCGTTCTTGACGTTCAGTGTCAGCTTGCAGGCGCCCTGCTGCGGCGCGCAGGTGCCGACGCCGTGGGACAGGCCGGAGATGTCCTTTATCTCGTAAGCCTTGACCCAGCGGCCCTCTTCCGGGATCGGTGCGGGGCCATGCTTCGGCCCCTTTGTGACCGGGCACATTTTTTCGACTTTGTCTGAGTAATTCATGCGGGTGGCTCCTTTCTTCAATCTGTATTTAAGTATAAATTGAGAGAGGATAAAATACAAGTGGACAAAACCACAGCATTGCGGGAGGGCGCGGCCCAAAAACTGTATCAGAAAGACAAAATTTTTCGCCCGCCCGCGCGCTCAGGCCGCTTTCACCGCGCCCGCGCAAGTTGTTTCCTTTTATTATTGACTTGTTCATATTTTCATTATAAAATGAATTTTTAGGTATGTACAGATTCATCACTATTTGCCGCGAACGCGGCGGAAAGCGGGTCACAATGAGCTTTTTGGAGAAACTTTTCGGGAACTATTCGACCAAGGAACTGAAGCGGATAGACCCTGTCGTTAAAAAGGTGCTGGCGCTGGAGGACAAATACCGCGCGATGAGCGAGGACGAGCTGAAGGAACAGACGAGCATCCTGCGCGCGCGCCTTGCCGCCGGGGAGACGACCGACGACATCCTGCCGGAAGCGTTCGCCACCTGCCGCGAGGCGTCCGACCGCGTGTTGGGCATGAGGCACTTCCCCGTACAGGTCATCGGCGGCGTGATACTCCACCAGGGCCGCATAGCCGAGATGAAGACCGGCGAGGGCAAAACTCTGGTGGCGACGCTGCCGGCGTACCTCAACGGCCTGACCGGGCGCGGCGTGCACATCGTCACGGTCAACGACTATCTGGCCAAGCGCGACAGCGAGTGGATGGGCAAGGTCTACAACTACCTCGGCCTCACCGTCGGCCTCGTCATACACGACATCGACAACGAGGGGCGCCGCGCCGCCTACAACGCCGATATAACCTACGGCACGAACAACGAGTTCGGCTTCGACTACCTGCGCGACAACATGGTGACTTACAAGGAGAACAAGGTGCAGCGGGAGTTCGCCTACGCGATAGTGGACGAGGTGGACTCCATCCTGATAGACGAGGCGCGCACCCCGCTCATCATCAGCGGACGCGGCGACAAGTCCACCGACCTCTACGAGCAGGCCGACAAGCTGGCCCGCACCATGAAGCTCGTGCGCGTGCGCGAGACGGATGAAAAAGAGGAACACGACGACGTGGACGCCGACTACATCGTGGATGAGAAGGCGCGCACCGCCACCCTCACCCCGCGCGGCGTCAAGAAGGCGGAGGCGTTTTTCAACCTTGAGAACCTGACCGACGCGGAGAACATGACGATAGCGCACCACGTCAACCAGGCCATAAAGGCGCACGGCGTCATGCAGCGCGATGTGGACTACGTCGTCAAGGACGGCGAGGTCATCATCGTGGACGAGTTCACTGGACGTCTGATGCTGGGCCGCCGCTACAACGAGGGCCTGCACCAGGCGATAGAGGCGAAGGAGGGCGTGCAGGTCGCGCGCGAGAACAAGACCCTCGCCACCATCACGTTCCAGAACTTCTTCCGCATGTACGACAAGCTCGCCGGCATGACCGGCACCGCCATGACCGAGGAGGAGGAGTTCCGCGAGATATACAAGCTCGACGTCATAGAGATACCGACGAACGAGCCCGTCGCCCGTGTGGACCACCCCGACCAGGTCTACCGCACCGAGAACGGCAAATTCAGCGCCGTCATCGACCAGATCATCGCCTGCCACGAGAAGCAGCAGCCCGTGCTGGTCGGCACCATCTCGATCGAGAAGTCCGAGCTGCTCAGCTCCATGCTGAAAAAGCGCGGCATAGCGCACAACGTGCTGAACGCGAAGCACCACGACCAGGAGGCCGAGATAGTGGCTCAGGCCGGCACGCCGGGGGCCATCACCATCTCCACCAACATGGCCGGACGAGGCACCGACATCATGCTCGGCGGCAACGCGGAGTATCTGGCGAAGGCCGACATGCGCAAGCTGGAGTACGACGAGGACATGATCTCCGCCGCGACCGCCTATTTTGAGACGGACGACGCCGACATCCTCGCCGCGCGCGAAAAGTTCCAGGAGCTTTACAAAAAGCACAAAGAGGAGATCAAGGCCAAGGCGGAGATCGTGCGCCAGGCCGGCGGCCTTTTCATCATCGGCACCGAGCGGCACGAGTCACGCCGTATAGACAACCAGCTGCGCGGCCGTTCCGGACGTCAGGGCGACCCCGGCGAGACGCGGTTCTACGTCTCCCTTGAGGACGACCTCATGCGTCTCTTCGGCGGCGACAAGCTGCAGAACATGATGCAGACCCTCGGCATAGACGAGGACATGCCCATAGAGGCCAAGATGCTGGGCAACTCCATAGAGAACGCCCAGAAGAAGGTCGAGGGCCGCAACTTCGAGATACGCAAAAACGTGCTCCAGTTCGACGACGTCATGAACAAGCAGCGCGAGATCATCTACGGCGAGCGCAACAAGGTACTGAACGGCGAGAACCTCTCGGAGTACATCGAAAAGATGCGCCACGAGAGCGTCGACAAGACCGTGAACGTGTACCTCGCGGACGCGGAGCACCCCGAGACGTGGAACCTCGACGGCCTGCGCGACTACTACCTCGGCTGGGTGATAGACGAGGGGGATGAGTCCGCCACGTCCGACGCGCTGGCGAAACTTACGCGCGACGAGGTGACGGAGCGGCTGACCGAGCTGATGGACAAACGCTACGCCCAGAGAGAGGCGCTTTTCGGCGAGACGATAGCCCGCGAGCTGGAGCGCGTCGTGCTGCTGCGGAACGTGGACCTCAAATGGATGGATCACATAGACGCGATGGAGGACCTGCGCAAGGGCATCTATCTGCGCAGCTACGCGCAGCACGACCCCGTCGTCGAATACCGCATGGAGGGCTTCGACATGTTCGACCAGATGGTGGACGCCATCCAGGAGGACACCGTGAAGATGCTGCTGACCGTAAAGGTGCAGGCCGAGCCGCCCAAGCGCGAGCAGGTGGCGCAGCCCTCCCAGCCCCAGGGCGACGGCAGCGTGTCCGGCCCCGTGCAGAAAAAGAAGAAGATCGGCCGCAACGACCCGTGCCCCTGCGGTTCCGGCAAAAAATATAAGAACTGCTGCGGGAGATAAGCCCGCCGCCGTTTTGCTGCCCCTGTTCCGTATCCGCCGCCGGGAGCGGCGCTCAATCAGTTATCAGTAAGGGAGTGCCTGACATGCCCGTGCTAAACATCGTCATGGTCGAGCCGCAGATACCGCAGAACACCGGCAACGTGGCCCGCACCTGCGCGGTCACCGGCGCAAGGCTGCACCTCGTCGGCCCGATGGGCTTCAAGATAGACGACACGAAGCTGAAGCGCGCCGGGCTGGATTACTGGCACCTGCTGGATGTCACGTATTACGACGGGCTGGACGATTTCTTCGCGAAAAACGACGGCCCGTTCTACTACTTCTCCACCAAGGGACTGACCCGCCACAGCGACGTGCAGTACCCGGACGGCTGCTACCTCGTCTTCGGACGGGAGGACGCCGGCCTGCCGGAGGAGCTGCTGCTCCGCAACAAAGCCTCCTGCGTGCGCATACCGATGCGGCCGACCCTGCGGAGCCTCAACCTCTCCAACAGCGTCGCCATCGGCGTCTATGAGGCGCTGCGTCAGTGGGACTATCCGGAGCTGCAATGGCAGGGCGCGCTGCACCGCCTCGACTGGAAAGACGCGGAATGACGCGCCCCGCGCCGCCCTCCGGGGGCGGCCGGCGGCTTTGCGCGTCCTGCGGACAGGACAGCGGGGCCGCGGGCCGGAAGAAATAAAGAGCGGCGCGAGAGACATATATTTCCGACGCGGCGCGGCAGTTTTTCCGACCGGCAAAGCCCCCGGATCGGTTCCGCCGGAGACACCCCAAAACAGCAGGATCACAGATCCCGTTCAGGGCTGTGAACAGAACCGCGGACACCTTGTCTGACCGCGGCCGGGAGTTATTATGCAGGATATCATGGGCGCGATGCGCAAGGCCATAACCGACTACAACATGATACAGGACGGCGACAGGGTCGCGGTGGGCGTGTCCGGAGGGAAGGATTCCGTCGCGACGCTCGTCTCCCTGGCGCGGCTGAGACGCTTCTGCGGGATAGACTACTCGCTCGTCGCGGTGGTGCTGGACCCGCAGTTTGGTGGCGTCTCCGCGGATTACTCGGAGATAGAGCGGCTCTGCGGCGAGCTGGAGGTGCCGCTCGACCTGCGCCGCACACACATCGGCGAGATCATTTTCGACGAGCGGCACGAGCCGAACCCCTGCAGCCTGTGCGCGAGGATGAGGCGCGGCCTGCTGCACGACACGGCGAAGGCGAACGGCTGCAACAAGCTCGCCCTCGGCCACAACTACGAGGACGCCGTGGAGACGTTCATGATGAACCTTTTCCACGAGGGGCGGCTGGGCTGCTTTTCGCCCGTCACCTGGATGAGCCGCAAGCAGATAACCGTGATCCGCCCGCTCATCTACAGCCACGAGAAGGACATCCTCTCCGCCGTGAAACGCGAGGGGCTGCCCATCGTCAAGAGCGCCTGCCCCGCCGACAAGCACACGGAACGCGAGCACGTGAAGGAGCTGCTCACGGTGCTCGAGCGTGAGCACGGTTACCGCGACCTCGACGCGCTCATCTTCGGCGCCATGCAGCGCAGCGGCATAAACGGCTGGGCGCCGTGCGGGAGCTGCTCCCGCGCAGACGGCGACGCCCCCTGCGCTGCCCCGCCTGCGGAATAAGGCCGCCCCCCGACGGGGCGCTTTTTTCGGCTGCGAATTTGAAAATCGCGAGCGAGATAACGAGAGCTATATTGCGAAAAAGCGAGAAAACGCGAGGACTCCGTTTGCATATCGATTTTTGAGCAAATAGTTGTTGACTTTGGCCGGAGGGCGCATTATAATAACGATTGTCCGCTCCGAAAGGGGCAAACTCACACATGGAGGAATAGCAATGAGCACTTATATGCCTAAAGCCTCGGAGATCGAGCGCAAGTGGTATATCCTCGACGCCGCCGGGAAACCCCTGGGCCGCGTCGCCGCCGCCGCCGCTGTTTTGCTGCGCGGCAAACACAAGGTCACTTTCGCCCCGCACGCCGACTGCGGCGACCACGTCGTCATCATCAACGTGGCAGAGGCTGTCATGACCGGCAAAAAGGCCGAGAAGAAGATGTATTATCATTATTCCGGCTATATCGGCGGGATGAAATCCTGCAACTACAACAAGATGATGGAAAAAGACCCCTGCCGCGCGATGATGCTCGCCATAAAGGGCATGCTCCCCGGCAACTCTCTGGGCGCGAACGCCCTCAAGCGTGTCCGCCTCTACGCGGGCTCCGACCATCAGCAGCAGGCTCAGGCTCCCGAAGCCTGGGAACTGTAATTCGGAAGGAGGAAACGAACTATGTATGAATCAACCCCGTTCTTCTACGGCACGGGCCGCAGGAAAAAATCCATCTCGCGCGTTCGCCTCTATCCGAACGGCAGCGGCAACATCACCATCAACGGCCGCGATATAGACGATTATTTCGGCCTTGACACCCTCAAGCTCATCACCCGTCAGCCTCTGGAGCTCACCGGCACGGTCGGCAGCTTCGACGTCATCTGCACCGTCACCGGCGGCGGAGTGACCGGACAGGCCGGCGCCCTGCGTCACGGCATCGCCCGTGCGCTTCTGCAATACAATGACGAGCTGCGCACCCCCCTGAAAAAGGCCGGGTACCTCACTCGTGACCCTCGTATGACCGAGCGCAAAAAGTACGGACTCAAAAAGGCCCGTCGTGCGCCTCAGTTCAGCAAACGTTAACAGGCTTTGTGCCGAAAAATTCGCCGTCCGCAGGACGGCGTTTTTTTATGCCCGCGCCGGCGGCATCCCCGCGGCCGCGCACCAAAAAAAGACGCCCCACAAAAACGGGGCGTCTTTTGTATACATGTGTCTTACTGCTCCATGCCGAGGCGGAGGGCCTCCTCGTTTTTGGGGATGAGCCACTCCTTTGCGGCAGGGACGACCTTCTTCAGCGCCATGTCCACCGTCTCCATGGAGGTCAGCGGCACCAGCTTGAGCAGCGCGCCCAGCATTATCATGTTGCCGAGGGTCTGCAGGCCGTTGTCGTTCGCGAGCTGGGTGGCGGGGACATACTTTATCGTTATGTCGGTGCGGGCGCTCGTGCGGTCCACCAGCGTGGAGTTCACGATGGCCGTGCCGCCGGGAGCCACCGCGTCGATGAACTTGTCAAAGCTGGGGTTGTTCATGACGATGAGGCAGTCGGGGTTCAGCACCAGCGGGCTGCCTATCGGCTCGTCGCCGAGGCAGACGGAGCAGTTGGCCGTGCCGCCGCGCATCTCGGGCCCGTAGCTCGGCAGCCAGCTGACCTCTTTGTTGTCTATCATGCCCGTGTAGGCGAGGATCTTTCCGACGAACAGGATGCCCTGACCGCCGAAACCGGCAAGCAGAATGTTGTGCGTCATCTCACTTCGCCTCCCCGTCGATGTCCTTGTAAACTCCGAGCGGATAGTACGGGATCATCTTGTCGTCCACCCACTTCATGGCCTCCTCGGGCGTCATGCCCCAGTTGGTCGGGCAGGTGGAGAGCACCTCCACTATCGAGAAGCCCTTGTGGTCGAGCTGGTTCTGGAAGGCCTTCTTTATCGCGGCTTTCGCATGGCGGATGTTCGGCACGTTGTTGACGGCGACGCGCTCCGCATAGGCAGTGCCGGTCAGGGTGGCGAGCATCTCGCACACGCGCACGGGCCAGCCGGCCGTCTTCGGGTCGCGCCCGTAAGGGGTGGTCTGCGTGACCTGCCCGGGCAGCGTGGTCGGGGCCATCTGGCCGCCGGTCATGCCGTATATCGCGTTGTTGACGAAGATGACGGTGATGTTCTCGCCCCTCGTCGCGCTGTGCACGGTCTCCGCCGTGCCTATGGCCGCAAGGTCGCCGTCGCCCTGATAGGTGAATATCACGTTGTCTGGCAGAGAGCGGCGCAGGCCCGTCGCCACAGCCGGAGCGCGGCCGTGCGGAGCCTCCACCATGTCGCAGGTGAAGAAATTATACGCGGTGACGGAGCAGCCCACCGGAGCGACGCCCACGGTGATGCCGTCTATGCCCAGCTCCTCTATGACCTCGGCCACCAGCTTCGTGATGATGCCGTGGCAGCAACCGGGGCAGTAGGTCAGCGGCGCGTCGGTCAGACAGGAGGATTTTTTATAAACGATCGCCATTATTTTTCACCTCCGGCAAGCTTCTTTATCTCGGCGAGCACTTCGTTCGGCGACGGGATCACGCCGCCCGTGCGCCCGTAAAACGCGACGGGTTTGCTGCATTCCAGCGCGAGCTTCACGTCGTCCACCATCTGGCCCATGTTCATCTCCACGGTCAGGACGTTCTTCGCGTTCCTGCAGCCCTCTTTTATCTGCTCCACCGGGAACGGCCACAGCGTGTAGGGGCGGATCATGCCCGCCTTTATTCCGGCCGCACGCGCCGAGTTGACGGCGGACTTGACCACGCGGCTCGTCGCGCCGAAGGCCACCACCACGACGTCGGCGTCACCGGTCAGGTAAAGCTCCGCCTTGGGCAGCGTCTTTTTCACCTCGTCGTAGACCTTGTAGCGGTCCAGCACGGTCTGTTCCAGCTCCGAAGGGGTCAGATACAGCGAATTGATTATGTTGTGTTTGCGCTCGCCGTGCGTGCCGGTCAGGGCCCACGGCTTCTCGAACTGCACGCTCTCCCGCTCCGGGAAAACGACAGGCTCCATCATCTGGCCGAGCAGGCCGTCCGCCAGGATCATGGCGGGCATGCGGTAGCGGTCCGCATTCTCGAATGCGTCGTAAACGGCGGTGACCATCTCCTGCACGGAGTTCGGCGCGAAGACGAGGAGCTGAAAGTCCCCGTGGCCCAGCGCCTTTGTCGCCTGCCAGTAGTCGGACTGCGCCGGCTGTATCCCGCCGAGGCCCGGCCCGCCGCGCACCACGTCTATGATGACGCAGGGGAGGTTCGAGCCCGCTATGTAGGAGACGCCCTCGCTCTTAAGGCTGATGCCGGGGGAGCTGGAGCTCGTCATGACGCGCTTTCCGGCCGAGGCCGCGCCCAGCACCATGTTTATGGCGGCTATCTCGCTCTCCGCCTGCAGGAACACGCCCCCTACCTTCGGCATACGGCGGCTCATATAGGCGGCTATCTCCGTCTGAGGCGTTATCGGATAACCGAAGTAGTGACGGCAGCCCGCACGGATGGCGGCTTCCGCTATCGCTTCGTTGCCCTTCATCAAAACTCTGTCTGCCATTTGCTCACTCCCTTTACTTTTCGACTGTTATCGCGCTGTCCGGGCAGATTATGCCGCACATGGCGCAGGCGATGCATTTCTCCTGGTCGGTCATCTCCGCGGGGTTGTAGCCCTTGGCGGAAATCCTGTCCGGCGCCAGCCGCAGCAGATGCTTCGGGCACGTGGACACACACAGCCCGCAGCCCTTGCAGACGTTCTCGTCTATCGTTACTTTTGCCATTTTATCCCCTCCATACGGATTATACTCGAAGCCGGCGCGCGTTCACTTCTGGCCGTAAGTCTCGCGGTAATGCACCATGGCTTTTTCGATGATCTCAAGGGCGGCCTCCCTGTCCATCACGGGGTTGACGGAGGTCTCCTTCCCTTCAAGCTGCTTGTAAACGGTGAAAAAATGCTCTATCTCGTCGAAGATGTGTTTCGGCAGGTCGTATATCGACTTCACGTCGCAATACGTCGGGTCGCCCAGCGGCACGGCGATGATCTTTTCGTCCCACGCGCCGGAGTCTATCATCTCCATGACGCCTATCGGCCGGCACTGCACCAGCGACAGGGGCACCATGGGCTTGCCGCAGAGCACCAGCACGTCCAGCGGGTCCTTGTCGTCGCCGTACGTCAGCGGGATGAAACCATAGTTGGCGGGGTAGTGCGTCGCCGTATAGAGTATGCGGTCCAGCCGCAGCATGCCGGTGGCCTTGTCCATCTCGTACTTCATGCTGCTGCCCTTTTCTATCTCGATCACCGCTGTAAAGTTCTCCGGTTTTACAAGCTCCGGATTTATGTCGTGCCAGATGTTCATTGACGCATCTCCTTATTTTTGTCATTGTCGTTATCGTTGTCGTTTTCCCACGGGAACGTGACCTTTATGTCCACCGGGAACGGCTCCGGCACCCGCGCGTCGAAACCGCGCCGCACGCAGGTGGCCGCCATGGGCAGACCCGTCAGCCGCGCGACCTCGTCGGCGTAGGGCACGGAGGCCTCCACGTCCTCCGGCACGGTCTCCCGGCCGAGGTTGGAGTTGTTCACCAGCGCCGTGGCTGTGAGCCGCGAGGCCGCCTCTATCTCGCGCAGGATGCCGACGGCTTCCTCCGGCTCCCGCGTCAGGCCGCGGTAGGCGTTTATCACGCAGTACATGGCGTAACCGGCCTTCGCTATCTTCGCGCTGTATCTTCCCAGCGCGGCAGAACCGGCGTCGTCGCCGCCCACGTCCACGAGCACGCGCCCGCCGGAAACGATGACCGCGTCTATCTCCGCCGTAAGGGAGGGCGTGTCCAGCGTGGTGCCGAGGAACTCCGGCGCGACAAGCCTGCACGGCAGTTTGTCCGCGTAGTCCCCCGTGCGGAAATACGGATTCACTATGTCGAGGTCTATGAGCGTCAGCTCCTCACCCCGCGCCAGGAGATATTCGGCCAGGTTCAGCGTGAAATTGGTCTTCCCGCTGCCGTAGTGGCCTGTGACGAGGATTATCCTCTCTTTCGGGATGTCCATTGAGCACCTCATTTTAGTTTAATTAAGTTATTATAGCATCGCCGCGGCTATTGTTCAATGTATAAAATTACAAATAAATTCCACAAATATGATTACAGCGGACCGTTTTGTAAAAAACAGCCCGCCTTAAAGTATAATTAAAACTATTTATTCCAGTACGTATATGTCCACATAGCGCAGCCCGTTCAGCACGCTCTCATAATAGGTGTCGTAAAAGAGGTCCACGCCTATGGAGCCGGAGATGAGGCCGGAGCCCGTGTCCGCCGCGATGGCGTAGCCGTAGACGAAGCTGCCCCCGCCGTGCGCCGTGATGTAGAGCTTTGTGCCGTACGGTATCTTCGCGGGATCCACCGCGACGTACCCCACTCCCGCGCCGTAGACGCCGCTCGCCGTGCCCGCACCGTTATCAGCGCTGTAGCCGGTGGCCGTCTGGTTCTCCAGCACGTATTTGTAATTGGCGGGTCTGCCGTCCACTATCTCGTATCCGAAATCCAGCGGGGAGATGGCCTCCCCCGTTCCGACGAGGTATGTGTCCGGCGCCGGCACCTTGCCTATGTCCTCCGAGACGAGCTTCATGTCCCCGGCGACGCCGTCGGTGTACTTCTGCTCGTAGGTCAGCAGCTTTATCCCGTCGTAGCCGTAGGAGAGCAGGCGCTGCCGCCCGTTCGCTATCAGCGAGGTGCTCTTGTACACCGTGTCGCGCGCGATCGGCTCCTCCTCGACCTTCGTCCGGTAGTCGATGCGCGTCACTTTTATGGTGTCGCCCGAGCCGACGACCGTCTGCGGCGTCATACTGACGAGGTCGGTATTCCGCAGCAGCACGCCCGCCTCATACAGCACGTCGGAGACGCTGCCTCCGGCGGTGCGCACGTGATATATGCGCGAGTCCACCAGCACCTCCACCGGGAAGGTCTTGACAATGGAGATCTCGGCTGTGTTGTCGAACAGGCCGCTGCCGAAGCCCGAGAACATGACTCTGTCGTCCAGGCCCGGCGTTACGCCGTTCTGTGCAAGTATGACATCCGGCTCCCTCTCCGTGGTCCTTACGAGCTGTCTCTCCCCGCCGCTGTCTATATAGACGAAGTTCATGCGGGACGGGATCCACAGCATCAGCAGCGCGGTCAGCACGCAGAGGAGCGAGACCGCGAACCACCTTGAGCGCAGAAAGGAGAGCGCCCGGAGCATTTTTGCAAAAATATTTCGCATATACTGCCCCCTAACGGTACAGCCATTATAAACGAAATGGGGAGAGTTGTCAAATTTTGTTCGTTTTTTCGCACGAGAGGGGCAATAAAAACGCGAAATAGTGGCACTATATATATGTGAGATATCCAGCTTACACATTCTGAACGTAAGGAGAAACAAAATGAAAAGAATACTCAGCATAGCCGCGGCCGTTTTGGCCATGGCGCTCGCGCTCTCCGGCTGCGGCAAAGGCGAAACCTACACGAGCGACAAGACCGTCGCGCAGATAGCCGGGGACGTGATGGGCAGCGTGGAGTTCGCCATGGGCATGGAGGCCTCCGAGGAGGAGCTCTCCGAATACTACGGCATCACGAAGGAGAACTACACCGAGATATACGCCTACAACGGCATGATGATCTCCGCCGACACGCTCTATATCGCCAAAGCCGCCGACGGCAAGGCCGACGCGCTGAAAGCGGAGTTCGAGTCCCGCCTCGCCGCCGTGCAGCAGAGCTTCGAACAATACCTGCCCGACGCCTACGAGATGGCGAAAAACGGCGAGGTCGTCGTCCGCGGCGATTACGTCATGCTGGTCATCAGCGCGGACAACGAGAAGGCGATCGCCGCCTTTGAAAACGACATCGTAAAAAAATAAGGCCGCGCGGCCCATCCCAACTTCAGCCCCGTTTTTTGCGGGGCTTTTTCTGTTTTCCCGTGCCCGCAGAAAGGGGCGCGAAAAAGGACGGACGCACGCGGCCTCCCTCCGGGAAGGGACGGCCCAAAGCGCGGCCTTCCCGCGGGCCGCCCCGCCGTCCCCCGAAAAAAAAGGCAGAAAAAAAGAACACGGGTCGGAAGGAGGTCCGACCCGTATCCTTTTTAGTTTGAGGTGTGTTTTGAGGAGGGTAGAGTTGAACTCAAAAAGTTTGCGGCCCTTTTTGAGTACGGCCTTATTATAGCACCGCGCCAAAAAAACTTTGTTAAGATACCATTAACAGCTTTTAAATAATCCTGGCATTATTTGTGAGAAATTATTTTTCTTAAAATACGAACATACGTTTGCATTTTGCCTTCCCGCATGATATAATAAAAAAAACGAGTGGGCCTTCGGCCCGCATCGCTGCCTTTAAGGAGGCTTTTCTTTATGAGCGACAGGGGAAACGAGATATATCAGTACATAGTTTCGCATCTGCGGGAGTACGGCTATCCGCCCACGGTGCGCGAGATCTGCGGCGAGCTGGACATCCGCTCCACCTCCACCGTGCACCGCTACCTTAAGGAGCTGGAGGCGGAGGGGCGCATCACCATGGGCGAGAACCAGAACCGCGCCATCACGCTGGCCGACCCCATAGACTCCGCGCCGGCCGGCTGCGTGCCCGTGCTGGGCCGTGTGGCCGCCGGCAGCCCGATACTTGCGGAGCAGCAGGTGGAGGAGTACGTCGAGTACCCCGGCGAGACGAAGGATCTTTTTGCGCTCAAGGTGCGCGGCCAGAGCATGATAAAGTGCGGCATCCTCGACGGCGACATCGTCATCGTCCGGCGCACGCCCGTCGCGGCGAACGGGGAGATCGTTGTCGCGCTGGTGGAGGACGAGGCCACCGTGAAGCGTTTTTATAAGGAGGACGGACACTTCCGTCTCCAGCCGGAGAACGACGACTACGAGCCCATCATCGTGAACGAGGTCGCCATACTGGGAAAAGTCGTCTCCGTCATGCGCACATACGACTGAAAAAACGATATTTCTCCGGCGCGTTCTTTTTTGGGCACGCCGGTGTTTTTTTATGCCCGCAAATGTGGTATATTGTCCTTGTGATGCGCTTTGCAACCAAAAGTTGCGGCGGCGCGGACAAATTGAAAAGCAGAATTGCTTGTGCAACCGGGCCGGTTGCTGATATGCTTTGACCATCGAGAGCGGGTGGTCGAAGCCCGCAGCAAACGGAGGTCGCAGACATGGAAAACAACAATACGGTCACAAAATGCAGGAACATTTTCACGCGGCTGTTCAGCCGGGAAAAGGAGCCCGATACGCGCCTCGTCAGGGAACAGGACACGGTGCGGCAGTCGGTCGCGGAGTATTATCACATTTTCAGATGACGGAGGTCCTTATGAACATCGAGATAGCAAACAGGCTCTACCAGCTCCGCCGTGAGAACGGCCTTTCGCAGGAGGAACTCGCCGCGAAGCTCGGCATCAGCCGGCAGGCCGTCTCCAAGTGGGAGCGCGCCGAGGCCTCTCCCGACACCGACAACCTGATAACCCTTGCCAGGCTGTACGGCGTCTCGCTGGACGAGCTGCTGCTGCACAGCGGGGCCGGAGCCGACGAGCCCTCAGCCGACACGTCCGCCGCGCCCGAAGCGCAGAACGACGGCCCGGACAAAAGCGCGTCCGCTGACGCCGCCCCTTCCGACGCCGACACGTCCGCCGCCTCGCCCGGAGACGGCGCCCCCGGCGGCGAAAAACAGGGCGCGTGTGCGGACGGCGGCGTGCGCCGCGGGCCCGGCGGTATAAATGTGAAGGACGCGGACGGCTCGAGCGTACACATCGGCTGGGACGGCATATATATAATCGGCGGGGAGGAAAACGATGCGGACACCGGCTGCACCGTGACGAACGACCCGGACGGCACCCGGCACATCACGAAACCCGGCAAGAGCGTGACGATAGACCCGGACGGCACCCAGCACATCGCGAAACCCGGCAAGAACGTGACGATAGACCCGGACGGCACCCAGCACATCGCGAAACCCGGCAAGAACGTGACGATAGACCCGGACGGCACGGTGCACGTCGTAAAGACGAACGACGACAACATATTGTGCGCGGAATACAAGATAGATGCCGACGACAAGCTCAGCCTGCCGTGGCCCGTGCTCACGCTGATAGCGTTTCTGCTCATCGGCTTTTTCGTGCCGGGCGGCTGGTATTGGAGCTGGCTCTGCTTCCTGACGATCCCGCTGTACTACAGCGTCGTCTCCGCCGTGAAGCGCCGCGACCCCACGCGCTTTTGTTATCCCGTGCTCACCGCGATCGTGTTCTTTGCGTTCGGCATCATCATGGGCGTCTGGCACCCGACGTGGATCATCTTTCTGACCATCCCGATCTACTACTTCCTCGCCGGCCTCGCGCGGAAGGCCATACGCAAAAGGCACCCCGAAAGCGCCCGCTTCGACGATGATGACGACGATGATGACGACGAGGACGATGACGAGGACGAGATCTGAAAACGCCCGCGCAGAAATAGGGCTTGCATTTGGTTACAATTTGTAATATAATTGATGCTGTGCTTATTTCCCGGAGAAGCTCCGTATCAGCGGCGTGCGGTGCGCGATCCCGTCCGCCGTGCAGAAAAAGAACATCTTTTGGAGTTTTTGAAAATGGTGAAGCTTAAATAAACGCAAGATGACGAAAATTGCCGTGGGCGCCGCGTGCGTCCTTATTTGAGTGCGCTTTTTTGCGAAGAAAGGAACATATGGAAACAAATCCGCAATGCGGCGGGGGCGGGGGCGCTCCTCAGCCGCTGTGGACTCGTGACTTCACCATAATCACGCTCGGCACCGTTGTCTCCATGCTCGGCAACGCCATGACGGGGTTCGCCATGGGGCTTTTGGTGCTGGATTACACGAATTCCACTTTTTATTACGCCCTCTTCATGGTGCTTTACAATCTGCCGCAGATATTCATGCCGTTTCTGGCGGGGCCGTATCTGGACAGATTTTCCCGAAAGAAAGTCATCTATACGCTGGATTTCATCTCCAGCGGGCTCTATCTCGTCGTGTGGTATCTGCTGCAGAACGGGTTCTTTGCCTACGGCTGGCTGCTCGGGTTCTGCGTGGTGCTCGGCTCCATCGACAGCATATACGTCGTGGCCTACGACAGCTTCTACCCCAACCTCATCAGCGAGGGCAACTACACGAAGGCCTACTCCATCAGCAGCATGATTTACCCGATCGCCGCGCTGATGACGCCTGTCGCCGCCTGGTGTTACGGGAATTTCGGCGCGGCGCCGCTGTTTTTGTTCAACTCCGTCACCTTTTTCATCGCCGCCTCGTTCGAGACGCGCATAACCGCCAAAGAGACGCATGTCCAGGGCGACGCCGGCGTTTACGACCGGAAGAAGTATCTCTCCGACTTCAGGGACGGGCTCTCCTACCTCAAGTCTGAGAAGGGGCTTTTGTGCATCACGCTGTACTTCACGCTCACGTCCATCACCTACGCGGCGGGGGACACGCTGGTGCTGCCTTACTTTAAAAACGTGCCGTCCCTCGGCGCCATGAAGTACACTTACGTGATGGCGTTCGGCATCATGGGGCGGTTCATCGGCGGGCTGGCCCATTACAGGCACAGGCTGAAGCCGGAGCACAAGTTTGCGATCGCGCTGTTTGTCTATGTCGCGACCGCCCTGCTGGACGGCAGCTTCCTGTATTTCCCCGTCTGGGCGATGATGGCCATGCAGTTCGCCGGGGGCCTGCTGGGCGTGACGTCGTACAACATACGCATCTCGTCCACGCAGAGCTACGTCCCCGACGCCATGCGCGGGCGCTTCAACGGCGTGTTCCAGATGCTCTTGACGCTGGGCAGCGTCGTGGGACAGCTCATGTTCGGCGCGCTGGGCGACGTGTTCCCGCCAAGGCTCCTCGTGCTTGCCAGCGGCCTCCTGTGCGCCAGCTTCGCGCTCATCATCTACTTCGGCCGGAGACACGTGGAACCCATCTACAGCCGCGAATCCTGACGGAATAAGGAGGACGGCAAATGAAAAAAGTTCTGATCCCTGTTTTTGTTTTTCTCGCGCTGGCGATAGCGTCGGCCGTGTATTTCATCAGCCTGCGCATAAACTACACCGCGTATGAGAACCGCCTGGTGACGGCGGCCGCCTATCTGGACGAGAGCGGCGCCGAAACGGTCGCGGATTACGGCGGGCGGCGCACGGCGGTCGACCCGGCCAACCTGCCCCGGCTTTTCGCCTGGCTCGCTCCCGACAGCCGGGAGGCGGTCTACACGCCCCTGCCCGACGCCGGAGACGGGCTTTCGATAACGATCAGCTTCGGTGACAGATACCGGATCACGGCCGTACAGCCGCTCCCAGACGAAGCGGACGACGACACCTGCTACATCGAGCTTTCCGACGCCGACGGCGGCAATGTCTACCGCTGCAAGACGCACGGCCTGCGCACGATGTACTGGCTCGCGGCCACGACCGGGCCGGAGGGCATTTACGCGCCGAACAAAGCGCTCCCGTGAGCCGAGCGGCTTTTCGCGGGCGCGGCCCCGCGCGCAGCAAAAAACGGCGTACCCATCCTTTAAACGATGGGCACGCCGTTTTATTTGTTTTACAGCCAGATGTTCGTACAGAAAAGTATCACGAGCGCGCCGGCCGCGACGAACACCAGCGCCACCGCGAGGCCCGCCAGCATGGCGTTCAGAATGAGCGAGAGCAGCTCCCGCCTTGAAAGGCGCGGAGGCGGCGTCTCCTCATTCTCCCCGCGCGGGGGTCTGTACCAGGGCATGCCCTCCACGTTCATGTTCGCGATCGTCTCGCCGCTGTCGTCGTCCGGGCGTTTGCCCTTACTTTTCAGAAACATCTTTCTCCTTCGGCTCCTGTTCCTCGTGCTCGGCCAGCGGGGCGTCGTTGTACAGGTGGCAGCAGACGTAATGGCCGTTCCCGAAATCGCGCGCCTTGGGCACTTCGTGCTTGCAGATCTCCATGCAGGCGTTGCAGCGGGTGTGGAACTTGCAGCCCTCGGGCGGGTTGACGGGGGAGGGCAGGCTGCCCTGCAGGATCACGCGGTTCATCTTCACGGTCGGGTCCGGCACGGGTATCGCGCTGAAAAGCGCCTTCGTGTACGGGTGCAGCGGCTCCGCGAAGATGTCGTCCTTCGTGCCGAACTCCACGAGGTTGCCCAGATACATGACGCCCACCGTGTCGCTGATGTGCTCGACGACGGAGAGGTCGTGCGAGATGAACAGATACGTCAGGTGGTACTTCTCCTGCAGATCCATCAGCAGGTTTATTATCTGCGCCTGGATGGAGACGTCCAGCGCGGAGACAGGCTCGTCGCAGACGATGAACTCCGGGTTCAGCGCGAGGGCGCGGGCTATGCAGATGCGCTGGCGCTGGCCGCCGGAGAACTCATGAGGGTAGCGGTCCTTGTGGTAGGGCTGCAGGCCGCAGTTGAGCATCGTCTCCGTGACGTAGTCGTCGTATTCCTCTTTCGGCACGATGTTGTGCTCGCGCACCGCCTCGCCGATTATCTCGCCTACCGGCATACGCGGCGACAGGCTGGAGTACGGGTCCTGGAAGATGAGCTGTATCTTCGGGCGGAGATTGCGCAGCTCCTCCTTGCTCAGGGAGAATATCTCCTTGCCGTTGAAAAGCACCTCTCCGCCTGTCTTTTCCTCCAGACGCAGGATCGTGCGCCCCACCGTCGTCTTTCCGCAGCCGGATTCCCCGACGAGGCCCATGGTGGTGCCGCGCTTTATCTTGAAGCTGACGCCGTCCACCGCGCGGACGAAGCCCGCCGTCTGGGAGAAAAACCCCTTCTTCACGGCGAACCAGGTCTTCAGGTTTTTGACTTCGATGATGTCGTCGGGCGCGCCGGACGCGGCCCTCTCCGTCTCGTCATTCGTCATGGGCGTCGCCTCCCTTCACGTGTTTTTCGGCGTAGTTGTAGCAGACGACGCTGTGCGTCTCCGTGATCTTTTGCTCCACGGGGTACGGGCCGGAGCAGATCTCGCTGCAGCGTTCGCACCTGTCGCGGAAATAGCAGTAATCCGGCATGTCTATCGGGTTCGGCACCTTGCCGGGGATGCTGTAGAGCCGCTTCGTGTGCTTGTTGACGACGGGCTTGCTCTCCATCAGGCCGATGGTGTACGGATGGCGCGGGTCGAGGAACACCTCTTCCGCCGTGCCCTTTTCCACTATCCTGCCGGCGTACATGACGACGACGTAATCCGCCATTTCGGCGATGACGCCGAGGTCGTGCGTTATCAGCATGATGGAGGAGTTTATCTTGTCCTTCAGGTTGCGCAGCAGGTCGAGTATCTGCGCCTGTATCGTGACGTCCAGCGCGGTGGTCGGCTCGTCCGCGATTATCAGGCTGGGGTTGCAGGACAGGGCCATGGCTATCATGACGCGCTGCCGCATGCCGCCGGAGAGCTCATGCGGGTACATGGAATACACGCCGTCCGCGTTCGCGATGCCGACCATCTTCAGCATCTCGATGGAACGCGCCTTCACGTCCTCGCGGCCCATCTGCGGGTTGTGCAGGGCGATGACCTCGTCCGTCTGCGTGCCTATGCGGAACACGGGGTTGAGGCTCGTCATCGGCTCCTGGAATATCATGGCCATCTCGTTGCCGCGCAGGTGCTGCATCATCTCGGTCGGGGTTTTGGCGATGTTGTAGACGCGGTCTTTGGCGGCGAAGCGGATCTCTCCCTCCACCACCTGGCCCTGCGGGCGCTGCACGAGCTGCATCAGCGACAGGCTGGTTACGGATTTGCCGCAGCCGGATTCCCCGACCACGCCCACCGTCTTGCCGCGCGGCACGCTGAACGTCACGCCGTCCACGGCCTTGACCGTGCCGACGTCCGTGAAAAAGTAGGTGTGCAGGTCGTCGAACTCCACGATGTCGTTCGGATCCTTCATCACGGTCGTGTACTCGGACGGATCCACGTTCTTGCGGTCGCGCTGCTTTTCGAGATAATTGGTTATCTTGCGGTTCTCTCGGCTTATTTCGCGGCTCTCCTTCGCCGTCAGGTAGTTGGAGCCGCTGTTCTTCTGGCTTTGACGCCGCTTTATCGATTTTTCTATCTCTTCCTGAATGTTCATCTCGCTCATATCGTTCACCTACCTCTTCATCTTCGGGTCAAACGCGTCGCGCAGGCCGTCGCCGACGAAGTTGAACCCCAAAACCGTTATGAGGATGAGGAAGCCCGCCGGTATCCATACGAACCAGAAATGGGTCAGCACGTAGCTGTCGTTGACCGCGTTGATGATGTTGCCCCACGAGGCGTAGGGATATTTGACGCCGAGGCCCAGGAACGAGAGCGTGGCCTCCGTGAGTATGACGGAGCCGAGGCCCATCGTGGCGTAGACGATGATCTGCGGGATGACGTTCGGCACCAGGTGCTTGAATATGCGGCGCGAAACGGAAAGGCCGGTCGCCTCCGTCGCGAGCATGAACTCCTGCTCACGCAGGGAGAGTATCTGCCCGCGCACGACCCTCGCCACCGTCGGCCAGCTCAGTATGCCGAGTATCATCATCAGGTAGAAGATCCTCGTTTGCGAGGGCACGTTCATCGCGCTCATCGCCGTGCCGAGGATGATGTAGAGCGGCAGGCTCGGTATGCAGTTGAATATATCGACGAGACGCATGATGACGTTGTCCACCCAGCCGCTGAAATAGCCGGAGATGCCGCCGAGGATGACGCCCAGCACCGTCTCTATGATGACGACGACGAAACCGATTATCAGCGAAACGCGCCCGCCGTACATCAGCCTTGTCATCAGGTCCATACCGGCGCCATCCGTACCGAGCAGATGCTCCGACGAGGGCGAGGCGTAGGTGTCGATCAGCTGCGTGGTGGATTCCGTCTTGATGTCGAACTGGTGGTCCTTGCGCTCTATCGTGTAGTGCGTGGTCGCGCCGTCGGCGTCCGTATAATCTATCGACCCGGCGCCGCTGTCTATGGCCTCCTGCACCGCGTCCTTGAAATCTATCGTCAGGAACACGTCGCCGGAGCTCGGCGTCACCAGCAGGCTGGACATGCGGGCGTACTCTGTTTTCGTGCCGCCGTCCACCTTGTAGACCATGGCGCTGCCCTCTTCTTCGGCCAGCTCGAACTTTTCGCCGCCGACCTCGAACGTCTTTTCGTCGCTCCCGGCGGCCTTTTCCACCGCAAAACGGAAGTCGTAGGTGACGGGCGTGTCCTTCGAATACATGTCGATTATCGACTTCGACGCGATGGCTATGTTGCTTATCTTGCTGACGGTGTAGCTCTTGACCGAGAGGGTGAAGCTGTAGTGCTCGCCCTCAAAGTCGAAGCTCTCCTGTTTCGCGCCCGCCGCGGCCTTGAAGGCCTCCTCGAACGCCTCACCGCCCGCGTAGCCGTTCTCCATCTTGAAGTTGTAGCGGCCGCCGAGGTACATGACCGTCGCCACCGTCTCCAGCTCGGAGATGGAGTAGAAATTTTCGCCCTCCTGCCGCAGGTAGAACTCGTTCCCGCCGGAGGTGAAGCGCGTCTGCCCCTTGTTGACGGCGAGTATCATCGCGGCCTGCGCGGAGGACTTGAGCTCCTTGCCGTCGCGCACGCTGTAATAATAATTGCTGTTCACCGTGGCCGAGGCGTAGTTTTTCATCATGGTGTCGGTCTTGTAGAATATCTGCGTCTCGCCGTAACGGCTGATCATGCCGCCGACGAAGGAGTAGATGAACACCGCCACGATGATTATTATGCCGACTATCGCCAGCTTGTTCCTTATAAACCGCTTGAGCACGAGCATCCCGGGGGACAGCACCTTTATGCGCTGCTCGTCGTCCAACGACATGTGAGCTGCGGCGGCCTGCCCGTTTTCGGTGCTCGTTTTGTTCAAATTCTTTTTTTCCAACACGGCGCCTCCCCTCAGTTGACCCTGACGCGCGGATCAACCACGGCGTACAGGATGTCGGACAACAGCGTGCCGACCAGCGTCAGCAGCGCCATAAAGACGAGGTAGAACATCGAGAAGGGGATGTCGCCGCTTATCATGGCCTGATACGAAGTCCAGCCTATGCCGGGGATCTGGAACAGCGTCTCGGTTATCATGGCGCCTGCGAACAGGCTCGGCAGCGTGCCGCCCACCAATGTCACTATGGGGATGAGCGTGTTGCGGAACGCGTGGTAATTGACGACCCGGCTCTCAGAAAGCCCCTTCGCGCGGGCGGTGCGTATATAGTCCGAATTGAGCACCTCGAGCATGTTGGTGCGCGTGTAACGCATGAGGAAGCCTATGCTGACTATTGTCAGGGTGGCGATAGGCAAGACGTAATGGTGCGCCACGTCCAGGAACTGCTCGAAAGGAGAGAGCTGGTTATAAAAACGACCCACCTTGCCGTAAAGATCAAACCAATTGAGCTTCACCGCGAAGCCGTATTTCAGCAGCGTGGCAAAGAAGAAGGTCGGCAGGGATATGCCGATCAGCGCGAAGACCGTTACGGCGTAATCCGTGCGGCTGTACTGTTTGCGCGCGGCCAGGATGCCCAGCGGTATCGCTATCACGAGCTCCAGCACCAGGGAAATGGCCCCCAGCACAAAGGAGTCCCAAATTACGTCCTTGAATTTTTCCACGACGGGCACGTTGTAGTACCACGACTCGCCGAAATCGCCCCTCACGGCGGACTTCAGCCAGATAAAAAAGCCCTGGAAAATGCCCGTGTCCATACCGTAAACGGCGTTGAGCTGCGCGAGTATCTCCGAATAGCTTTTTGAACCCGGAAGCGACGAGCGCTGACGGGCCAGATTTTCAATGTAGGAGGTTGGGAGTGCGCGCATTATCGCGTAGCATATCAGCGCCACGCAGAAGAGAATAAAGACGCTGAGGAGCAGTCTCTTTATCAAAAATTTCCGCATGATTCATCAACTTCCAGATTAATATTCTTAAAATAACAGAACGTCCGGCGGACCCGCGACAACGAGCCCGCCGGTTAACGTTTTCAGCCGCTGAATGCGGCCCTCCGTTTAGCGGAGGACTTATTTCATTTCGAGCTTCTCTATCTCAGCGGACCAATCCCAATAAGTGGTGATGTCCGGAGTGAGAGTGTCTATGTTGATACGCTCGGTGCTGAATATTATGATGTTCTGTCTCTGGTAAGTCGGGATCTCGCAGGCCCAGTCGAGGATTATATCCAGGCAGGACTTATAGGTGGCTTTGCGGTACTCCTGATCGTCAGAGGCGCGGGCGTCGACTATGAGCTGGTCGAGCTCAGGATCGTCTATATGATAGTGGTTGGAGTCGGAGCCGCCTCTGCCTATGATCCCGGAGGAATGGTACACCTGATACATATCGGGATCTATGACAGCCTGCCACGCCGCTGTCCACATCTCCTGGGAACCCGCGTCGAGCGCATCCCACAGCAGAGAGGAGTCGGTCAGGTCGTTGACCTTCAGCTCCATGCCGATGGTGGCAAGAGCCTCGGAGGTGCTGGACAGGATACCGAAAGCAGGATGGTCGCCGATGCCGTCGCCGGGGATCATGATTTCGTAGGACAGCTTGGCGCCTTCGGGGGCTGCGGTCAGCTTGCCGTCAGTGACGGTGTAGCCGGCGGCCTCGAAGTAACCGAGAGCGGCCTGCAGAGCAGCGGCGTATTTCTCGTCCTGGGTCATTTCGGAGGTGTAGATGTCTTTTCCGTCAACATCGGTGGAGTACGCGATCTTGTAGTCCGGATCGGACGGCTTCGGCGCGGCCCAGCTGGTGTTGGAGATCGGGTAGTTGATGACGGTGGCAGCGTCTCCATAGTAGGAGTCGATGGCCACGTCGCGGTACACGGAGAACATCGTCGCGAAGGCCTTGCGCAGGTCTTTGGACTGCTCGGAGGAGGAATCGGTGCCAACGCGGACGGTGTCGGCGTTGATGCCTATGTAGCCGTAGCCGAGGTTGTCGACGGAGGAAGTGGTGATCTTGTCGCCGTCGAGCTCGCCGTTGGAGTTGTAGCCGCGGATCTCCTCAAACTTGGCTTTGGAGCCGGAGGGGTTCGCCACGTCGATGACGCCGGAAGCTACGCCGGGGATGCCGTCGGCGTCGGCGGTCTCTTTATACTGCAGGTACTGGATCTTCGGAGCGCCTTTATAGTAGTTCTCGTTCGCCTCGAAGTACACGACCTTGTCCTTGTACTCGATGAACTTGTACGGGCCGGCGCCCATCGGGGTGGTGGTCACGCTCTCGACCTTCGACAGGTCGCCGAAATCGTGGCCGAACATGTTGTTGTCGTAGTCGTATTTGGCTTCGTCGCCATAATAGTGCATCGGCACCAGCGGAATGCCGCAGATGCTGTAGATGGCCGGAGCTTCGTAACCGTTAGTGGTGACGGTGACGGTCTGCTGGTCAACTTTCTTTATGCCGCTGATGTTCGGGATGGAGCCCTGATAGTTCTCATCCTTCGCGCCGAATTCGGTGATGAACTTGGAGCTGACGGTGCCGGCAACATCGGTGCTGTCGCAGGTGCCGTTGTTCTCGGTGGACCAGTAAGCTGCCGCATCGCCCTTGTAAATGGCGCTGACGGCGGCGTAGAGGTCGTCCATGGTCGGCACATCGGTGTCGGTCAGCTTGAAGGTCTTGTCGCCCAGGGTGATGGAGCCGTCCTCATTGACGGTGGCCCAGTTCCACATTGCGGCGGCGAAAGCTATCTTCAGGCCGTCGGAAGCGGAGATCTCGTCGGCGGTCTTGCCGATGGTGCTCGCGTAATCGGCCAGATAGTTGTTCATGACATAGTCGACGACGGACTGCAGGTCCGCCTTCCACTCGGTGGTCATGTTCTCCCAGAACCAGGTCTGCATCTCCTGGGTCCAGCCGTCGGCTGCGCTCCAGACATGGTCCGGACCGGCAGCAAGGATGTCGGCGGCGAATTTGCTGTATTTCTCATAGATATCGGAGGTGGTCTGAGTCTGGTAGTCCCTCAGGCCGACGATGTCGTAAGAGTTGAGGGTGGTGGAACCAACATAGGAAGGATCAAGAAAAACGTAGAGCGTAAAGATGATGTCATCCGCGTCGGCGACCTGTCCGTCGGAGAACTTGATGTCGTCACGGATCTTCATCGTGTAGGTGGTGGTCCCGTCGTCGTTCTGCGCAACGGATACATCGGCCGGGCCGGTGTAGAGATAGTCAGTGCCGTTGTAGCTGTGGGTCTCGCCCTCTATGGCGTTGTAAACGATGCCGCCGGAACGATCCGTCGTCAGGATGGACCCCACGGAAGTCATCGTCCAGATCCACTGGTCATAGACCGTGTCGGAGAAGAAGGGGCTGAATTTTTCACTGAACGCGCCGGAAGACACGACCAACGGGGTGCTTTCGCCCCCGGCCGCGGATTCGGAACCACTCGCAGAAGCGGACTCAGAGCCGCTCTCAGACGACTGTTCCGTGCCGCTCGTGCAGGCCGCCAGTGAAACGCACATCACGACAGCAAGCAGGATGGCAAGAAAACGCTTGAAGTTCATTTGATATCCTCCTTATAATTTTTAGTCTTTACAAATTAAAGGCTTTCTTTAACAAATAAAGATTATTTGTTAAAGATAATATAAATTATATATGCTATAGCCGTTGTCACACGATTTTAAGGGCAATACCCTTAAAATCTAATAAGGGCCATTCCCTTATGGCATACTGTTGTCCTGAGAAGGTGATGGCTTGTACGAGAAGATAAGGAATCTGCGCGAGGACAGGGACATGAACCAGAAGCAGCTTGCGGAGTACCTCAAGGTACATCAGACGACGTATTCCGACTACGAACTGGGGAACCTCAACATACCGATTTCCGTGCTGATAAAGCTCGCTGATTTTTACGGCACCAGCATAGATTATCTTTTGGACCTTACGGACGAAAAGCGTCCCTATCCGCGGAAAAAGCGCTGAAAATATGTGTGCCCTCCGGCCGCGAGTTTTTCATTGGTCCTGCGGGACGCCCCGGCGGGGCGGGGCATTTGTTTTTGCGGGATTCGGCCTGAAAGGCTGGAGAAATTTGTGCCTGCGGGGCAATATTTATCAAAGGGGCATTACCGGTCAAAAACATAGTCGCGCTATGGCGCTGGCGCTGACGCGCGCTTATATCGCTCCTTGTTTTTTCCTGCTCCCGCCGCCGCTGTTTCCACCGCTGGCGGCGCGGCGGCGCGAGCAGGTCGCCCCCCTTAAACCCTTTCGGGAGCGCGCCTCGACATTTAGCGGGGATGCCGTTTACATTTCAGACCGGGCGGGAAAAAAGCAAAATAAAAGGGCGGCCGCAAAATACGGTCGCCCTTTTTTCCTGCTGTTTCGCGCGGGAGGTCATTCGATCCCGCTCATGTCCACGGAGTCGAGCCATTTCACGGCCGCGGCGGACACTGTGGCCAGCGCGTCCTCCTCGAACGGCACCGGCAGCTTCGCGGCCTGCACGAGCCCGGTGAAGTTCCTCCTGCCACCCAGCTTAACGAGGTCGTAGTAGCGGCGCCACGCGTCCTGCCTGTCCTGCTGCATCGCGGCCCAAAACTCCAGCGCCACGGTCTGCGCGAGACAGTAATCTATATAGTAGAACGGGCTCTCGTAGATGTGGAGCTGACGCTGCCAGTAGCGCCCGTCGCCGTAGAACGGCACTTCCCCGAGGCGCAGCCACGGCATGTACCGCGCGACAAGGCGCTTCCACGTCTCGTGCCTCTCCGCCGGCGTCATGTCGGGGGCGGCGTATATCTCGTGCTGGAAGTGGTCCACGAGGCAGCCGTAGGGTATGAACTCCAACGCGCCGGCCAGATGGCTGTACTTGAACTTCAGCGTCTCGCCGCCGAAGAAGCCCTCCTCCCACGGCCAGGCAAAGAATTCCATGCTCATGGAGTGTATCTCGCAGGCGTCGAGTGTCGGGCTCTGGGTGGCTTCCGGCACGAAGTCGCGCGCCGTGTAGCTGGCAAAGGCGTGGCCCGCCTCGTGCGTCATCGTCTCGACGTCGTCGGAGGTGCCGTTGAAGTTGGCAAAGATGAACGGGCATTTATAGTCGCGTATCTCCGTCTCGTAGCCGCCGGCCATCTTTCCCTTGCGGGAGAGGACGTCCATCATCTCGCCGTCGAACATCGCGTCTATGAACTCCGAGGTCTCCGGAGAGAGCTCGTGGTAAAACTCCCTGGCGTGCGCGAGTATCTCCTCCGGCGTGCCGCAGGGCTTCGCGTTGCCGGAGCGGAACATCGGGTTGACGTCGGCGTAGGAGAGGGGATAGGGCACGCCCGTGCGTTTCGCTTTCTCACGGTAGAGCCTGTCCGCCACCGGCACGATGTATTTCACCACCGCGTCGCGGAACTTCTCCACGTCCCGCCTGTCGTAGCTGTTGCGCGTCATGCGGTAGTAGCCGAGCTGCGTGTAGTCCTCGTAGCCGAGCTTCCGCGCCATCTTCGTGCGCACCCTTACGAGCTCGTCGTAGTTCCTGTCGAACTCGTCGCCGTGCTCCAGCCACCAGTTGCCGTCGGCGTCCCAGGCGGCGCGGCGGCGGGCGTCATCGGCGTCCTCACGGTAAGGCGCGAGCTGGCTTATCGTGTAGGTACCGCCCTCGAAAGGCACCTGAGCCGAGGCGTAGAGCTTCACGTACTCCGAAACGAGCTTGTTCTCCTCCTGCAGGTCGGGCACTATCTCCGGCCTGAAGGTCTTGAGATCCATCTCCATGTCTTTCAGGAAAAGCTCGCCGTACTTCTTCTCGAAATCCGGACGGAAGGGCGACGAGGTCAGCGCCAGCGCCCAGTTCATCTTCGGTTCCTCCAGCAGCGGGGTGCTCTCATCTATGAAATCGCTCTCGTCGCTGTAGAACTTGTCCTCCGTGTTTATGGTGTGGCGGATATAGGCTATCGTGCACATGGTGTCGATGTGCGCATGCAGCCTGTCGTACTCCAAAAACGCCGCCTCCGCCTTTGCGAACGTGTCGGCCCGCTTGAGGCCGTCCGTCAGCTCCGCGCACTTTGCGCATATCGCCGCGACGTCCATGCGTTCGTATTTCATTTCGCTGAATTTCATGATCGGGCTCCCTTCGATTTCTTTTAATGTCAATGTTTGTTATTATAGCGTATACAGTTTCTTTTTTCAATAAGGCGAGCGGCGCGGCGCGCGGCCCCGGCGCGCCGCTTGCTGCATATTCTTGCGTTTTACGGCTCCCCGCGCCGCGGACAGCGGATTATATGCGTTTTACGGTGCATATTTCCCGCGTGTTTTTTTATTTTGCGCTTGTTTTTGCCCGCCCCTCCGCATGTCAAAATTTTCAAATCCATATTGAACGGCGGGACTTAATGTGATAATATTTTTCTCGTAAGAATGCGGTTTTTGTTACTTTTCGAGGAGGTTCGCTTATGTTCTGTCCAAAATGCGGCGCAAGTCTTCCCGACGGCAGCGTTTTTTGCCAAAACTGCGGTTCCCGGCTCTCTCCCGCCGCCCAAGGCCCTGCCCCTGCCAACGCTCCGATCCCCCCCGCTCCTAAAAAAGGCCATGACACCAAGTTTATCATACTCATCATCGTGGCGGCGGTGCTGCTTGTCGCCGTCATCGCCCTCGCGCTGATACTGCTGTTTACCGCGCGCGGCTCCGTCTCCTCCGAAAGCTCGTCCGCCTACTCCCTGACTTCGCAGGAGCCGTCCTCCGAGCCGTCGAGCAGCGAGACGTCCTCAGAGACATCCTCAGAGGCGTCCTCGGAAGCGTCGTCTTCGTCGTCCTCCGCGGCCTCGTCCCAGCCGGCGTATCAGTCCCAGGCCGTGACGGCGAAGTTCCTTTCCAACGGCACCTGGCTCTCCAAAGTGAAGTTCAGCGACGGCACCTACCGCTATCTCAAGTTCACGGCGGACGGCGGGTGTCAGTTCGGCTGGGCCGAGCCCGGCGTCATGGACGACCTCTCCACCTTCTACACCGGGAACTGGGCGGTCACCTACGAACCCAACGCGTGCAGCTACACCTTCAGCCCGGAGGGGTGGCTCGTCATCCGCTGGTCGAACGGGGACTCCATCGCCTACAAGGTGACGAAGCACAGCGCGAACGACATCACGCTGAAGACCGGAGACGGCAGCGACAGCCTGCGTTTTATAAGACTTTGACGTCCAAAGTCTCCGTGCGCCCCGTAAAATTTCCGCGGGGCGCATTTTTTGTGTTATAATATAGCGACGAAATACGAAAGGGGCAGCGCCTTTGAAAAAAATACTGATGCTCGCCACCGGCGGGACCATCGCCTCCCGGCAGACGGAGGCCGGCCTCACGCCCGTGCTGACGTCGGAGGAGCTGATGAGCTACGTGCCGGAGGTGGGCGGTTTCTGCCGGTTCGACACGCGCCAGCTGCTGAACCTCGACTCCACGAACATCCAGCCGGAGCACTGGCTGCTCATGGAGCGCGCGATAGAGGACGCATGGGACAAATACGACGGCTTCGTCATCTGCCACGGCACGGACACGATGGCGTTCACCGCGGCGGCCCTGTCTTACCTGATCCCGGACTCGCCGAAGCCCATCGTCGTCACCGGCGCGCAGAAGCCCATCGACATGCCCGTGACGGACGCGCGCACGAACCTCTCCGACGCCTTCCGCTACGCGGTCTATCCGGGCGCGCGCGGAGTGCAGATCGTTTTCGACGGGAAGGTGATACTCGGCACGCGCGCGAAAAAGACGCGGACAAAGAGCTACAACGCCTTTTCGAGCATAAACTATCCCTACCTCGCGATAATACAGGACGGGCGGGTCCTGCCGTACATAGAGCGGCACGGTCGGGCGGAGCCCGTGTTCCACCGCGAGCTGGACGACAAGGTGGCGCTGCTCAAGCTCATCCCCGGCACCAGCGCGGAGATACTCTCGTATATGCTGGAAAAGTGCGACGCCGTCGTGATAGAGAGCTACGGCGCCGGCGGGGTGCCCTACCACGAGCAGTACCACTTCTTCGACGAGATAGACAAGTGGGAGGGCCAGGGCAAGACCATCGTGATGACGACGCAGGTGCCGAACGAGGGCAGCGACATGACGATCTACAAGGTCGGCCACGAAATAAAGGAGCGCTACGGCCTGATAGAGGCGTACGACATGACGCTGGAGGCCGCCGTGACGAAGCTGATGTGGGCGCTCGCGCTGGCGAAGGACCGCGCCGGGATAAAGCGCCTCTTTTACACGCCCGTGGACCACGACCTGCTCTACCCCATAGACACGGAGGGGAACTCCTGATGAAGAAACTTATCTTTATCAACGGCACGATGGGCAGCGGCAAGACGGCGACGGCCCGCGAGCTGCGGAAGCTGCTGGACGCGGACTGGCTGGACGGCGACTGGTGCTGGATACCGCAGGCGCTCTGCCTCACGGAGGAGAAAAAGGCGCTGGCGCTGGAGAACATCGGCCTGCTGCTGCGCTACGAGCTGCGCCGCGGCGAAAAGGACGCGCTCATCTTCTCCTGGGTGATGCACCGGCAGGAGATCATCGACGAGCTGCTGGAAAAGCTCGCCGGCGAGGAGTTCGAGCCGCATTTTTTCACCCTGCTGCCCGACGTCGAAACGCTGAGGCGCCGGCTCCGGGGCGACGTGGACAGGGGGCTCCGCGAGCCTGTCATCATCGGGCGCGCCATAGGCCACCTGCCCGGTTTCGCGGCGCAGCGCACCGTGAAGATAGACAACTCCGACCTGACGCCGCGCGAAACGGCCGAAAAAATACGCCGGGAGCTTCTTTAGGCTCCCGGCGCTTTTCATTTTCATTCACAGGGGAGGACGCGGCGTTCGTCCTTCACGACGGATTTGCCCGTCTCGTCCGACTCCACGGTGCACTCCCAGTAAGAGAGCTTTTTTACGGGTATCACCGGCGCGGGCTCGCCCTCCGGCTCCCGCAGGACCTTTTCGAGGATGTACACGTCCCACCAGCTCCCGAGCTTGTAGCCCGCGTTCTCGTAGCGGCCGATCTCCGCAAATCCGCATTTTTTGTGGAAGGCGAGGGAGCGCGCGTTCGCGCCCGTGATGATGGCGTACACGCGGTAAAACCCCTGCGCCGAGAGGAAATCGAACAGCGAGTCGTAAAGGCACTTCGCGATGCCCCGGCCCTGCTCCTCCGGCGGGACGTATATCGAGGCCTCCGCCGTCCACTGGTACGCCTCCCGCGTGTAGTTCGGTCCGGCGTAGGCGTAGCCGACGATTTTCCCGTTTATCTCGAATACTAACCACGGGTACCGCTCCAAAGTCTCCTCCACCCGGCGGCGAAACTCCTCCGGCGCGGGCGGCTCGTACTCGAAAGAGATGGCCGTGTCCCTCACGTACGGAGCGTAGATGCCGAGCATGGCTTCCGCGTCCTCCGCCGTTGCGAGACGCACTCCGCCGTAATTCATTTGTTTTTCCGTAACGACCGCCACCTTATATAGATTTGTATGAGCGTCAGCGGCAGGATGCAGACAAGCAGCGCCACCGCCCCCGCGGAGAGCCGGGCAAGCATAAAGACGTCCGGCAGGATGAGCATGGCGCCCGCAAAGAGGACGGCCATCCCGGCCACCAGCGCGATGCGGCGCTTATCCAGCGGCATGCACGAGCACAGCAGCAGCGCCAGGCCGGAGGCGCCCGTGAACGCGACGCATATCGTCGAGCACTCCTCCGCCGTAAGGCCCATCGCCGCGCCCGCGAACTGCGCGATGAGCACGCCGGCGACGACCGTGGCCGCGCCCGGCACGACGCGCCTGAGCACCGTCTTTACAAAGCTGCCCTTCACGCGGCTGTCGTTCGGCTCCAGCGCGAGGAAAAAGCCCGGTATGCCGATGGTGAGCGCCCCTATCAGCGTCAGGTGTATCGGCACGAACGGAAAGGCGAAAGGCAGCAGCAGGTGCAGCACCGAAAGGGTGAAGGAATACACCGTCTTGGCCAAAAACAGCGACGCCGCCCGCTCTATGTTGTTTATCACGCGCCTGCCCTCGAGCACTATCTGCGGCATGGCTGAAAAATCCGAATCCATGAGCACGAGCTGCGAGACATGGCGCGCGGCGTCCGCACCGGAGGCCATGGCCACGGAGCAATCCGCGTCCTTCAGCGCCAGCACGTCGTTCACGCCGTCGCCCGTCATCGCCACGGTATGCCCGGCATCCTTGAGCGCGGCTATCAGCACCCGCTTCTGCGCCGGAGTGACGCGCCCGAAGACCGTCGTCTTTTCCGCCGCGGCCCTGAGCTCCCTGTCCGACATCACGGAGGCGTCCGCATACCTCTGCGCGCCGTCCACCCCGGCCCTCCCCGCTATGGCGGAGACGGCCACCGGGTTGTCGCCGGATATGACCTTTATGGCGACGCCCTGCTCCCGGAAATATTTGAAAGTCTCGCCCACGTTGGGGCGAAGGTCGTCCTCCAAAACGATCAGCGCGGCAAGAACCGGCTCCATCGGCTCCCCCTCCGCGAACCTGACGCCCGCGAGAGCCAGCACGCGGCTGCCGTCGGAAGCCGTCTTTTCCACCCGCTCCCGGAAGTCCTCGTACCGTCCCCTCAGGACGAACTCCGGCGCGCCGATCACGTACGCCCCGTTTTCCCCGAAATCCGCGCCCGAGAGCTTGCGTTTCGAGGAAAAAGGCAGCTTGAAAACGGCGTTCCATCTCCCGCCACCCGGAAAACGGGCGGCCAGGGCGGCCCCTGTGGCGTTGTCGGCGGGCAGCGCGGCGCAGATCTCCGCCATGATCCTGTCCACCGGCGCCGCGCCGAACGGGATGATCTCCCGCACGCTCATGGTGCCCTTCGTTATCGTGCCGGTCTTGTCCAGGCACAGCACGTCCGCCCGGGCGAGCGACTCCAGAGAATAGAGCTGCTGCACGAGCGCGCCCTTTTGCCCCAGCCGTATGACGCCCACCGCGAAAGCCATGCTGGTGAGGAGATACAGCCCGTCCGGTATCATGCCGAGCACGGCGGCCGCGGTGGAGATCATCACCTCCCCGTAAGCGCCGCCCTGTACGAAATACTGGTTGTAAAACAGCAGCGCCCCCACCGGGATGATGAAGATCGTGACGAACTTGATGATGTTCTTCATCAGCTTTTTCAGGACGGACGGCTGTTCCCGGTCGCGCTTGGCCTCCAGCGTCAGTTTCGCGGCGTAGCTCTCCGCGCCCACTTTCGTCAGCACGGCACAGCAGGAGCCGGAGACCACGAAGCTGCCGGAATAGAGGCTGTCCCCCGCGCGCTTCATCACGGGGTCGCCCTCTCCCGTTATCAGCGACTCGTCGAACTCGGCCGTGCCGGAGACGACCTCGGCGTCCGCGAGGACCTGTTCCCCGGGCCGCAGCAGCACGGTGTCGCCCAAAACGAGCTTCTCGCCCGGAAGGGTGCGCTCCCTGCCGTCCCTTATGGCGGTGGCGTGCGGCGCGGTGAGGACGGAAAGCTCGTCCACCGTCTTTTTGGCGCGCAGCTCCTGCACCGTGCCGATGAAGAAATTCGCCAGCACCACGCCCAGAAACAGCAGGTTGCGGTAGCTGCCCGTGGAGATGACGCACACCGCCAGCGCGAGATTCAGAAAATTATAAAAGGTAAAAAGGTTGTCGCGCCAGATCTGTCCGGTCGTCTTTCCGGGCGGCGCGACGGACACGTTCGCCTTGCCCTGCGCCTCGCGGCGTTCGGCTTCGGCCTCAGTCAGTCCTGTGACGATCTTTTCTTCCGTCTGTGTGACCCTCCCTGTTTACAGCGGGCGCGCGGTCATTTCTCCTCCCACTTGTGGACGAAGCGGCTGATGCGCTTGTACACCAGCGCGGTGAGCACGGCGTTGACGCCCGCCTTGATAAGGTTGAACAGCAGTATCAGCGGCAGCATCCCCGCGACGGCGGAGACGGTGACGCCCATGAATATCGGCGTGATCACGAGGTTCGCGCCGCCCATCACCAGCGTCATGGCCACGACGCCGGACGCCAGCGCGACCATCGCGCCCTTGTGCGTCTTGTGCGAGCGGTAAATGAGCGAGGTCGTCAGCACGTTCACGCCCGTCGCTATGACGTGCATGATGATGCCGTACATGCCGGAGGCGGCGCTGACCGTGAGCCCCTGCACCAGCGAGACGATGACCGTGACCGCCAGCCCCGCGCCCGGCCCGAACAGGAAACCGCATATCAGCACCGGGATGTCCGCCGGGTCGTACTCCAGGAACGAAAGCGCCGGTATTATCGGGAAATGCACCAGCATGACGAGCACGACCGACAGCGCGGACATGGCCGCCAGCACCACGAGTTTTTTAGTATTTGTCTTCATTATAACCCCGCCTTTACAGTAAATAAATAAACAAAAGGAAAACTTGAGTTATTCTTAATAAACTTTTCCAGCGTCAGCGTCTCCTCCGGGTGCGACGGGCCGACGTTGTAGAAGTGCAGCAGGCCGCCCTCGTTTTTAAAGGCGACGTAGTGCGCCCCGCCCTTGTGTATGTAGAGCAGGATCCCGGCGTCGGAGCCCTCCGCGAGCTTTTCCGCCTTTTTCGGGCGGTACGCGCGCGCGACAGCCACCCCGTGCCCGGAGAGCCAGCGCCTGACCCCCACCGGGGAAGTGCCCCATTTACCGCCGCGAAGGACGCTCTGCTCCAGCGCCGACTTTATGCCCTCCCAGTCCGCCGGGACGCCGAGCATGCGGCAGAGGTTGTACACCGCAATGGCCCCGCACCCCGCGTAGGCGACGTTCACCTTCGCGTACGGCACGTCGTCGCAGGCACACTGTCTGACGATGAAGCCCTCCGGAGAGAACGCGTCACTGAACATCCCGCTTCGCCTCTCTGTTCGGCAGCAGCACAACGGCGAGGCACGCGAGCACCAGCACCGCCGTCACGGCGACTCCGCCCTCCAGCCCGAAGGCGCCGCCGTTTATGATCCCGCTGCCGGTGAGCTCCGCCGAAAAGACGGACGGCCCCGTGCCCGTGCCGGAGACGCTGATGCCGAAGAAATTGCCCTGCATGAAGTTCCACGCGGTATGCACGGCGCAGATGCCCCAAAGCCGCTGATACCGCAGGGTGAACAGCGACGCGAACACGCCGAACAGGAACAGGTTGAGGAACGCCAGCGGCGTTATGCCGCTGTTGAGCAGGTGCATCGACGCGAACACCAGCGACGAGAGCGTCACCGCCAGCCAGACCGGAGCGCGCGCCGTCAGCGAGGTCATCAGGTACCCGCGCACGAGGACCTCCTCGCTCATGCCCTGCACCATGTAGCCCAGGAAAAAGAACAGTATCATGTACCAGGAGGCGCCGGAGTACGACAGCCGCAGCGCGCCCGTCCCGGCGCAGATCAGCACGGCAAGGGAGAACATGGCGCCGCCCAGCAGCCAGCCCAGCAGGTAATCCGGCACGGCGCGCCGCCCTGTGATGCCTATGGACTCAAGGCTGCGCTTCTCCAGAAAACGGCAGTATACGATGGCCGCGACCGTGACCGCCGCCGTCGCGAACAGCTGTATCGCCATGATGTAATCCGGCGGGTCCGTGGTGAACTGCATTATCGCTTTCATGTAGCCCTCCATGTCGCCCTGCATGGCCAGCGGCAGGAACTCCTTCACGATGATCGGCGCCATGGCGATGCCGGTCACTATCCCGCCCGCGAACTGTCCCACAAACATGACCGCCAGATAGATCAGTATCTGCAGGACGGGGTGCGGCTTGAACTTCGCGAGCCGCGCGCCCGCCAGCATGGCGCCGTCTTTGTCGTAAAACACGAGATCTCCTCCTTCCGGACGTCCTTTCCGGACGCCGTCAAAACATAAAAAATGCCCCAAAGCCTTTCGGCCTCGGGGCGCCTGAACAAAACTCTCGTTTCGCCATCCGGACTGCGGCGCATATCGCGCCTTACCGTCGGTACCGGATTCTGACCGGTTCTGCCTTTCAGCTCTCGGACTCGTCGCCGCAAAAATACGGCGCATCACCGCCGGTGGGGAGTTTCACCCCGCCCCGAAACTGTATTGAACTTTCGCTGGGATTTACTTTTTGTCCTTGTCGTCGTCCTCGATGTCGTCCACATCGAACTCCAGCAGCTCGCCGCAGTTCGGGCACTTCATCTCGCCGGACTCAATGACGTCCTCGTCCACGCAGATGGAATTGTTGCAGGCGGGGCAGGTGACTTCGTACATGTCGTTGCAGGAGCACTCGTCGTCTCCGCAGGAGCAGCCGTCCTCATCCTCGTCCTCGTCCTCGCCGTAATAGTCGTTCTCGAGGGACTCGAGATCCTCGTCTATCATTTCGGTCTGCTCGGAGAGATCCGCTATCTCGTCCTCAACGTCGGAGATGGAGCAGGCTATGTCTTCCAGTATCTCGGACATCTCTTTCAGCAGGCGGACTTCCTTGCTGTCCTCCAGCTCCATGCCCTCCATAAGCCCTTTGAGATGCGCTACTTTTTCAGTGATCGTCATTGCGAACACCTCCATATCATTTTAAATAATTCGCCTTGATAAGTTTGCACAGCAGCAGCTGCCGTTATGCGCGCTCCATATACTCGCCCACGCGGGTGTCCACACGGATGCGGTCGCCTTCGTTTATGAACAGCGGCACGCGGATCTCCGCGCCCGTCTCCAGCGTGGCGGGTTTTGTGACGTTGGTCGCCGTGTCGCCGCGGAGCCCGGGCTCCGTCTTCGTCACGGTCAGCTCAACGAACGTGGGCGGCTCCACACCGAACACGTTGCCTTTGTATGAGAGGATCTTGCAGTCCATGTTTTCGAGCACGAACTTGAAGTTGTCACCCATGACGGCGGCGTTTATCGGGATGTTCTCGTACGTCTCGGGATCCATGAAATAGTACAGATCGCCGTCGTTGTAAAGATACTGCATATCCTTGCGCTCAATGAACGCGGTCGGGAACTTGTCGGTCGGGTTGAAGGTGCGCTCGGTCACCGCGCCGGTTATGACGTTCCTTATCTTGGTGCGCACAAAGGCGGCGCCCTTGCCGGGCTTTACATGCTGGAACTCGATGATCGAAAAGACGTTTCCGTCCATGTCGAATGTTGCGCCGTTTCTGAAATCGCCGGCAGAAATCATTTTTATACCTCCTGTTTGTTCGCGGCGAAACGCGGTTCCGCCTCAGCTCGTCGATCAGGACCGGCCACAGCCGTCCCCACGCTATAATATTAACCTTTTTATGCCTTCATTGCAAGTTTTTTTTATAAATTGCAGGCCCTGCCCACGGATTTTTGCGGGCGGCGCTTTTACAGCACTATGAGTTTCTTCTCGCTGTGCGTCAGGTCGTCGCAGCCGTCGTCCGTGATGTGGACGATGTCCTCTATGCGCACGCCGAACTGCCCGTCCAGATATATGCCGGGCTCCACGCTCATCACGAGGCCGGCGCGGGTGACTTCGTCGCATTTCGGGGAGAAACGGGGGGACTCGTGTATCTCCAGGCCCAGCGCGTGGCCGAGGCCGTGGCCGAAACGCCCCTCGTATCCGGCGGAATATATCATGTCGCGCGCCACCGCGTCTATCTCATTGCAGGGGAGACCGGGCTTCACGGCGGAGATGGCGGCCATCTGCGCGCGGTAAACGAGGTTGTAGACCTTGAGCTGCTCCTCGCTTATCTTCCCGACGGCGACGGTGCGCGTCATGTCGGAGCAGTAGCCGTCCACCGCGGCGCCGAAGTCCATCGTCACGAAGTCCCCGCAGCTGACCTTGTTTTCGCCGGGCACGGCGTGCGGCATGGAGCCGTTGGCGCCGGCGGCGACTATCGTTTCAAAGGCGAGCGAGGAGGCCCCGCCGCGCAGCATGAAGAAATCGAGCTCGAGCTGCAAATCCTTCTCCGACACGCCGGGGCGTATCACCCCGAGCATGTGCTTGAACGCGCTGTCCGTGATGGCCTGCGCCGCCTTTATCTTTTCCAGCTCGTCCGGGGATTTTATCTTGCGCTGGTCGGAAATTATCTCCTGAAGGCGCGGGTCGTCGATGATCTTCGGGGCGAGGATGGCCCTGAGGCCGAACAGCTTCTCCACCGTCATGTAACCGGCCTCTATGCCCACGGTCTTCGCGCCGTACTTCTCGAACAGCTCATTGAGCTGGCGGTCGGCGTCGCTGTCCATCAGCACCACCTCGGCGTCGGTCACCCTTTTGGAGCCGGCCTCGATGTACCGCGAATCCAGCACGAGGGTGGCCCCCGTGCGCGTCACCAGCAGCACGCCGGCGCTGGAGGGGAAACCGGTGTAGTAGCGTCTGCCCACGTCCGACGTGATCATGGCGCAGTCGATGTCCTGCGGCAGCGCCTCTGCGAGCTTCTTTATCCTATCCATGAAACGACCCCCATTCGTTATCTCAGCGGACCCCCGCTCTGCAAAAGCAAAAAGCCGCGCGCGAGGCCCCTATTTCAGTATCTTCTTTTCCAGATGCCTTTTTAAGCGGAAAAAACGGCCCTTCTCGCGCTCTATCGGCTCCACGAGGAGCGTCATCGCGCCGTACAGGTTGCCGCCCAGCACGTCCGTGAACACCTGGTCGCCTATGACGGCCGCGTGCTCCGGCGCGACGCCCAGCGCCCTGCACGCCCTGTCGAACCCGGCGCTCAGCGGCTTCATCCCCTGCGCCACAAACGGCAGGCGCACCTTCGCAGCGAAATCCTCCACCCGCTCCGGCTTGGCGTTCGAGACGATCATGATCCGAAAGCCCGCGTCCTCCATGGAGCGGATCCACCCCTCGGCCCCGTCCAGCGGGCGCGGGTGGCCGTGCTTTGCGAGCGTGTTGTCTATGTCCAGCAGAAGGGCCTCCACGCCCAGCGCGCGCAGCAGCTCCGGCGTTATCTCGAAAATATTCCTGAAACGGTGACGCGGCTGAAAAACGTTCATGCTGAAAGCCTCCGGGTTTCTCGGGAAAAAATTTTCGCCGACATAAGAGAAGCGGACGGCAAAGCCGCCCGCCATCCTACGCTATTACCTGTACTTACGCTTGCGCGCCGCCTCGGACTTCTTTTTGCGTTTAACCGAAGGCTTCTCGTAATGCTCTCTCTTCCTGACCTCCGCAAGGACGCCGGAGCGAGCGCACTGACGCTTAAAACGTCTTAAAGCGCTGTCCAAAGATTCATTCTCTTTGACATGAACTTCCGCCATTACTAATTCCCTCCTTCGCCACAAGGCAGGAGTTATGGTACATAACTTAAATGTAACGTAGCTTATTATATCTTGAAACCTTGGGAGTGTCAAGGGCTAATTTGGCTAATGTTTTATTAACAATCCCTCAGGAGCACGCTCATTTGGCGACTATGTTGACGAGCTTTCCCGGCACGCATATCTCCTTGAGCACCGTTTTCCCGTCCAGCTCCGCGCCGAGGGCCGCCTTCGCCGCCGCGAGCATCTCCTCCTGCGAGGCGTCCACCGCCACGTCTATGCGCGCCTTTATCTTGCCGGAGAGCTGCACCGCTATCTCCACGGTGTCCTCGCGGCACTTCGCCTCGTCGTACTCCGGCCATTTCTGCCGGCACGCGAGCCCGCCGCCGAAACCGCAGCGCTCCCACAGCTCCTCCGCGATGTGCGGCGCGAACGGGCAGAGCAGCAGCAGCATCGTCCTGTACTCCCCGCGGGTGACGGCCCCGGTGTCCGACACGTCGTTGAGCAGCGTCATCATCGCGGCGATGGCCGTGTTGGCCTTGAGCTGGTCCGCGTCCGCCCCGACTTTCTTTATGGTGCGGTGGAAAGCCCCCTCCAGCTCCGGGCGGTAGCCCTCGCCGTCAGTCAGCACGTCCTGCAGCGCCCAGATGCGGTCGAGGAACCGCTTGCAGCCCTTTATGGAGTTCGTGTTCCACGGGGCGGCCTTTTCGAAATCGCCTATGAACATCTCGTACAGACGCAGCGTGTCCGCGCCGTACTCCTTTATCACGTCGTCGGGGTTCACCACGTTGCCGCGGCTCTTGCTCATTTTCTCGCCGTTCTCGCCCAGGATCATGCCGTGGCTCGTGCGCTTGGAGTAAGGCTCCGGGCAGCCGACGACGCCGATGTCGTACAGGAACTTGTGCCAGAAGCGGGAATAGAGCAGGTGCAGGGTGGTATGCTCCATGCCGCCGTTGTACCAGTCCACGGGCAGCCAGTAATCCAGCGCCTCTCTGGAAGCGGGCGCGGTGTCGCAGTGCGGGTCGCAGTAGCGCATGAAATACCAGGACGAACCGGCCCACTGGGGCATGGTGTCCGTCTCGCGCTTGGCGGGCCCTCCGCAGCACGGGCAGGTGGTGTTGACCCAGTCGTCCATCTTGGACAGCGGGCTCTCGCCGGTGTCGGTGGGCTCGTAGCTCTCGACCTCCGGCAGCAGCAGCGGCAGCTCCGACTCCGGCAGCGGCACCCAGCCGCATTTCTCGCAGTAGACCATCGGTATCGGCTCGCCCCAATAGCGCTGGCGCGAGAACACCCAGTCGCGCAGCTTGTAGTTGACCTTCGGACGGCCCTTTCCGGTCTTTTCCAGCTCCTCGGTGATGGCCTTTTTGGCCTCCTCCACCGTCATGCCGGTCAGAAAACCGCTGTTGACCATCACGCCCGTCGCGCAGTCGGTGAACGGCTCTTTCTCTATGTCCCCGCCGCTGACGACCTCGATTATCGGCAGGCCGAACTTCTTCGCGAAGTCGTAGTCGCGCGTGTCGTGCGCCGGAACGGCCATTATCGCGCCGGTGCCGTAGCTCATCAGCACGTAGTCGGAGATGTATATCGGTATCTCGCGCCCGTTTACGGGGTTCACGCCGCGCACGCCCCTGAGCTCCACGCCCGTCTTTTCCTTTACGAGCTCGGTGCGCTCAAAGTCGCTCTTGCGGGCGGCCTCCTGCTGGTAGGCGCGTATCTCGTCCAGATTCTCTATCCTGTCCGCCCACTTGTCTATGAACGGGTTCTCCGGCGAGATGACCATGTAGGTCGCGCCGAAAAGCGTGTCCGGCCGGGTGGTGTAGACGGTGAGCAGGTCGCCCGCCGTGGTGCCGAAGTCCACCTCGGCGCCCGTGCTGCGTCCTATCCAGTTTATCTGGCTGGTCTTGACGCGGTCTATGTAGTCCACCGTGTCGAGGTCGTCTATCAGGCGCTGGGCGTAGGCGGTTATCTTCAGCATCCACTGGCTCTTCACCTTGTGGACGACCTCGCTGCCGCAGCGCTCGCACACGCCGTTCACGACCTCCTCGTTCGCGAGCACGACCTTGCAGCCCGTGCACCAGTTGACGGACATCTCCTTTTTATACGCCAGCCCGTGCTTGAAAAGCTGCAGGAATATCCACTGGGTCCATTTATAGTACGCCGGGTCCGTGGTGTTGATCTCGCGGTCCCAGTCGAAGGAGAGGCCGAGGCTCTTGAGCTGGCTCTTGAAATGCGCCACGTTCGCCTTCGTGACGATCTCCGGATGGATGTGGTTCTTTATGGCGTAGTTCTCCGTGGGCAGACCGAAAGCGTCCCACCCCATGGGGTACAGGACGTTGTAGCCCTGCATCCTCTTTTTCCTCGCCACGATATCCAGCGCCGTGTACGAGCGCGGATGTCCCACGTGCAGCCCCTGCCCGGACGGATACGGGAACTCCACGAGCGCGTAATACTTCGGCTTCGTGTAGTCGTTCACCGCCGCGAAGGGCTTCTGTTCATCCCAGACGTCCTGCCACTTCTTCTCTATCGCCGCAAAATCGTAGCCTTTCATTTCCCGGCCTCCTCAAAATTTATCTCCTCGACCTTGGCGTCGCTCCAGAGGCGCTCCAGCGAATAATATTCGCGCGTCTCGTTGTAGAAGATGTGCACGATCACGTCGGTATAATCCATCAGCACCCACTTCGCGGAGGCGTAGCCCTCTATGCGGCGCGGCTGTATGCCCTCCTTGCCGAGCGTGAAATCCACCTCGTCCACCAGCGACTGCACAAGAGTGGAGTTGTTCGCGGAGGCCAGGACAAAGTAGTCCCCCAGCGAGCTGATCTCCTTTATCTTCATGACGCGTATGTCCGTGGCCTTCTTGCTGTCCAGGAGCTTCGCTATCCTGGTTGCCAGTTCGAGAGAAGTCATATTCCATTACTCCTTTATATAAGACTGTTCGTTGTATTCCCGCCAGCACTCCTCCTCGTGCGAGGAAAGAGTGAAACCGCTTTTCAAAAGGTGGGCGCGCACCATCTCCGTACAGTACCGCATGCCCTCGTCAAGGCCCCTGTCCGTCTCCTCGCGCGTGCGCTCTATGTCGGGGAAGTTCCTGTCCGCCCCGGAGAGGTCTGCGAGGTATATCGTCTTTTCCAGCGGGGTCATCCCGGCCTTGCCCGTGCAGTGCCAGCGCACCGCGTTTATGATGCTCTCGTCCGTTACGCCGAGCTCCCGCTCTATGAACACGGCCCCGGCGAACTGGTGCAGCACGGCCGGAGTCACCCGCTCCGTTTCATCGGGAATTATATCACCCGCGAGCGCCGTTTGCAACTGCGCCGAAATGGGGTCGCACTTGCAGATGTCGTGCACGAGGCCCGCAAAATAGGCCTTGTCCGGGTCCACGCCGAATTTTTCCGCCAGCTCCTTCGCGCGCTTCGCCACGGAGTGGGAGTGGGCGAGCCTGTGCGGTGTCAGCTTCTTCGCCATGACTTTTTCCAGCGCCTCATCATCCAGTTTGCAATATTTTTCCGTCATAATACTTTTTGTATCAACCCTCCGAGCTCTCAGATTCCGTCTGCGCCTGCGGGTACACGGCGATGTCCGGGCAGAGCGCGGTCAGGTAGTAGCCGCTGCCCTCGTCTATCACTTTGAGGTCGCCGCCGTCCTCCTTGAAGGTCACATAGTAGTTTTCGCCGTTCGCGCCGTAATAATTCAGGTTCCATATCCCGTTGCCGCGCCGCATTATGCTGCGGATGTAGCCGGCGTTCTCCACGATGTTCGCGCGCTCGTCCTCCGTTATGTCGCCGAGCTGCTGGTACTGATACTCCGTTATGCCGTTGTTCATCAGCTCGTCGAGCACGGCGGCGCCCGTTGTGAAAGCGCGCAGGTCGGCCCGCTTGTATGTGTCCAGCGCGCCGTATTCCCTGAAAACGCCGTCCTCGTAGTAGAACCAGTAATTTTTGTAGGTGTGGCCCACCTCCACGGGGTTGCCGCTCTCATCGGTGGCCTCCGGGTCGGCCATGCCGTCGTAGGCGCTGCCTGTGCCGGTCAGCTCCGTGTCCGACTCCCGTGTAAGGCTCATCACCTTGCCGGAGATGTCGGGCTCGTAGACCTTGCTGTTCTCCACGCCGAAGATGCGGGAGATGCTTTCGTTCGCGCCGAGCTGCTCCGTCTTCATGTACGTGTCTCCGGCGAGCTGCCACATTTCGGGCATCGACCACAGCGCCTCCGAAGCCAGCTCCGCGGCGGAATCCTCCGTTATGAACCACGGCACGCCGTCGTAGCCGTCGAAATCCGCGTTCTTCGTGCCGGTCAGCGCGAACGCCTCGTACACGGAGTCCCCGTCGAAATCGCCGTACTGGAACCAGACGATGTCCGCGTCGGTGTATGAGGCAAGGCTCGCGCGGAGCCTGTCCTCGTTGGTCACCTCGCCTTTCTGGGTGCGCAGGGACGAATAGTCCTCCTTGGAGAACAGGTCGCCCACCCACGCGCAGCCGGACAGCGACATCACCGCCGCCAGAAGCAGGGAAAGCCCCGCGGCGGCCCTCGTTCTATTTCTCACAGGGTATCACCAATCCTTTGAAACGACCTCGAATTCCTCCGGGGTCATGGAATATACAGCTTCGTCCACCACGCCGAATTGCGGCAGTTTCCTCGCGCGGCGCAGCGTGCCCTCGTATGTGAAGCCGGTCTTTTCTATCACGCGGCGGCTCCTGTCGTTGAAGGTGAAATGCCCCACCTCCACGATCTCCGCGCCCATGTCTCTGAAAGCGTATGTAAGGGCAGCTTTGACGGCCTCCGTCATCAGGCCGCGCCCCCACTGTTCCCGCGCCAGCACGTAGCCGAGCTCGTACGCCCGCAGGTGGTAGCGCATGTTGCTCCCGTGCAGGCCCAGCGAACCGACGACATGCCCCGTCTCTTTGAGCTCCAGCGCCCAGACGTCGGCTTTGTCGATGAATTTCTCCAGCACCTCGAGCGAGACCATCTTGTCCTCATGCGGGGCCCAGCCCGCCCGCGGCCCGACCTCGGGATCCCTCGCGTAATCGTAAAGGTCGTCGAGATCGTCCTCCGAAAAAGGGCGCAGAACGAGCCTTTCCGTCTCTATCCTGTCCATCAAGCCGTCACCTGTCGTCCTTCATGTAAAGTCCGCGCTCGAATATGTAGGCCGCCACTTCCCTCGGTATGAGGGCGGAGGTGTCCTTCGTGTTACGTATGGCCTTGCGCACCTCCGTGGAGCTGATGTCCAGCACGTCTATCGGTATCACGCGCACGTCCAGCCCGAAAGAGCGCAGCGTCTCGGCCTCGGCCTCCAGCGCGGCGTGTTCGTCGTCGTGCCTCGCGGCGCCCGCCAGTATCGCCATCTTGCCTATGCTCGTCCACCTGTACCACCGCCGGAAATAAAGCAGCATGTCCCCGCCCATCAGCAGATACAGCTCGTCTTTCGGGTACTTCTGTCTGAGATATTTCAAAGTGGTTATGGTGTAGCTCTTTTCGTCGTGCTGTATCTCGTAATCGCTGACAACGAAACGCTCGTCTCCGTTGAACGCCAGCCGGCACATGGCCAGCCTGTCCTCTGTGGAGGCCATGTTGGGCGCCTCCTTGTGCGGCGGCGTGTGGGCGGGCATGATTATCACGCGGTCCAGCGCCAGCGCATCCGCGAAGGCCACCGCCGCGTTTATGTGCCCGTTGTGCACAGGGTCGAAACTGCCGCCGAAAAGTCCTATCTTCACCTCTCCCGCTCCTTCCTTACAGCTCTATTTTAGGTTCCTTTTCATTCCTCTTATAGACCGTGAATTTTCTGCCGATGACCTGCACCGGCTCGCACCCGGGTATCGCCTCCAGCACGAGCGCCATGGCCTCGCGCGAGGTGACGGGCGACGTCTCCAGCACGGAGAGCTTCACCAGCTCCCGCGCCTCCAGCGCCAGCGCGATGTTCGCGATCAGGTTCCCGCTCACGCCGTCTTTTCCCACCTGAAGTATGGGCTGCGCCGTGTTGGCGAGCCCGCGCAGGAACGCCCTCTGTTTTGATGTTATCATCTGTCGAATTCCTCCTGTAAAAGTTCCATCAGCCGGCGCAGAGCTTTTCCGCGGTGGCTCACTTCATCCTTCTCCGTCTCCGAAAGCTCCGCGAAGCTCCTGCCGTCCAGCAGAAAGACCGGGTCGTACCCGAAGCCGCCGGAGCCTCTCTTCTCAAAGCCTATACTGCCCCAGCACTGTCCCACCGCGCGCAGGCCGCGCCCGTCCGGGAAGGCGGCCACCATCGCGCACTCAAAGCGGGCGCCGCGCTCCTCCTCCGGCACATCCTTCAGCGCCGAAAGCAGCTTTTCGATATTTTCGCCGTCCGTGGCGTGCTCCCCGGCGTACCTCGCCGAGTAGACCCCCGGCGCGCCGCCCAGCGCATCCACGCAAAGGCCGCTGTCGTCGCCTATGGCCGGGACTCCCGCCGCCGAGCACACGGCGCGCGCCTTTATCGCCGCGTTCTCCGCGAACGTCGCGCCCGTCTCCTCTATGTCCGCGTCAAAGCCCGCCTCCGAGGCCGAGACAGCCTCGTACCCCAGCGGCGCGAGCATGCGTCTGAACTCCGCGAGCTTGCCCTTGTTCTTTGTGGCTATCAGTATCTTCAAACGGCCGCCCCTTTCGTGCTCAAAAACAGGTCCTCCGTGCTCATTCAAAAAGCGCGTCCGCGAACGCCTCCGGATCGAACGGCTGCAGGTCGTCCACGCCCTCGCCCACGCCGATGAATTTTATCGGTATGCCGAGCTCGCGCTTTATCCCGATGACGACCCCGCCGCGCGCCGTGCCGTCCAGCTTCGTCAGCACGATGCCGGTCAGGCCGCAGGAATTTTTGAACTCGCGCGCCTGGTTCACCGCGTTCTGTCCGGTGGTCGCGTCCAGCACGAGCAGCGTCTCCACGCTGGAATCCGGCGCCTCGCGCTCTATCAGCCGGCTCATCTTCGCCAGCTCGTCCATCAGGCCCTTTTTGTTGTGCAGGCGGCCCGCCGTATCGCAGATTATCACGTCCGCGCGGCGGGCTTTCCCCGCGGCTATCGCATCGAACAGCACGGCCGCCGGGTCGCTGCCCTCGCTGTGCTTTATCATCTCGGCGCCGCTGCGCTCGCTCCAGACCTCGAGCTGCTCTATCGCCGCCGCCCTGAAGGTGTCCGCCGCCGCGAGCACCACGTTCATCCCGTCCGCGTGCAGGCGCGCCGCGAGCTTGCCTATCGTCGTCGTCTTGCCCACGCCGTTGACGCCTATCATCATGATTATCGCGGGCTTTTTCTCTATGTCCAGCTCCTGCCCGCCCGTGAGCATCTGCGCTATCGTCTCCCTGAGCACGCGCTTTATCTCGCCCGGGTCGGTCACGCCGTCCTTTTTCACTCGCGCGCGCACCTCGGCGCAGATCTCCTCCGACGTCTCGCCGCCCACGTCCGCCAGCAGGAGCGCCTCCTCCAGATCCTCGAACGTCTCCTCCGTGATCGCGGAGTGCCCGCCGATGGCGTCCAGCGCCTGCTTCATGGAATCGCGGGTCTTTTTTAATCCCTCGCTGAGTTTCTGAAATAAACCCATGTTACGTCCCCCATTTAATTCTTAACGGCGCACTCACGTGTCCTCGCGCAGTTTCATCTCTATCCACTGCTGTTTGGAGATCAGCACGGCGCGCGGTTTGCTGCCCTCGAACGGCCCCACGATGCCCTTCTGCTCCATCTGATCCACGATCCTCGCGGCGCGGGCATAGCCGAGCTTCAGCCGCCTCTGCAGGAGCGACGTGGAGGCCTGTCCCATTTCGACGACACATTCTATCGCGGCGGGAAGCATCTCGTCGTCGTCGTCGAAGCCCCCGCCGGAGTCGTCTCCCGCGCCCTTTTTGGTCTTGTCGGCGGCGGCCTGCTTCTCTATCTCCTCAAGTATCTGCTCGTCGTACTCGGCGTTCTCCCCGTCCTTGACGAAAGCGACCACCTGCTCGACCTCCCGGTCGCTGACGAAGCAGCCCTGTATCCTCTGCGGCTTCGGCGCGCCCACCGGGTAGAACAGCATGTCGCCGCGGCCCAGCAGCTTCTCCGCGCCGCTGGAATCCAGTATGGTGCGGGAATCCACGTGCGAGGAGACGGCAAACGCTATGCGGCTGGGGATGTTCGCCTTTATGATGCCGGTTATGACGTCCACGGACGGGCGCTGCGTCGCTATCACGAGGTGCATGCCCGCGGCCCTCGCCATCTGCGCGAGACGGCATATCGCGTCCTCCACCTCGCTGGGCGCCGCCATCATCAGGTCGGAGAGCTCGTCTATCACTATGACGATCTGCGGCATGGGCGAGAGCTCCTCTTTTTTCTGCGCCAGCTCGTTGAAGCCGCGCAGGTCGCGCACGCCGTTGTCCGCAAATAGCTTGTAGCGGCCCAGCATCTCGCTCACCGCCCAGTTCAGCGCGCCGGCGGCCTTGCGGGGGTCGGTCACGACGGGCACGAGCAGGTGCGGTATGCCGTTGTAAACGCCCAGCTCCACCACCTTCGGGTCCACCATCAGGAGGCGCACCTCCTCCGGGCTCGCCTTGTAGAGCAGGCTGACTATCATCGAGTTTATGCACACGGATTTGCCGGAGCCCGTCGCGCCCGCAATCAGAAGATGCGGCATTTTGGCGAGGTCCGCTATCACCGTGTTGCCCGTTATGTCGCGTCCCAGCGCCACGGAGAGCTTGCTTTTCGCGCTGACGAACTCGTTGGAATCGATTATCTCGCGGATGCTGACCGTGCCGACGTTCTTGTTCGGCACCTCTATGCCCACGGCGGCCTTGTTCGGTATGGGCGCCTCGATCCTGACGCCCGCCGCGGCGAGGTTCAGCGCTATGTCGTCCGCGAGGTTCGTTATCTTGCTGATCTTGACGCCGGCACTGGGCTGCAGCTCGTACCTCGTGACCGCAGGCCCGCGCGAGATGTCGATGACCCTCGTCTGCACGCCGAAGCTGTTGAGCGTATCCACCAGAAGGTCGGCGTTCTGCTTGAGCTCGTCCGTGATGTCCCCGGTGTCCGGCTGTTTGACCTCCTTGAGCAGCGTTATGGGCGGATACTGGTAGGCGTCCGTCGTGAGGTCGTCCATCATGCTGACCTTGAAGTGGCCGTCCGTGGTCTGGTTCGGGTTCTCCGTGCCCTTTTGGACGGTCTCCTGCTGCGCCGCGCGCTTTATCAGCTCCTCCAGCTCCTCCGGGGTCTTGCCGTCCGCGCCGGGAGACGCCTCCTCGGGCTTTTCCGCCGCCGGCTCCGCCTGTTTCACGGGTTCGGGCCGCTCTTTTTCAGGCTGCGCGCTCTGCGCGGCCTGCTGCGGCTGTTCAGGCTGCTGCTCCTGCGTCTGCGGGTAGTAGCCCTCGTCCGCGTCGTCCGCCGTAAGGTCCGGGGCGGGGGCGGGCGGTATCTCGTCCAGCGGGATGTCTATCGGACTGCGGTAAGCCGGCGCGCCGGCCGCTCCCTGAGTTCCGGGCACGGGCTTCACGTCGAAACGGCCGCCGCCCGCGCCTGTCTGCGCCCCCAGGAGCTTCTCCTTCGCGCGCTGCACGGGGTCGGCCTGCAGAGGGACGCTCTGCACCGGCATGTTCGGGGACTGCACCGGGTGCTCCGGCATCGGCTCCTGATTGTCGAGCGGAATGTCTATCTGCGCCTGCCGCTCCGCCTGCTGCTGACGGCGCAGCTCCACCTGCTCCGTGTAGACCTCCTGTATCTTCTTCCCGGCCTTGGCGGGCTTGCGGTACAGGTCTATCAGCGTCGTGCCGGTCAGCACCATCAGCATGACGAATATCAGAATGGCGACGGTGATCTTCGCCCCCGTCTCACCCAAAAACGAAGTCAGCGGTATCCCCACGATGCAGGCGAGCACTCCGCCGCCCTGCAGCTCTTTTCCCGCCTCGTAAAGCGCCTTTATCTGGTCCGGAAAGCCGCCCGCCGGCATGCCGTCCGCGAATATCTGCGTCGCGGCGCACACCAGCACGACGAGCCCCAGCACCTGCCACACCTTGCCGGCAGCGGAAAAATACGGGCGCTCCAGCGTCGCCATCACCGCTATGTAAATAAAAGCCGGGCCTATCAGATAGGCGCACCAGCCGAACACGCCGAAAAGGAAGAAATGCAGGCTCTGCCAGAAATTTTCACCCTCCACGGAAGTCAGGGCTATGAAAAATATGCCCGCGGCGAACATCAGCACCGCGAGAAGCTGGCGATGCCCGGCGGCCGCTTCCTCTCTCTGGGCCTTGGTCGTCCTCGGCTTCGCCGCCGTTTTAGTTTTTTTCCTTGCAGCCAACCGTCTCACCCCCCACCGTCAAAAGTATCGTCACGCCAGCCTCACCAGCATGCCGGTGATATGCTCGTAAACGCCTATGCCGACGGTCAGCACGCCCAGCGCGAGCAGGTACCACATGAAATAACCGAAACGGTCATTGACGACGAGCCACTTCACCGTCTTTATGGCCAGCAGCCCGAACACCAGCGCCACCAGCATCCCGACGAGCGCCGGCCCCCACGCTATGTCCACCGCGCCGGAGAGCGCCTCGGGCACCTCCAGCAGGTTCGCGGCCAGCACGGCGGGCAGGCCCATGATGAACGAAAACGCCACGGCCTGTTTGCGCGAGACGCCCATCATCAGCCCCACCGAGATGGTGGAGCCCGAGCGCGACAGCCCGGGCAGCGGCGCTATCCCCTGCATGACGCCCATGGCGAGCGCGTCCTTCGCGGTCATCGTGGCGGCGTTCTTGTCGCCCTTTACGCACCTGTCGGACAGCCACAGCAGCCCCGCCGTCAGCAAAAAGCAGAGTCCCTCCACGACGATGTCGTTGTCCTGCGCGAGCGAGGTGTAAAAATCGCTGAGAAAATAAAAGAACAGCAGCGGCACGAGCGAGAGTATGATAAGCAGCATCATGTGCCGCGCCGGCGACATCTTTTTCCTGTCGAAGCGCCCCGTAAAGATCTCCCCGAGCATCAGGAAGAACTCCCTGATCATCCTCCAGATGGTCGGCCAGAAAGCCAGGATCACCGCCGCGAGCGTGCCCATGTGCAGCAGGACGGCGTAAATGCCGCCCGCCTCTCCCGCGTTGCCCGTAAAGTGCTGGTAGAGCGAGAGGTGGCCGGAACTCGACACCGGCAGAAATTCTGTGAGTCCCTGTATTATCCCCTGTATTATCGCGTCAAAATAACCCATGCTGCCTCCATAAACGGCCGGGCGCAGAAGCGTCGGGTCGATTTTGTCATTTTATTATGCTTCCCGGAGCGTATCTGTCCGAGAGGTAAAGCTTCGGGTCCGTCGCGCAGAGCCGCGTCACCGTAAAGCCCTCCGCGCCGCGCACGCCCTCCACAAAACCGCCGTCTATCTCCCTTATCTCAGGACGCGGCGGCTCCTGCCGGAACACCTGCTCCGGCGGCACTATCGAGTAAAGGATCATTTTCCGCCGCCTCCGTCCTCTTTTTCCTCGCGCTTTTCGGGGACGAAGCCGGCCGCGCGCCGCTCCTCTATCTGCCCGTAAAGGCACTCTATGGCGTCGGACAGCCCGCCGAGGTGGTCTATCAGCCCCTCGTCCACGGCGTCGGCCCCGTCCAGCACCGTGCCCACGTCGGTTATCAGCTCCCCGGTCGTCATCATCAGCTCGTGGAACCTCTCAGCCGATATGCGGGAATTGGCCGTGACGAAATTGGTTATGCGCTCCTGCATCTTGTCGAAATACGAGAGCGTCTGCGGCACGCCCAGCACCAGGCCGTTCATCCGCACCGGGTGCACCGTCATCGTGGCGGAGGGCGCGATGAAGCTCACCTTCGCGGAACAGGCCAGCGGCACCCCGATGGAATGTCCGCCGCCCAGCACCAGCGAGACCGTGGGCTTGCTCATCCCCGCTATCAGCTCCGCCAGCGCGAGCCCCGCCTCCACGTCGCCGCCCACCGTGTTCAGCACGATCATCAGGCCCTCTATCTCCGGGTCCTGCTCTATGGCGACGAGCTGCGGGATGACGTGCTCGTACTTTGTGGATTTGTTCTGCGGCGGCAGGATGAAATGCCCCTCTATCTGTCCCACGACGGTCAGGCAGTGGACGACATATTTCCCGTTCGTCTTTGTCACGGAGCCCGTCTCGATTATCTGCTCGGTCTGCTCTTCGCGCTCCTCATCGCCGTCGCCGCCGCCCGCCCGGACCGGCGTGTCTTTCCGCACCCCCGGCATATCTGAACACTCCCTTCGCGGCAATATCCGCCTTACGGATATTATTGCCCGCGCCGGAAACGTTATGCTCACAATACGGCTATTTTATATTATAACAAATTGCGCTGGATTAAACAACTACATTTTCTGCTCCCTTAATATGCTAAAATTAGGGTTGCATTTAAATTGCACAAAGTTATAATGAAAGTGGAAGACTTTCAATACATTTTCAGGAGGATGAAGTTTTGAAAAAACCGTTGCTCTTGTTCTTGCGCTCGTGCTTTTGGCTGCCATCGGAGCTACCGCATATGCAATGGATCCTTCGTCTAGTGTCATTTACAAGCCGAATTTTGCCATCCTGACGGGCGAACAGGAATACGAAAGCGATGATTTCGCCGTCGGCTCCAGGGTCGTCGAGGAAACTGCCGCCGAGGATGGCGTCAACCCCGACACCGGCCTGCACTTCGGGTTCTGAAAACGTCTTTGACGGCGCCGTGCCGCGGCTGCCGACAAACCAAAATCCAAAATTTAGGGGAGGACAAATCATGAAAAAAATCGTTGCTATTGTTCTTGCACTCGTGCTTTTGGCTGCCATCGGAGCTACCGCATATGCAACTCAGCCTATACCTGTGCCTGATTCTGGGTCTGAGTCTGGGTCTAATGAGGGCGTCATCATTTACAAGCCGAATTTTGCCATCCTGACAGGCGAGCAGGAATACGAAAGCGATGATTTCGCCGTCGGCTCCAAGGTCGTCGAGGATGGCGTCAACCCCGACACCGGCCTGCACTTCGGGTTCTGAAAACGTCTTTGACGGCGCCGTGCCGCGGCTGCCGACAAACCAAAATCCAAAATTTATGGGAGGACAAATCATGAAAAAGATCGTTGCTCTTGTTCTTGCACTCGTGCTCGTGACCGCGCTGGGCGCAACGGCGTTTGCCCAAACGCAAACTTTCCCCGCTCCCGTCAGGTACAGCAAGATAATCTATGAGCAGGATTACGATGACAACGACTTCGTCGTCGGCTCCAAGGTCGTCGAGGAAGCTCCCGCCGAGGAAGCGAACCCCGAGACCGGGCTGCACTTCGGGTTCTGAAAACGTCTTTGACGGCGCCGTGCCGCGGCTGCCGACAAACCAAAATCCAAAATTTAGGGGAGGACAAATCATGAAAAAGATCGTTGCTCTTGTTCTTGCACTCGTGCTCGTGACCGCGCTGGGCGCAACGGCGTTTGCCGAAGCGAAAACTTTCCCCGCTCCCGTCAGGTACAGCAAGATAATTTATGAGCAGGATTACGATGACAACGACTTCGTCGTCGGCTCCAAGGTCGTCGAGGAAGCTCCCGCCGAGGAAGCGAACCCCGAGACCGGGCTGCATTTCGGTTTCTGAACGCGTTTTCTGCCTCGCAAACGAAAGACCGTCCGCCGGGCGGTCTTTTTATTTTTCCCTACGCTGAAAAAGCTTAATTTTCGTGTTTTGCGCCCATTTCTCTTGAATCGCGGCAGTCACTATGTTATATTTGTTGCGCAGTAACAATAATTTGAGCAGCCAACTGGCAGCGCGATCATATCGTGATGCTTGAATCATATTAAGGAGGGTGAAAACATGAAAAAGATCGTCTCTGTCGTCCTTGCGCTGGTGCTCGTCGCCGCTTTCGGCGTGACCTCCATGGCGTACGGATATTGGACAAAAGGTGACGACAGCCATTACGTAGTCGTCTACGGTGAACTTGCGGATGAGCGTGATCTCCCGTCCGACAACTTTGTCGTAGCTCCTGTGGTCACTGAGACCGCCGTCGAGCCGAACCCCGGGACCGGACTTCATTTCGGTTTCTGAGCATTAAGCGCCGGAAGACCGCCTCTTTTTGGGGCGGCCTTTTATTTTTATCCCCGGTCTGCGTCTCCCGCCCGGTAAAAGGCGGGGGATGCGGCCCCGCGGCCCCGCGGCCCCGTCCGCAAGTCCGGTTGCAAAACTTAAGAGGTTTTGCCCATGTCCAAAGAACTGAAAATGCTCATCGCCTTGTCGCTCTGCCTCGTGCTTGTGCTCGCTTTCGGCGTGACGACCTATGCCGCCGGTCACTACGAATATGTCCCCGGCACCTCCGAAAGCTCAGGATATTACGTCTACGCGGCGGAATACGCCGAGGCGGCCGGGGAAAAAGACGTCCCCTCCGACGACTTCGTCAAGTCTCCCGCGCTCGCGGAGACCGCCGCCGAGCCGAACCCCGACACCGGGCTCCGCTTCTGAAGCCTATTTTGAACATCGCTTTTGCCGCCTTTTACAGGTGGTTTTTTTGTTTTCCGGAGACGTGCCGGTATTTCGGGACGTCAAGTTTTGTGACACGTTTCATTTGTGTCAATTAATAAAATATTTATCCAACTCGCAATATTTTTGTGGTTTATTTCACTTGACACTTGATTGTCATCATTCATTGTGGTATAATTTGTATACACAAAGAAAGAATTCCTTTGGCCCGTGTACAGTCGGCAGCCCGAACACCAAGTGCCGCCTGATATAAATTTCAAACAGGAGGGTTAAGCATGAAAAAGATCGTTGCCCTTGTCCTCGCGCTCGTTCTCCTGACCGCGTTCGGCGTGACTTCCCTGGCATACGGATACTGGACATCGGAATACGTCACCGTCGGAACAGGCGAAATGGCGGAGCGTGTTCTCGTGCACCATTATATCCCTGTCTACGGGGAGATCACCGACGAGAGCGACCTTCCGTCGGACAATTTCGTCAAGGCCCCCGTCATCCCCGAGCCCGTAGTGGAGCCGAACCCCGACACCGGGCTCCATTTCGGTTTCTGATCCTTCAGCGCCGAAAGGCCGCCTTTTCCGGGGCGGCCTTTTTTATATGCGCATCTTTCCGCGCTCCGCTCTGGGGCGCGTTTTTTTCCTGCTGGCCCGAGTTGGGGCATTTTGGGACGATCCGGACCGTTTGTGAGTTGAACGGCCGCCGGACGGGTGATAATATGCACTTGAAAGCAAAGGCGGGCGGATATTTCGTCCGGCGTTTGCGGACCCCCGCGCAAAAAACGGAGAAAATTTTTTCGGAGGTATATACCATGAAAAAGATCGTTTCTCTGACTTTGGCTCTGGCTCTTGTCGCCGCGCTCGGCATCGTCGCGATGGCCGACACCCGCGATGACGACGACCTCACCCCTTATCTGGGCTATTCCGGCAAATACGCCTCTCAGATAGGCGACGACGAAGACCCTGCTTCCGACGATTTTGTCGCCGGCACGGTCGTTGCCGAGACCACCGCCGCCGCCACTGAAGCCAACCCCGGCACCGGGCTGCATTTCGGTTTCTGATAACGGCAACAGCAAAAAAGACGTCCCGCACGGGGCGTCTTTTTTATGTCCGAAAATATATCCGCGGGGCCGTTTTCGCGCCTATGCGTTCCTGCCGGTCAGCCGCGCTATCTCCTGAGCCATGACGGCCGGGTCTATCGGCTTTGCCACGTGGCTGTTCATGCCGCAGGCGATGGCTTTGTCCACGTCGCTGGCGTAGGCGTCCGCCGTCATGGCGATGATCGGTATGGTCTTCGCGCGGGGGTGAGCCGAGGCCCGGATGTGTTTCGCCGCGTCGTAGCCGTTCATGTTCGGCATGCGGATGTCCATGAGGATCACGTCGAAATCGTCCTCCGCCGAGCTTTCGAACACAGCGCAGCCCTCCAGTCCGTCCGCGGTCGCGGTGACCTTCGCCCCCTGCATCTCCAGCACCTTTTTGGCTATCTCCGTATTCATGGCGTTGTCCTCGCACAGCAGCACCCTTACGCCCGCTATGTCGTCCGCCGGCTCCGCGTCCCCGCCCGGGGCCGCGAG
>Ga0268263_1000404_pt1 | contig 74700 bp, 64 predicted proteins | sample Biomet5_FD_190358 | JGI IMG/M metagenome (GOLD analysis project Ga0268263, IMG submission 190358) | Microbial communities from bioreactor (seeded with sewage sludge) at LBNL, California, USA - Biofuel metagenome 5 (SPAdes) (version 4) | ecosystem: Engineered > Bioreactor > Anaerobic >... | reverse complement strand
GCGGGATCACGTATGACAAAACCAGCATGATCGTAAAGGTCGAAGTCACAGATAACGGCGAAGGAAAGCTGGTAGCGACAGCTACATATCCTGAAGACAAGGAGTTCAACAACAGTTACAAAGCAGCAGATGTGAGCAAGGCGCTGGAAGTGACGAAGAAATTAACGGGCAAGACGCTCGCAGCGGATCAGTTCACGTTCAGCAAGATAGAAGTCGCCGATAAAGACGGCACGGCACTCGACGGAGCCAAGGCAGTAACGGCGAAGAACGATGCAGACGGCAATGTGAAGTTTGCAGCAGACAGCTATACGAAGACCGGCACACACTATTACAAGATCACAGAGAACAACGACGGTCAGGGCGGGATCACGTATGACAAAACCAGCATGATCGTAAAGGTCGAAGTCACAGATAACGGCGAAGGAAAGCTGGTAGCGACAGCTACATATCCTGAAGACAAGGAGTTCAACAACAGTTACAAAGCAGCCGGCAGCATACAGCTGACAGCCAGCAAGGTCCTCGAAGGAGCAGAACTTACAGATGGACAGTTCAGCTTTACAGCACAAGAAGTTGCTGATGCAGATGGGACCCCAATGGCATCGGATAATACATGGAAGGCAACAGCTAAAAATGATGCAGAAGGCAGAGTAGTATTCGATAAGATCAGCTATGATCAGGACACCACAGTAGACCATTACTATGCGATCACAGAAGATCATGGCGGAGACACCATAAACGAAGTGATCTATGACGGCAAGACAGTTGTCGTGAAAGTCAATGTTAAGGACAACGGTGACGGAACGATGACAGTTTCCGAGCCTGAGGTAGTAAAAGGAGACAGCACAGAGTTCTATAACAGCACGGAAGAACACGCTTTCGGAAATATCAAGGTAATAAAGAAAGTGACAGTGAACGGAAAGCCTAAGGTAATCAAGCAGAATACATTCTATGCGGCACTCTTCTCGGATGAGAATTGCACGAAGAGAGTGACGGAGGCGAAGGCGATCAAGATGAACGGTAAATCCACATCAGAAGCAGTCAAATTCGAAAGAGACAGCAACGGTGATTACCTGGATCCACAGGCAACCTACTATGTCGCTGAAACCGATGCGGACGGCAATGTAATAGAAGGCAATGATGATTGGTCGATCGAGGTCGATGGACAGAGTGTAAAACTCGACACCGGCAATGACGGCAATACAGCGATCATAACCAATGCCTACACAAGCAAAGAGCAGAAGAAGCATAAGAAGACGACCACACACAAGACGACTACTACTACGACTAAGACAGGCGACAACAGCAATATGAGTCTGTGGATGCTGATGGCAGCGATAGGACTTGCAGGCGTATTCGTACCGACAGCAATGAGGAAAAAAGACGACAGCGAGGAATAAGACTGAAACAAGTGTATTTTTAAGCAATTACCAATAAAATCAGCAAGGCTGCTTCCTATGGGAAGCAGCTTTGTATTTACAGGCAGGGGCTGAGCCGGGCCGGTCAAATTAATCCTTGCATTTCAGCCGAGGTACGATATAATAGAAAAGCACGTTAATACTCTCTGCACAGGCTGGAGCCTGTGCCGAACAAGTCCACAGGGAGGTGAAAATATGACAAATTACGAGGTAATGTTCATCATCGATCCTATCTTGGAAGACGACAGGAAGACTGAAGCGATAGAAAATGTTAAAGGCATCATCGCAGAAGGAAACGGCGAAGTCGGCAAGGTAGACGAATGGGGAATGAGAAAGCTCGCATATCCGATCAGGAAAAAGAGCGATGGCTACTATGTAGTGATCGAATTTAATGCAGCTGAAGAATTTCCGAAAGAACTGGACAGAAGACTCAAGATCTCAGACAGCATAATGAGACATATCATCGTCAATAAAGATGAAAAATAGGAGGTAAGCCATGAACAGTGTAACATTGATAGGAAGACTGACAAGAGATCCAGAAGTGAGATACACAGGTGAACAGATGGCTATTGCAAGTTTTTCGATAGCGATCGACAGACCTCCGAGAAAAGACGGGACAAAGGAGACGGATTTCCCGAGGATAACTGTATTCGGAAGACAGGCCGAGAACTGCGAGAAATACCTTAGAAAGGGTAGACTCGTAGGGATCGAAGGCCGCATCCAGACAGGCAGTTATACAAACAAGAACGGCGATAAAGTCTATACTACAGATGTAGTTGCCAGCAGAGTGGAATTCCTCGAATGGGGAGACAGGCAGCAGTCCGGCGGACAGCAGTACAGCGCGCCTGACGGCGGCGGACAGTATCCGGGTCCTCAGGGACAGGATCGCGGTCCTCAGGGCGGACAGTCGTCTCAGGGCGGCAGCTCCGACAACGGCAGCATCCCCAAGGGATTCGAAGCCATCAATGATGATGACATCCCGTTCTAAAAAACAGGGTGCAGATCCCGGGCATTATCGATAAGACCGGGGCGCACAGAAAAACAGACAACTCTGTGAAAGGAGAAGCAAATGGAAAACAGAAGACGCGGCGGCGGTTTCAGAAAAAAGAAAGTCTGCCAGTTCTGCGCTGATAAAACAGCAACGATAGATTACAAAGATGTCGATACTCTCAGGAAATATGTTACTGACAGAGGAAAGATCCTTCCCAGAAGGATAACAGGCACATGTGCAGTTCATCAGAGAGAGATAACCAGAGCAGTGAAAAGAGCAAGAACAGTTGCGCTGCTGCCCTATTCAGCAGACTGAGCCAAAACACGCATAATGACTGAGGAGCGGCGCCAGCCGTTCCTTTTTATATATGTTTATGATATAATGAATCATTGACACCGTTATAGCAGTAAATAACAGATATCGACGTGAGAGTGTGTCAAGAAGAAGGATGAAGACAGAATCAAAGGAGCATTAATGGCTGAAAAAAAGGTCGATAAACTGATTGCTGAATGCGTGCCGCTGCCAATGTGCATGGTGGATATGACAGGCAAAGTATCCAGTGCCAGCCCGCGCATCAATGAAGTATTTCTTTATGATCAGATCGAAGGAACTGATATTTTTGCTCTGACCGGAATAAAGCACGAACAGTTCATCAAGGCGGCTGAAGAAGATGATCAGCTGCTTATTGTACGCAACGATAAAACGTTCAGGATAATACCGTCGTTCACAGGTATCGAAGAAGACGACAATCTGGCCCTGTATTTCCTGGATGTGACCGAAAACGAGCAGCTGCGTGAAAAATACAAAGAGGAAAGCACCTGCATAGCGATAGTCAGCGTAGATAATTACGATGAACTGATGGCCAGCACTCCTGAAGAAGAAGAGATGGAACTGTCCTCGGCGATCGATAAGTGCGTCAGGACATGGGCTTCCAATATAAATGCCTCAGTCACAAAATATAAGGATCATATGTTCCTGCTGGTGTTATCGCACCGCAGTCTTGAAGAGCAGGAGAGAAGCAAATTCAATATACTCGACAAGGTAAAGCAGATCGAGACCGAAGCGGATTTCCCGGTGACCCTCAGTATAGGCATCGGCCTGTGCGGAGATGATCCGGCCATGAATGATATCTATGCCGACCAGGCACTTGACCTTGCCCTCGGACGCGGCGGCGACCAGACGGTGGTAAAGAACGGCAACAGCATCTCGTATTTCGGAGGCAAGACGCAGACAGTTGAAAAGAGCAACAAGGGCAAGTCGAGGATCATCGGACATGCACTCTGCAGACTGGTAGAGGCTGCGGACAATGTCATAATCATGGGCCACAGCAATCCGGATATGGATGCCTTTGGATCGGCGGTCGGGTTGTACAAACTGGCCAAGCCGAGAAATAAAAAAACATATATACTCATCAATAAGCATAATGAAGCGCTCGATATGATGTATGAAGCAGTCAAAGAGACTGAGGAGTATGACATAATAACCAACAGAAAAGCGCTGAACATAGTAAAGAAAAACACGCTCGTCATAGTAGTCGACACTCACAGACCCAGCATAACCGAGTGTCCGAGACTGCTGGAGATCGTCGACAGATCAGTAGTCATCGACCATCACAGAAAAGCGGAAGAATTCATTACCAATCCCACTCTGGCATATACAGAGCCGTATGCTTCCTCGACATCGGAGCTGGTCACGGAGATACTGCAGTATACTGTGGAGAGCAAGGATCTGACAAAGCTCGAGGCCGAGGCGCTGCTGGCGGGGATAACTGTCGATACCAACAGGTTTTCAGTGAAGACCGGCGTGCGTACATTCGAAGCTGCGGCCTGGCTGAAACGCGCCGGAGCGGATACAACAGATGTAAAGCGCTTCTTCCAGACGAACCTTGATACTTTCAGCACCAGAGCAAGGTGCATAGCGGATGCGCAGTTCCCGGTAAAGGGCGTAGCCATGTCCATCTGCAAGGGACGCAATCTGAATGCGCAGATCATCAATTCCCAGGCTGCTGACGAGCTGCTGACCATAAAGGATATACAGGCCAGCTTTGTAGCCGGAATGGATGAGGACGGCAGAACGGTAGTATCGGCCCGGTCGCTGGGAGGAATAAATGTGCAGCTGATAATGGAGAAATTCGGCGGCGGCGGACATATGAACACAGCGGGCGCACAGATGAGCATAAGTCCCGAGGAAGCCATAAAAAAACTGACAGAAAAACTGCAGAGGCTAGTTGGAAAAACAACAGAAACAACGGAGAATTAAAATGATAGTAATACTTACGAAAGATGTAAAAGGCACAGGGAAAAGCGGAGATGTAGTAAAGGTCAGCGACGGATATGCGCGGAACATGCTCATACCCAGAGGTCTGGCCAAGCCTGCGACAGAGGGAAATGTCAAGAGCCTCAACAAGCAGAAGGCAATAATGGAAGAAAAACAGGAGGCTGCCAGACAGGCTGCAGTAAGGTCTGCTGAAAAACTGGAGAGCACGACTGTGGAAATCGAAACGAGGGGCGGAGAGAACGGAAAGCTGTTCGGCTCTGTTACGACGAAAGATATAGCGGAGGCTGTCAAAGCACAGACCGATATGAATATAGACAAGAAAAAGATAGTACTGGACAGTCCCATCAAAGAAACGGGGATCACTACTGTAACAGTGAAACTGTACCCTGAAGTATCCGCGCAGATGAAAGTCAGGGTAACAGCAAAAAACTGATCCGGACAGTATGACGGCAAAGCACTGATCCGGTCAAGGTGACGGCAGAGAACTGATACAGTCAGGGCCGGGCCGCATAAACATCTACTCAGGAGAGGACAATGGAAAGGATACCACCGCACAATCAGGAAGCAGAACAGTCGGTACTCGGCGCAGCTATGCTGGACAAGGATGCGCTTTTTGATGTTCTGGAAAAAGTCAGAGCCGAAGATTTCTATGACAGCAACAACAGAGAAATCTTCGAGTCCATAACAGGGCTGCAGTCAAAGGGACAGCCGGTGGATATACTCACCGTCTGCGAAGAACTCAAGAAAAGGAATTCTCTCGATATGGTCGGCGGCAGAGGTTATGTGGGGTCGCTTCCTTCAGCGGCGCCTTCTACATCAAATGCAGGAGAGTATGCGCGTATAGTTTCGGAAAAGGCGGAGCTGCGCAGGCTGATAGGAGCTGCCGGAGACATCATGGAGAAGAGCTTCAATGATGAGATGGATGCGGCTGCAGTACTTGATGATGCCGAGCGTTCCATCCTGGATATAGCCGGCAGACGCGAGAGCCGCAGCATGGTCCCGCTCAAGGAAATACTGCTGGAGGATGCCAGGATAATCAGCGAACGCATGAAGAACCGCGGCGGACTGACCGGTGTGACCAGCGGCTTCCTCGATCTCGATGAAAAGACTTCGGGGTTCCAGCGATCGGATCTGATCATACTGGCGGCAAGACCGTCGATGGGCAAAACGGCATTCGCACTGAGCGTAGCCAGAAATGCGGCGGCCAAAGATGCCCGTATAGTCTTCTTCAGTCTGGAGATGTCAAAAGAACAGCTGTCGCAGAGACTTATCTCCATGGAATCCGGAGTGGATCTGCAGAAGCTTCGTACAGGAGAACTGGATGATGAGGACTGGAAGAATATTACCGCCAGTCTCAACGAACTGAGCACAGCGGCGATAACGATAGATGATACACCGGGCATCAGCCTGATGGAAATAAAGAACAAATGCAGAAGGATGAAGGCCGAAAAGGGTCTTGATCTGATACTGCTGGACTATATGCAGCTGCTCAATTACGAGGGAGGCCGTGCAGAAAGCAGACAGCAGGAAATAACGGCGATCTCCAGAGCACTGAAACAGCTGGCCAGAGAAATGAACTGTCCGGTCATCGTGCTTTCGCAGCTGTCGAGAGCGCCTGAACAGCGTACCAATGACCACCGGCCTATACTTTCGGATCTCAGAGAATCCGGATCCATAGAGCAGGATGCCGATGTAGTGCTCTTTCTCTACAGAGATGAAGTATATGATCCCGATACCGAGTCGCCGGGCATATGCGAAGTCAATATCGCGAAACAGAGGAACGGCCCCACAGGTCCTGTGGAGGTCAGATGGCAGAGCAATTATACAAGATTCGTCAACAAGGACAAAGGAGGATACCGATGAATATCTCAGCAGATACCAATTTATCTGTTTTGCTGGATCAGCATCCTGAACTGGAAGACACATTCCTTTCATTCGGACTGACATGTCTTGGCTGTCCGGGTTCCAGCATGGAAACAGTTGCCGAGGCAGCTGAAGGTCATGGAGTCGACCTGTCGGCGCTGCTGGAAGCATTGAACAAGGCCGGCAAGTAGAACGGAAGAAGGCAGAATGAAATTCACAAGAGGAGATAATATCCCTTATCTGCACGATACGAGTGTGGAAAATATTTTTATTTGCGAATATATGCTGGAAGCACCGGGAGACTATGTCAAGGTCTTTATTTTTGGCCTGATGCTCACAGATAGCGGACGCAGCTTCAGTGACGAACAGATCGCCAAGGATCTGTACATGAGCGAGGACAATGTCAGGAAGGCGTGGCTGTACTGGAAGGAAGCGGGCCTGGTGACGGAAAAAGACGGCGATATGGTTTTTGTTTCCGTGAAAGAAAAACTTTACGGCAATGGTTCAGGCAGGAGCGGAAGCTGTCCTGCAGCAAATGCCGACAGCCAGACGCGGCAGGAGATGGAAAGCAGCGCCAGGAACATCCTCGACAACGGGCCTCTCAAAAAAGTTTTCAGCGCCGTGGAACAGTCTGTGGGAAGACCGCTCAACAGTACTGAGACTTCGGAGATACTTGACTGGATGGAGACGCTCAATGCCGCTGCCGATGTTGTGATATGCGCTTACAGATACTGTGCCGACAAGGGCAAGACCAATGTCAAATATGTCGGCAAGGTCGTGCTTGACTGGGTGGGACGCGGTCTGGCCACGCAGAAGGATGTGGAAAGATATCTCGGCGAGGAGGATATCCGCTACAATACATACAGACGCATCATGAAGGCCCTCGGTTTTCACAGGGGCGTGACCGAAGAGGAAAAGCGTCTGATCGACAGATGGATAGATGAGCTGGGCTGCACCATGGATGATATCCTGGATGCCTGCAGCCGTACCAGCGGCATCTCGAATCCGAACATCAATTATGTGAACAAGGTCATAAGCAGCCGTCATGAGGAAAAGAAGTCCGGAAATGTCAGGGTGCACGGTGTCAGCCGGGCAGATGTCCTGCGGCGCTATGAACAGCTGCGGACCCGGGCGGAACGCGATGCCAGAGCGCGCAGAGAAGAAGTGTTTGCAAAGGTGCCGCGCATCAGAGAGATCAATGATGAAAAAGCGGATCTCGGCTCGAAGCTGACGCAGATAACGATCAGCGGCGGTTCAGACAAACTGCAGAAAATAGAGCAGCTGCAGGCAGCGGCCAGAGCACTCGATGAAGAACGCGACCGGCTGCTCACGGAAAACGATATTCCTGTGGATTATATGAATATCAAATATAGCTGCCGGATATGTCAGGATACGGGCACAAAAAACGACGGCTCCACATGTGAATGCTGGATGCGCGTCGCTGAAGAAGTGAGACAGAATAAATAGCAGGCCGAAGCCCGGTCTGCTATTTCCATATCATAGAAACTTTCGATAATATCTTTTTCGGATCTTCGGCGCTGCTGAAGACCGTGATGATCTGTTTGCCGCCTGCCAGCTCCGGCCTGTCTGCCGGCGGTTCTGAAATATCGTTCACGTACTCGTCGCATCTGACCATGGCTCCCTTGAGGCATTCCTTTTTGTATGTGATGCGGAGATCCTTGAGCTTGCAGTTGTCATATATCTCATCGGGCACGCCGTTGACTGCCCAGTCGATATAGACGGCATTATTGGCATGTCCGTTGGAGTCGGCGTCGCTCCTCATCACTTCGAGCACGCGGGTGTCGTCGGGGTCGTGCTCCGGTGTGGAGGGAAGCTTGAAATCTTCATCTTTATATGAACGTTCTTTTTTGAAAGTATAGGGAACGAACCATTCTTCGGTGAACGGTTTGGGCCGCCGTGTTTCAGTATCGGTGAGCACGAAGCGTACGGACGCATAGCAGTACAGTTTGCCTTCCGGGCTTTCGACGGTGATCTCTCTGTTGGCCTGCGTGCGTTTGAACTGTTTGCACCAGGTGCTGACATCCAGAGGAGTGCCCTCTTCTTCGGGGAGATCATATATGTGCAGATGCCAGTGGTAGATGATCCAGCAGGTTTTGTTCTCCTTGAAATAGCCGACATCATAGCCGCCGTAGGAGGAGTGCGTCATCGATATATCCTGCAGGTAATCCACCAGGCGTGAAGGACGCAGTGTTTTCTTGTCGTCCAGGTCTGAAAATTTTATGTAATATCTGTTTTCAAAAGCTTCGTCTGTCTTTCTCATTTTCTGCCTCTTTTGCTGTTGTGTAATTTTCTGCGTGAGCTGTCTGTCTTGTTTGCTGTGCGATGCTGTCTGTCTTGTTTGCTGCGCATGATGTTTATCTGTTTCTGTATGTTATTTCTTTTTATCTCTGACGGCCGTGTAGGCCAGCAGTTCCACTTTTTCGCCCAGGACATCCTGCGGATAATCGGGGGAATTTTCAGAGGTGAAGCCCATCGACTTCGTCTCGTTTACCTTCATGCCGCCCTGCTGCCAGCTGTATTTGAGGCCGCTGAAGGTCATTTTTTCCGGTTTGAATCCGGGCTGCTGCTTCTTGAAATTGGCCAGGCCCTTCTGAGCAGATCTGTAATCTGCATAAACGCCGGTAACTCTGCCTGTGCGTTTCAGCAGCGGACCGATCTTTTCACCGTTGAATTTATTGAAGGTGAACATCATATTAGTTGTAGACCAGTCATCGATATATATATCGGCAAAGTTCTTCTTTACAGGGAATTCATCCAGGCCGCCGACCACATATACTATATTATAACTGCTTTCTGAAAGATACTGACGCAGTTTTTCGATGCGCTTCCTTGAGGGATCGATCACGACATATATATTGTTTTTACCGAGCTTGTCTATGAAGGCCAGGAAAAAATTATGCGTGAACGGGCCGACCATGATCATCTGCGGATCTTCCGGATCCGTGGGGATATGGTTGTACATGTACTGATGGGCCCGGCTCAGGAGCTTGCGGTATTCCGGTGAAAACTCTTCCGGCAGAGCGATGACCGAATCGACGTTTTTCCAGGTCTTCATCGGAGTCTCATCATAATGCTCCGCGCACATGATCAGACCGTTTTCGATTGCCGCTTCGTAGCCGCATTCGCACCACAGCCTTCCTTCCTGGAGGTAGCCCTCGGCGATTTTTGCTGAATCCAGCTTCAGAGGGATGCCGCACTTCGGACAGTACAGATACGGTATGAACGAGAAGGGCACACCGCTGTACTGGGAATCGATGTCCGGAGTCTTCGGCAGTCCGTTGATATCTTCTTCAAGGGAAGCTATCCTTTCTCCCAGCTCCTGCTGTTCTTTTTTCAGCTCGCTGCGTTTGCTCTTCATGAGTTTCGCGCACAGATCAAGGACGACTTCGTCTTTGAAACGTGAAGTTTTTTCAAGAAAAAACAGCAGCTGTATTTCTTCAAGTGTGAAGTGATAGGATTTGTACTTCAGTATGTTCTCCATATCATTGACACAGTCGCTTCCGAAATTGTATTGTTCGTTCTTTTTGTCAGGCACAAGCAGACCGTTATTGACATAATATCTGACAGTACTGACGTTCAAGTCGAACTTTTTGGCAAATTCACCTATTTTCATGTCTACAGTATAAATTATCAGACTTTTTTGGTCAAGATAAAGCTGGTAGTGCATATCGCCGCAGGCTGTGACAAAACACCGGAGCAGAATGATGACCGGGGCGCATCACAGCAGCAAAGGTGAATCCGGCTTCACTTTCGGAGGGGCATGCTGCAGTGCGGCAAGCCGGACTTGACTTTGCGCTTCCCGTAAGGGCACAGGCAAAGATGTCTTGATGATTTTTGAAATTTCCGTGTTGCGGTCAAGATATATTCACGGTGTATATTACAGACAAGATAAAAAGCGCCATGAAAGGTGCATCTCAGATATGAACGAAACAGTAATAAAGGAGGTAGTCGTCATGAAGAGAATAGTTATCACAAACAATAAAAAAGTCGCCGACAGCATCGGCAATAATGCAGAGGTAGAGTACAGGAAAATGACAGCGATCGATGTATTCGAGCAGGCCAGAGAGCTGGCGAAGAAGGGCGGCAAGCTGGTAGTGGACCCTACGAGAACGTCGGTAAAAAACTACTATAGGAGCCTTCCCTTCCTCATAGACGGCGAGGAAGCGAATCAGCACAGCATCGACATCATCGATGAGGTGCTCTCGAAGATGAAGAAGAATCCTGCCGTTTACGGCAAGGAGCCTGTGATGGCAGGGATACAGCAGGGCAAAGACCTTGATCTGGTGCTGAAAGTATTCGGATAACGGTCGTATGGGCAAAAGTCTTATTTCACAGGCAAAACCCCGTTATCAGGGCCTTTCGAGCGGTCATGTGACCGCCCGGAAGGCCCTTTTTACAAGGCAGCGGCAGACCCCTCGGCGGACGGTCATATCCGGCTGCGGTACACGGATGCTGCTCTCTGGTACTGTTTGTCCCGTTCCGGCTTGAAAAATATGCAAAAAAATGATAGCCTTTTAACAATAGAGAAGGAAAGCAGGCCTTTTATCAATGGGATGATCAGTGCCGGGCGCCTGACAATGGAGGAACAGCCGATGACAAAGATACTATTAGTGGAAGATGATGTCAGTATTATAGAGAACCTCAAGACCCTTCTGGAAAATGAAAAATATTCGGTGATAACTGCTATGTCTGAAAAAGAAGCCCTGGACATAGTGAAACAGGAAAGGGCGGATCTGATCCTCATGGATGTCGGCCTGCCCGACGGCAGCGGCTTCAATGTATGCGCTGCGGTAAAAGACGGCGATCCCGAAAACATCAATAAAGATGTACCGGTGATCTTCCTTACAGCCTACGATGATGAATCCAGCGCGGTAAAGGGGCTTGACATGGGAGCCGACGATTACATAACCAAACCGTTCAGACCGCGTGAACTGGTGTCGAGGATAAAAAGCATCCTGAGAAGATCCGGCAAGGTGGACCCGGTCATCAGTGTAGGTAATCTGACAGTAGACTCGCTGAAGGGAACGGTACACAAGAGGGGCGATGAACTGTTCCTTTCTGTTCTGGAATACAGGCTGCTGCTGGTGTTCCTGAATCACAGGGACGAGGTCCTGACGAGAAACAAACTCATTGAAGAGATATGGGATATAGCCGGCGAATATGTCAACGACAATACGCTGACCGTATACATCAAGAGGCTCAGAGAAAAGATCGAAGACGATCCCCAGCATCCGAGCATCATCAAGACTGTACGAGGCAAAGGATACAAGGTGGGAAAATAATGGGAGATTCGGAATTAAGAGAATTAATGGAGGAAGACTCTCTAAGTCCCAAGGATAAAAAGGTGATCAGCGAAACGATAGCCGACATCGCGCACCAGCTGCGCACACCTCTGACAACGATCAATCTGCTGGTATCGCTCATACAGAAACGCGGTCTCGAAGAAACGAAAAAGCAGGCATACATCCAGGAGATCAACACACATCTTGCCCGTCTTGACTGGCTGATAACTGCGCTTCTGCGTATGTCGAAAATAGATGCCGGGACAGCTGATTTCAAGCATGACAAGGTCGAGCTCAGCGATCTCATCGCACAGGCGGCAGAGCCGCTGATGATCCAGATGGAACTGCATTCGCAGGTATTCGATTTTTCCAGCGGCGGCAGAGAGAGCTTTATCGGCGACATCAACTGGAGCAAGGAAGCGCTGGGCAATATCATAAAAAACTGCATGGAGCATACTCCGGATGGAGGGCACATTTCCGTGATCGGCAGAGAAACTGGCGAGTATACCGAGATCGAAGTCACGGATACCGGCCGGGGCATCGATCCGGAAGATCTTCCGCATATATTTGACAGATATTATCGCGGCAAAAACAGCACCGGACAGCAGGGAGCAGGCATCGGTCTGGCTCTGACAAAGAAGATAATAAATCAGCAGAACGGGGAGATCACAGCAGAGAACCGAGAAAAGTGCGGCGCGAAATTCGTCATACGTTTTAATAAGCATGACGAATAGCCATCTAAAGGGCGGTCACTGATTGAATCAACCCTTATGACATTGCCTGTCCCATGACAGAACGAAAGCGAGCCACTCCCTTTTTCATCTGGCCATTTGAATTTTTGTTCATACTATCCCCCAAATTCAATATACAACTACTTTTTATCATATTTTGTTATTTTCTGCATTCTGATATGCATTTCCGCAGAAGGGCCATGTGCAGCAGACAGTTGCTTTGCGGCATTTCTGCGGCTTTTTATATGCGGGTTTGCGAGAGATATAAAAACATACGCAAATATAATAAATGTACAGTATTAATGCGGCATATCAGTATCAGCATGCGTGATCAGATCGGATCCAGCCGCATGAAGAGAGAGTAAGACAGAAAGGAGCCAGATAATGAATAGAAAAACGATAGTCATCGGGATACTATTTGTTTTCCTCATGACTATAATGGCCGGCTGCGGTCCTGCGGATAAAGCCGAGAAAAAAGAAAATGCGAGCAGTTCAGCTAAACAGGCATATAAGCTGGATACCAGCAGGAATTACGGTGACCTGAGCAGCTTCAGTGCTGCTACACTGAACGGAGGTAAATTCTCTAAGAAAGATCTGCAGAAATATGATGTCACTGTCATAGATTTCTGGTCTACAGAATGCGGACCGTGTGTCGAAGAAATGCCGGAATTCGCCAGATTCAAAAAAACACTGCCATCCAACGTGAACATCGTAACAGTGTGTCTTGACGGCAAAAGCAATGCCTCGGCAGCAAAAAAAATCCTTTCCGATGCGGGATTCAAAGGAACGACTATAATAAGCGGGACCGGAGATTACACGACCATGGTGAAGAAAATCGAGTATACTCCCACAAAAATTATTCTGGACAGCAGCGGCAGATATCTCGGAGAAATAGTGGTGCAGGATTATAAAAAATCAAATGAAGCATACAAAGACTGTATCAACAAAGCTTTGAAAAAAGCAGGCAAAGCTGAAATATGACAATAAAAATGAAAGCGGCAAACGACAGCGGAAGAATACTGCGGTATGCAGTTGCGGCAGCAGCGGCGGTCTGTATAGCGATAGGACTGATGCGGCATGAATATGCGGAAGTACTTGCGAAGGCGGTAAGGGTATGTCTGGAATGCATCGGGATAGGATAAGAAAACAAACACGTTTGCGCATGACTGTTCAGCTTGCATCAGCTTGTCTTTTAAACGGATATGCCGAGGGTTTCATAAAGGGAAAGCTATTTACGGGATCGGCAAAAGGTGTGTGTGTTCCTGTACTCAACTGTTATTCCTGCCCCGGAGCCCTCGGCTCATGTCCGATAGGCGCGCTGCAGGCTGTATCAGGAGGCGCTGCGCATAATATCCCGTTCTATGCTGCAGGAATGATAACACTGTTCGGGATCCTGCTGGGAAGGTTATTCTGCGGATTCATGTGTCCGTTTGGATTTATTCAGGATCTGCTGTACAAGATACCAGTCAGGAAAGCAGCTGTGAGAAAGGAAATCGACAGGCCGGCAAGAAAGATAAAATATGCAATCGCACTTGTATCCGTGATCCTTCTCCCTGTTGTCATCACGAATCCATATGGCTCAGCTGAACCGTATTTCTGCAAATTCATCTGTCCGGCAGGGACATTGGAAGGCGGCCTGCCGATGCTGGCAGCCAACGAAAGTCTGAGGACAGTGATCGGAGCATTGTTCAGCTGGAAAGCAATACTGCTGTGTCTGATATTGATTTTCTCTATGATGATAAGCCGGTTTTTCTGTAAATACCTCTGCCCGCTGGGCGCGATATATTCGATTTTCAACAAATGCAGTTTTTACCGTTTGAAGATGGACAAGGAACTTTGCACAGGATGCGGCCGGTGCAGCAGTACATGTCCTATGGATATAGAAGTGGAAAAAAATATAAATTCCCCGGAGTGTATCAGATGCGGCAGATGCAAAGCCGCATGCCCGCACAAAGCGATAACGTAAGTATTCTTTGTGGTCAGGAATGCGGTAACAGCCGACGCCGAAAATGCGGTCATGATACCGGATGAAATGCAGTATATATACAGTCTGTCCCGTGACAAGGCTTCAAAATTCATGTCTGAGGAGAAGAAGTATGATGCATGCCGGGGAAAAGTCAGCGCATATATTGAATAACTCGACAGAATAGACGGAAACCGTAGAAGATGAAAATGGAAAGCGATCATAAAATCAGAAACATGATATTTTGCGGAGACGGGCTGTGCTGGCCTCTGCAGCTGATCGTCTTCGGAGCAGTATATTATGTGACCGAAGGCGTCACACAGATCGTATTCGGCAGGAATCTGCTGTTTATGCTGGGGAAATGGAACGGAAACGGATCTGTTGTCCAGCTGTTCTACAATATTGAGGACATCATCGCCAATGTGATCATCTGCATTGCGCTGCTTTTTGCTTTCAGGATAATGAACAAGGATGGACAGCTTTCTCAAATGGGTCTGCCTGGCTTTTCAAAACAGTCGGCATTACGCATGGCTGCAGGTTTTGCTGTCGGCGCAGTATCTGTCAGCGCGGTTATAGCTGTCCAGATGATGACAGGGGCAGTATCTATAGTGCGGTTCGCGCCCGATGTATGGCTCCCCGGCTTTCTGGCAATGTTTCTCAGCGTTGGATATGTTGAAGAAATACTGACGAGAGGCGTCCTTCAGCATACTCTGGAAAACCATTTAGGCAGGGCGGCAGCAGTTCTGGCGCCTTCTGTGTTTTTCGGCGTCATACATATCGGCAATGCAAATCTCAGTATATCTGCAATGATAAACATTATTCTTGCAGGAATATTTCTGGCATTGCTGACACAGAAGACACAGAGCCTGTATGCGGCGATCGGTTTCCATACATCATGGAATTTCTTTCAGGGAAACGTCTTCGGACTTCCGGTCAGCGGAAATGATATGAGTCAGTCAGTCATCTGGGAAGCAAAAACTGCAGGTACGGGGCCGGCATGGGACTCGGGAGGCGGCTTCGGACCTGAAGGCACGATATACTGCACAGCTGTATATGTGCTGATGATATTGGCCCTGTTGCTGTATAAAGTCAAATTGAGGAACGACTGATCGAATATGATAAATTCCTGAAGCAGTTTCCGGAACTTGAGTCGTGAATACGGCAGAGAGGTTTTCAGCATTTGAGAAAATGAAATTATCGCAAGATGATAATTTCTCTGAAAAAAGTGATATAATATGCATATCATAAATACTGCAGACTGCAGAGAAAAATAACAGCAGGACAGTTCTTCGATAGTGTTGATGATACGTGGGGAAAAGGGGAATGAAGTTACAGAAGGGGATAAAAAACGACAAGGGATTCACATTGGTGGAAGTGATCGTGGTGCTGGTGATCCTGGCGGCGATCGCTGCTATTTTGATTCCTTCGCTTACCGGATGGATAGATAAGGCAAGAGCTAAGACGAATGTGGTCTCTACCAGAGAGATATATCTGGCGGCACAGACAGCAATAAGCGAAACATACGGCGAAAATGGCGAGTACTTCAAGACCGATATCTCCAGATTCAAATATGGCCCCCAAAAGAATTTTGCGAGAATTTCTGACAATATGCTGTACAAAGTTCAGAACAACAAAGTATCTTCGACAGATACAAAGGCTGATGCATTGATAGCCGAAAAGATCCTCGGGTATGTAGGAAGCAGTTACGGTGAGAAAAACAAAGAATATACATTTGTAAACAAGACTGCTCCGACAACAGAAACCGCAGAAGCTTATGAAAATAAATACGATCAGCCGGGGATAATCATCTTCTATACTAAAGACGGAAGGGTGGCGCAGGTGCAGTTTGGCAGCGGCGGCTATCTGTGCGTGCTGACCAGAGGAAAGATAACGACCACGAAAAACGGAGTATTCGATAACAATTACAAATAACCTGAGCAGATACGGAGCTGCCGGCAAACAGCTCATTTCAGGAAGATCCAGCGGCATCAGCGGCAGGTCGGCATTCTGCACTGTTTGACAGCAGCGAATATTATCGATGCTGTCATATATAATATTCTTAGAGAGGAGACGCAGCATGACTGACAGAAACAGCAGCAATCAGGATAATCTTTTTCATCTCATGTATCTGTCACGCGGCATTTCACGACTGGCCGCTCTGGGACATACGACGCATATTCCAAAAAATACAGAGCTGAATAAACTGGGAGATGTGCCCGACTGCTGCTACATAGTTAAAACCGGACGTGTTATCTGTTATGAATCTACATATTCAGGAGAACGCCGCGTGTACAATTTTATGGAGCCGAATTCCATTTTTATGGAGGAGTGCATGCTCTTCGACAGGCCCTGTCCGGTCATCTTCAAAACCATCGTTCCTTCAGAGCTGGTACGCATAGAGAAGTGCGACATGAAGCGCGCTTTCAAACATGATATAGATATAGTAATGGATATATGCGAATCGCTGTCGATGAAATTTCTGTCGGCTATGGAGCAGATCAGGTGCGGTCAGCAGCGTAATGCCGAATGGAATATATGCAAGCTCCTGCAGACATTTGCCGAACAATACGGCGTTCCATATGACGGCAAGCTTTTGATAAAAGAAAAACTGAGTCAGCAGATGGCAGGTGATCTTCTCGGTATGAACCGGGTCACAGTGGCAAGAAAATTCAAAGATCTCAAGGACATATCACTGCTGGAATCGATCAACGGATTTTATTGCATCAGGAGTCTCGATCAGCTGATCGAGCATATGGATCTGCTGGAAAATGCAGACAGACCGGTAAATATAATGACGAAAAAGAAATAGAAGCACAGTGAATAATAAAAAATAATATTACAAAAGCAGTGAAACAGCAGCCGAAAGGCTGCTGTTTCAGATAGAAGAGAAAAATGTATCCCGGGCTACAAGTATAGCCGCTGCTACTTTCAGATTAAAAAAGGTCATGTTAATCTTGTTACAAAAGAACCAAAAAAGGATTCGTAATGAGCTCTTATTGAAAAAGGAGGAAAATCATGACTTTGCCTAAATTCGATTATATCGCTGCAGGAAGTCTGGAAGAGGCATCGGATATTGCTGCAAAAAACGCCGGACATTCAATGGTGATGGCCGGCGGGACTGATGTCATCGTGATACTTCAGTCACGTGCTTTGAAAGATCTTGATACTATCATCGACATGAAAAACATCCCGGATATGGATCGGCTGGAATTCGTAGAAGGAGAAGGTCTGCGTATCGGTGCTCTGACCAAGCTTTTTGCAATACAGACTTCGCAGACAGTTAAAGAGCATATGCCGGCAGTAGCGGATGCTGCTCATTATGTGGCTTCAGCGCAGGTACGCAGAAAAGGTACGATGGCAGGAAATATATGCAATGCCTCGCCGTCTGCCGATACTGCATCCATTCTTGTATCAATGGGTGCCAAAGTAAAGACATACAGCAAAACCGGCGGCAGAGAGATCCCTGCGGGGGACTTCTTTACAGGAGTAAAACGCACCTGCCTGGATAAGGAAAACGGTGAAATCGTGACCGAGATCGATATACCGGAACTGAAATCGGGAGAAGGATCGGCATATTTCAAGCATTCTGTCAGGAAGGCCATGGATCTGGCGATAATAGGCGTAGCTGCCTGGATAAAAATGGACGGCAGAAAAATCGTCGACTGCAGGCTCACTATGGGCGGAGTAGGCATAACACCTCTGCGCGCCGGCGATGCCGAGAAAGTCCTGATCGGCAATGAACTGACAGATGATCTGCTGGAAGCAGCGGGCAAGGCCGCAGCTGAAGGATGCAGTCCCATATCCGATGTGCGTGCATCTGCTGAATACAGAAAAGACATGGTACGCGTATACACTAAACGAGCCGTTAAAAAAGCAGTTGAAACAATGAAAGCATAGGAAGGGAGGTCAGAAAAATGAAACAGATCATTAATTTTAAACTCAACGGAGAAGAAGTCGAGGAACTGGTTCAGGTCAACATGACCATGCTGGACTTCCTTCGCAAACAGATGCATTTGACCGGAACGAAAAAGGGATGCGGCGAAGGCGAGTGCGGAGCATGCACGATCCTTCTCGATGGAAGCGCAGTCGATTCGTGTCTGATGCTGGCAGTAGAAGCGGACGGACATGAGGTAGTAACAATAGAAGGTGTGCAGCAGAATGGAGTGCTGCATCCGGTGCAGCAGGAGTTCATTGATAAATGGGCGCTGCAGTGCGGGTTCTGCACACCCGGCATGATAATGTCGGCGCTTTCGCTCCTGCATGAAAATCCGGAACCGACGGAGCAGGAGATAAGAGACGGCATAGCGGGAAATCTATGCAGATGCACAGGGTATGCGAAGATAGTCGAGGCTATCGACGCCGCTGCCAAAGTGATGAAAAAGGAGGCAAAGGCATAATGGCTATGAAATCAAAAGAGTATTACGCTGATATTGAAAGCGTATATAAAAAGCCGGAAGATTACGAACTGGCAGGCAAGGGGAATGCATATGTCCGTGTCGATGCCGAGGCAAAGGTAACAGGCAAGGCCATCTATACCGCAGACGTCGATCTGCCGGGGATGTACTATTGCAAACTGGTGCACAGCCCTTACGCTCATGCAAAGATAAAGAGTATAGATTTTACGGAAGCTATGAAAATGCCGGGAGTAAAAGGTGTGCTTACCGGAAAGGATTTTCCGGAGGGACATAATCTCGGAAACCCTGAAGCCTTTAAAGAGCTGGCTGACAAGGAACCGCTGTGCCGGGAGAAAGTACGCATGGCAGGAGATGAAGTCGCAGCAGTCTGCGCGGCAACTGAAGAAGAGGCCGAGGAAGCTGCAGCCAGAGTCAAAGTCGAATATGAAGTGCTGGAGCCTGTACTCGATCCGTTCGATGCCATGAAGACCGATGCACCGCCGATACACTATCCCAATGCCGGAGACGGGACGGCCAGCAATCTGTCTATCTTCACAGTAATGAGTGCCGGCGATCCCGATAAGAGTTTTGCCGAAGCATACTATACAGACAAGCATCATTATAAAACCCAGGAGATGGTCCATGCAGCCATTGAACCCCATGGGGCAGTTGCCAAATACGAAAACGGAGAATGGACAGTATGGTCGACGACTCAGGGCGCATATGTAAGCCGTTACTGGATAGCCTGGGGACTGGGAGTACCGGAAAGCCAGGTGCGTCTGATCAAACCTACAGTAGGCGGCGGTTTCGGAGGCAAGCTGGATGTATTTGCACATGAGCTGTGCCTCTTAGTTGTCAAGACATATGTTACATTTTGAGAAGTACTCTGCTACCATCTGGTCAGGGCTCCTAAAGTTCAGGCATGTCTTCGCTGTCCCGTTATATCTCTTTTCATGCTTCTTTACCTGCCGGATCAATTCTTTCTTGCTGATGAAGACTTTTCTCCCGTATAGGATCTTTCCATCTTCTCTGTGACTTCTTTCTACTTTCCCGTTCTGCCAGGGTGAATATGGCCTTGTTCTTCTCAGTTCCATTCCCAGAGCTTTTACTGCATGCTCAAAGGCATTCTCTTTTTCAGTCCTATCGCCGTCGTTTACGAATTCAGAACCGTTATCTACCTGGATCGTCCTGATCGTAAAACCCATCTTCTCTTCCAGTTCTCGCAGATACTTTGTCGTTTCATATGTGCTTTTCTCTTCTACGATCTTCAGCACTCGCTTTCGACTATACTCGTCTATGCCCGTTATCTGATAGTACCTTTTCCCGTATGCTGGAAAGCGTATGCATTCCGGAGGCACATATTTGATGTCTACCTGTACTTTGTCTCCTGGATACTTTCCATCCATCTTTTCATACCTTGTATAGCTTTTCCTGTGTACATTCGGCTTTCGATATCCGTTATTCCGTATCTGACGGCACATGCTTCCGAAACTTCTCACATAGCCTTTAGCCACGCAGCGTACAAATACTTCAGCCAGGCCATAGACTCCATTCCTCTTTAGCATGCGCCTGATAAGGTCCAGTTCTTCATCAGTATGAGCGTTTGGACTGCGCACTGGCTTCCTTGACCGCAGGGCAAGACTTCTTGCCGTACCGTCATATCGCTCCAGTTGTCTATATACAAACTGTCGATTCGTTTGATAGCGCCTTGCTGCTTGTGTTACTCCATGTTTTACTGCATATTCACATAATCTCTGGCGGTAACGCATTTCTTCGGTTATACTATTCATGAGAGAGCTCCTTTTGGTACGTTGGTTTGTGGTGAACTCTATTGTACCAGAGCTCTTCTCTTTTTTTATTTATTTCTGTAACATAACAGTAGCTGTATTGAAATAGAAGTTCTACGACTACAAAAACGAGCTTGATAAGGGATGAACCTTAACAGTAGCTGTATTGAAATGGATACCGTGTCGACTGCAGCGTGGATCCATCCCGCGATGAACCTTAACAGTAGCTGTATTGAAATCTTCCTGCATCAGATGTCTTATCTGGTGCTCCTGCGATGAACCTTAACAGTAGCTGTATTGAAATGAAGGTGAGAAATAAAAAGATCGCTGATCTGGACGATGAACCTTAACAGTAGCTGTATTGAAATCATGACATTGATGAATCCGGCTGACGATCTTGATCTGATGAACCTTAACAGTAGCTGTATTGAAATTCTTTTCACTTATCGATGCTATGTTGTCAATCATGCGATGAACCTTAACAGTAGCTGTATTGAAATTCATGCCATTCATCCATTCCGCCGTGTTCCATGTTTGGATGAACCTTAACAGTAGCTGTATTGAAATTGATATGGCTATAGGATCGATAATGGGTGCCGGATTGATGAACCTTAACAGTAGCTGTATTGAAATCAAAGTAGATCCGGAGACATCACAGGAGATACAGGATGAACCTTAACAGTAGCTGTATTGAAATAACATTTCCTTTTTTATGGTCATTACCAGTTTCACTGATGAACCTTAACAGTAGCTGTATTGAAATAAATGAGCAGTATCACCATTGGGTAGCAGCAGCACGGATGAACCTTAACAGTAGCTGTATTGAAATAGCTCAAGGGTATCCTTCTTGCTTCGGTCTGCATAGGATGAACCTTAACAGTAGCTGTATTGAAATAATTAACTGTTGGATACGCCGACGAGGATTTCTCCGATGAACCTTAACAGTAGCTGTATTGAAATAAGCCTCGATCGAAGCGAAGATAAAATCCGGTTTATGATGAACCTTAACAGTAGCTGTATTGAAATGACTTCAAAGGGTTCACGATCCAGAAGGTACCGAGATGAACCTTAACAGTAGCTGTATTGAAATCCAGAGCGGACGACGCAACTACGCCGCTTATCGGAAGATGAACCTTAACAGTAGCTGTATTGAAATGGAAGAAGCTGCGATCAGCATGGCGGCAAGTGAAAGGATGAACCTTAACAGTAGCTGTATTGAAATGGAAGAAGCTGCGATCAGCATGGCGGCAAGTGAAAGGATGAACCTTAACAGTAGCTGTATTGAAATCTTGCTTCCTCTATCCATACGATGCTTACATCATGATGAACCTTAACAGTAGCTGTATTGAAATGTGGGAGTCTTTTAAAGCTGCTCTTGGAAAGGCGCTGATGAACCTTAACAGTAGCTGTATTGAAATCCTATATAACCGGCGGATGCTACAGCTGCGGATCGGGATGAACCTTAACAGTAGCTGTATTGAAATTTAATAACCAGTCTTTCTGTCCAGTCCGGGCAGCTTGATGAACCTTAACAGTAGCTGTATTGAAATCTAATTGGAGACAGACTGTCCGAATGGGCAGCGCCGATGAACCTTAACAGTAGCTGTATTGAAATCATACATTTGTATTTCCTATTTCCACGAAGGCGTCGATGAACCTTAACAGTAGCTGTATTGAAATATGTCTGAAAATGTCATAACCATTAAAGGCGAGGATGGATGAACCTTAACAGTAGCTGTATTGAAATGCGAATATATACATTCATACCATGAATTCGACAACGATGAACCTTAACAGTAGCTGTATTGAAATTATAATAAAATGTATCACCCACCAACTGCATAACAGGGATGAACCTTAACAGTAGCTGTATTGAAATGTAAATAATGGCAATTATATCGCTTGCAACGAATGGATGAACCTTAACAGTAGCTGTATTGAAATTCGGCACATGCAGCGACGTGTCGACTCCGGATCCTGGATGAACCTTAACAGTAGCTGTATTGAAATATTTAAATTGCGTGAAAACGGGCGAATATCACGGCGGATGAACCTTAACAGTAGCTGTATTGAAATGGTGTTTCATGTCCGAGAAGATCCTGTACTGTTTGATGAACCTTAACAGTAGCTGTATTGAAATATATTTAATGCCACGCCTAATGTGGTAGGAGTTAAAGATGAACCTTAACAGTAGCTGTATTGAAATAAGAACGACACGAAAAGGTTGTGCCAGTAGCAGAAGATGAACCTTAACAGTAGCTGTATTGAAATAAAGTATTGCAGACTTCAAATGCTGAACTTCATAACGATGAACCTTAACAGTAGCTGTATTGAAATACCCGTGCGGTTGTTCCTTCCAGTGCTTTTTTCGTGATGAACCTTAACAGTAGCTGTATTGAAATGAGAAGACCGGATTCTCAAAGTCAACTATCGGGCAGATGAACCTTAACAGTAGCTGTATTGAAATTTCATAAGAGCTGGAATATACATAGATCAAAAGTATGATGAACCTTAACAGTAGCTGTATTGAAATCTGTCGAAAGCAGACGGTTTGTGGATAGACCTGTCGATGAACCTTAACAGTAGCTGTATTGAAATGAAGATCTACGGACAAAATTGATATCTTAGCGCTGGATGAACCTTAACAGTAGCTGTATTGAAATGCAGACACCAGATTGCTGCTTCCAGCGTGTGGACCAGATGAACCTTAACAGTAGCTGTATTGAAATTCTGTTGCTCCAACCATTAATTCGTCAGGCGTAGCGATGAACCTTAACAGTAGCTGTATTGAAATTAGTCATGTGGCATCGGTAAGCGGGAGAGCTTATGGATGAACCTTAACAGTAGCTGTATTGAAATTACCATTTGTATGAACAGAAACTCAATCGGCATAGAGATGAACCTTAACAGTATCTGTATTGAAATCCACATTGCGGACAGACGTAGACGGCATAACAACGATGAACCTTAACAGTAGCTGTATTGAAATGATCATGGTTGTCACGGCCAAGGGACTCATTCTCTGATGAACTTTAACAGTAGCTGTATTGAAATGCCACTATCCTTGCAAACATAGCAGGTGCATTCCAGATGAACCTTAACAGTAGCTGTATTGAAATGGTCAAGGCCGAGTTTTTTCTGATTCGGAAATAATGATGAACCTTAACAGTAGCTGTATTGAAATTGTATAAAATGAGTCAGTCAGAAAAAATTGACGCCGATGAACCTTAACAGTAGCTGTATTAAAATGTACGCGGATCCACCCGCGGAGCCAGGACATATACCGATGAACCTTAACAGTAGCTGTATTGAAATTATCAGCAAGGGCTTCGCCCTCGGAATGAGATCTGGATGAACCTTAACAGTAGCTGTATTGAAATTAATGAACAAGGATTCGTTCTTGGACAAGGCAACGGATGAACCTTAACAGTAGCTATTTTGAAATGATGTTATTCATTACACCTTTGCAAACCGGTTCAGCACTCGCTCTGATAAATGTAACAGCGCGAACACTGCGTTCACGGCGGCAGCTTGAGAATGGTGTAATCTTATATGGTAACTGAGATTAAAGATCATGTTAAATTATAAAATGCATTATATTTACATTTTCTTATATGAAAGGAAAACAAAATGGATGAAAAAACAGCTTATAAAAAAATGATGCAGTATGTCAATGACAATATGCCGGATCAGTATATATATATGATGTGAGACTATAAAGATGCATATATGTTTTTGATATTGGACAAAGGAACAACAGCAAAAGATTACGATTGCGTATTTAGTAGCGTATATATATTATACAAAAGCACTGGTGATATTGTTCAAGATAGTGCATACATATTAGATGAACCTATTGGAAAACTATTAGTTCTAAACGATAAAAAGAGAGTGTAAAAACTTTCTTTTTATTTTCGCATTTTTCACATACCATTTCATGAGAAATACTTTATTATTTACACATTAAATGGTTTGTGATGATAAAGAGTTTATACTTTCTGTCGGCAGTTATGCTTGAGAAAGTGAAAAGACAGCAAATCGTATATCGATGATCATATCACGGAAGAGGATGTGATATTGCTGGCGTTTACAATATAATACGAATGGATTGAGGAGGTATGTGTGAATATGGGAATGGTGATAAAAGAGTTTATAGAAAAGGCGAAAAAGGGGCTTTGTGGAACGGACAGAGACAAAATTTAAAAGTTCATGTAGACAGTTGGTATCACGGCCAGTCCGCCGGGAAATAGAGCTAATTTCAGCGATTTCTTGTATATATCAGCACTAATCATGACCACCCTTAAAAAGGGTGGTTTGCTCCAGGGCTATAAGCCCCGGATTACCAGCCGGCGTCTCAAGGCGCTGGCTTTAACTTTGTTCAAGCCACATTGCTCTTGCCACTTTGGCTACCCCTCAAAGGGGTTATTTAAATGGATCTTCGTATTCTTTGACACTCAGTTTGTCCACAGCCTGATCATGTTTTTCCTGCTCTCGGATGTATTTCTTTATCGTATCCTCGTTCAGTCCTACCGTGCTGACATAATACCCTTCCGACCAGAAGTGCCTGTTGCCGAATTTGTATTTCAGATTCGCATGCTTATCGAACATCATCAGTGCACTCTTTCCCTTGAGATATCCCATGAAACTCGAAACACTGATTTTAGGCGGTATGCTGACCAGCAGATGAACGTGATCAGGCATCATGTGTCCTTCGATGATCTCTACGCCTTTGTATTTACACAGCGTTTTGATTATTTCTTTCAGACTGTCACGATATTGATTGTAGATCATTTTTCGTCTATACTTTGGGGTGAACACGATGTGATATTTGCAGTACCATTTCGTGTGCGCAAGGCTATTTAATTTTGTGGCCATAAAATCACCTTCTTCGCTATGCAATAGTGGCTTGAACAATCACTATTATAGCAAGTGGGTGATTTTTGTATAACTTACGTCGCGCACCCGCATAGCGGGTGGGTTTTGTTTCGCGCACTTCGCGCGCTCAACAGGCTTATAAGCCATACAAAAAAGCCCTGCCCCGCGGCAGGACTCGTGCTGTATTCTGTTTATGAGATCAATTCTGTGCGGGATCCAGCATCATACTGATCAGCAGTGTTTTGATCTGTTTTGCATCTCCGAAATCGATATCGAACAGTTCTTCTATCCTGCTGATGCGATAATGCATGGAATTGGGGTGTATGCATAGTTTGTCGGCTGCCTCCCTGACATTCATCACGCATGAAAAATAGGCTTCAAGCGTCTTGAGGTAGTCGCTGCCGTTCTTCTTGTCATAAGCCTTCATACGCCTGATGATCGGATCGATGAAAGGTTCCTTTGCATAATGCTCGGCAAATCCCGCGGTAACCTGCAGCGGCGAATAATCACTGTACCGGTATATTTTTTCCTGCGGTGCGCAGACAGAGCCGGCCTTGATGGAAAGCCTGGCCTGTTCATAATAGCCGTTGCTGTCTGCAAGATTGTCATATTCATTTGATATCCCTATACGCATGGGATACTGGCTTATCTTGTCGAATATCCTTTCCAGACATTCATTGTTCTTTTCCGCCGTCATATCATAGCAAAGCAGTATTATCGTGTTGTCTTCGATAATCGTGAGCGTACTGCTGTCCATGAGCTGCAGTTCCTTCACGAGGCTGCGGCTGACGACATCCTCAGGTGACGATTCGTTCCAGTCGGCCACTACTATTATATACGGCGCTCTGTACTGCACCGTAAGCGCTCTGACGCTTTCCCCAGATGCATTCGACTGCAGTATGATGTCCCTTATTATCTGTCTGCTCGGAGCATCTGATCTCTCCAAATCAGTCAGTATCGAAACAGCTGCCGTTTCAAAGAGTGAGGCCAGCCGCCTTTCCTCATCCGTAGCCTGGTTCCCGTCCAGCAGCATGGCGCTGAAGGCTATTATCTCTCCGCTGTATTTCAAAGCCGATATCAGCTGCGGCGTTGCCGATTCGTCTCCATCCGCTATCAGCAGCGGGAACTTTTTGTTTTTCGCCGGATCAGAATATTTTTTATAAAATTTATAAAAATGTCTGCTGCTGGATCTGCCCTCATGCAGCAGATAGTCCCAGTCTTTGTCTCCTATCTCATGATCGGGAGACTGAGAGAGCTTGATGCCGTCGTTGTTCGACACCAGCGTGGGGTGACCTGTAAGAGTATACATCGCATCTGTAAGTTCATGAAGATCTTTATGCACCGTAGCAAAAAAGAACAGTTTGTAAGCCTGTTCCATGTCGATTTTTTTATTATCAGTCATATCAGCATCCCCGTTCGTTCCGGAAAATTAACGCGTCATGTTTCTCATCTGTTGTTCTGTTTATGATTTTAGTTTATAAAATTCAAATTGTCAACGCCTCCCGGCCTGCGGACCGCAGGCGTCCGAACAGCACAGAGGATCCGCGGCCATGCCGGCGGATCCTCTGCGGTAAAAATGTTTCTGCTATATCACTTAGCTGTGCTCAGTTCAATTCTCGGAATATTTTATATCAGCGGCACTGCGTATCATCTGATCCCAGGAATCGAATACCGTGCTTTCTTTTACGAAACTGTCCATCAGCGACTCGTAATAGATAAGGTCCTCTGCATTCCAGTTCACGATCACCGCGCTGGAATACCTGAAGCTGTCGAATGATTTGAAATTCGTGTGCTTCCTCATGAAATCGTCATCGAACATTTCTTCGAACCTGGCTTTCAGCTCCGGTGAATATTCCACACATGTGAAGTTCTGCGCTCCCGCTTCATTATTTATCTGTGCCATAAAACTCAGCCGCCTTCTTATCTACATACGCTCTCCATGCCGGCATATCTTTTTCCAGACGCGGTCGGACATAATCCTGAACTATATCCGGATCCTTGGTGGGATCGATGACTTCGCCGCGGCTCATCGCCATGTACATGCCGGTCTCTCCCGGAGGACATCCCGGTACCCACAGAGCATCCGGATGATCCTTGAGGTATTTTTTGGTGCAGTTGCCGTGCAGCAGCAGCCTGGCGGGATCTTTGTCTTTGGGTATATCATCGTTATCGTGTCCGATAACTACTGTGAAATCACTCAGCTTGTCATACTCGCCGATAGCCTTCAGTGTCTCCATATTCAGAGTCATCATTGCCTGGCAGCTGGAGCATGCGCCCTTGCAGTGCACATCGTATTCCGGCCAGCGTTCGGAGATGTCGCCTAGGTAAGGCACCCACATCTTTTTGTAGCAGTCTTCCAGTTTGTCTCCTACGAGTTCTATATTATCAGGTTCCGAGTTGCCCATGCCGACTTCTGCGGCTACTTTGAAATAATCTACTTCATCAGTATTGATGCCCACCAGATCGCAGGCTACTCTGTCTACAGCGACCGGATCATAACTTCCCAGAATGCAGTCCAGTTTCAGAGGCGTCGGTGTATGCGGGCTGAATCCGCTGGCGGCATACATCGCGTCAACGATATTGATATCAGCCCTGGCGGCATACCATACATCCATCATGGCCATGGTCAGGTTCTGAGCATGCATCTGGAAATGCACCGCATCCTGAACGACGCCCTTGATGTTTTTCAGCGCACAGCTGAATACCATGCTGGCATGCGCTTTGAGTATGGGAAGATTGATGATATGATCTGCTTCCAGGAAAAATCTCGGTATTTTGCAGCTCTTGATGTTCGAACGGTAGCCTCTCACCGCCACATTAACCAGATCCTTTTCCGACTTGATATCTATAAGCTCTATGCCTTCCTCTTCAGCCATGTCCTTGATGCCGCATGCTTCATAGCATTCCATCGTATCGCATCCGATGGCTGCAGACTCCGCAATGACGATGCTCTTCGGCTCTGCCTTTTTTACCTCGCGGATGACAGCGCGTACCGTTTCCGGATTGGTGCATACTGCATATTCAGCCGGCGCGGCATGACCTGCATTCGGTTTCAGTACGACTGTCGAACCTTTTTCGATCATATTGGTCACGCCTCCGAGAAGATCGAAGACCCTTGTCACGTTTTCCTGGACATTCTCGCTCTTGGCAAGAGCTACTTTTGATTTTTTATCTGTCATTTTGAATCCCTCCGTTGTACTGCGGTTACATTTATTATCAGTCTTTTTTACATCAAGTACTCAGTCATCCTTCTGTGTCATGAAATCTTTGTTGAACTTCTGATCCTTGACCGCCAGAGCGAGGATCAGCGAAACTATTATCATGACTCCGAAGCTTATATATGATATCCTCAGGCTTCCGAAGGCCATCGATATGAATCCGTTGACCGCGAAATTGAGCATCTGGATTATGGAGATGATCGGGAACAGCACACTGTTGACCACCGGATATCCGACTCTTCCGAATACGGATCCGGGCAGCGAGTTCACAAAATTAGGCGGCGCCGTACTGGTGATCCCTATCAGCACTATCGATACCCAGTAAAGCGGTCTTACTCCCGTCGCATTCAGGAACACAGCCAGGGCCATGAGTATGCACACGGCTACAACTACTTTCTTCGGTCCGAATTTCATTACCATGCGTCCGATTATCGGTGCAAACACCAGTCCGAACACAGCGATGAAACTCATCAGCAGCACTGCCTTGCTCTGATCGAATCCCACTTCCATGTTCCTTACGACCAGCTGGCTCATAATCCCTACCTGACACAGCATCAGCAGGCCGCAGCAGACAGCGCACAGCCATACTTCTTTAGTCTTGAACAGTTTGGCTATCGTCCAGCCGCCTGTAGGATCTTCACCCTCTTCAGGCGCAGCTGCATATTCGCTCCTGAACACTTCATCAGATACATTGTCCGGATTGAGTCCTCTTTCGGCAGGAGTATTCCTGCTTACCGCCAGCCCGATCACTGCGATGATGATGCAGATCCCGGCAGGGAACAGCGAGGCGGTCTTCACTCCCATAGCAGCTATCAGCTTTGTGAAAACAGCTACATATGTCATAGTTCCGAGTCCTGCGCCCATGGTCGCTATGCCCATGACAGCGCCCATCTTCTTGGGGAACCAGTTTGTCGTCAGCGAGCCGTATCCTACGAACATGGCCGAATTCATGCCGCCGAACGAGAAGCACATCGCTACTGTATATACTGCTACGCTGGTGGCATTTGCAGCACCGATATATGCGAGGCCTCCGATGAACAGCATGATGCCGCATACCATTCTGGGCCCGATCTTTCTGTTCAGCTGGCCGGCAAAGATCGAGATGATCACGCCGATGATGCCGGCGATGGAGTTCATGGAAAGTATCACTCCCGATTCAACTCCTATGCTGGCTGCCACAGCCGGTGCGAAAACATTCGACCCGTCTGCATTGAAGCCTACATTAAAATAGAAGATAAACAGTCCAAACAATATGAGGAACCATCCATATCCTCCAAATCCTTTTTTTGTGTTGTCCATATCATACCTCGTTCCGTTCTCCCCGGCCCGTCTGCGTACAAATGGCCGGAAACTCAAAAGATATATTGTCTTTATGCCTACATGGTAGCCCTGCCCGGTTTTCGTGACCATGTTCCAAAATCTGAACTCGGTCGGCTTTTTTCTGCTCTGTTTGTATTTTTCCACATGATGCAAAATCCTTTTCCGGGCGGCGCACTTTGAAAAGCAGGCCTCCGGGCTTTTTGACCCGGCGCATTCATTTGTTGAATAAAACAAAGAGGAATGATTTTTTTCTGACAGGCTTTATTTTTCACACATTGGAAAGCAGAGATCGTCATCATATAATCCAGTCATAAAAGAAAATATTAATGATCCGTTTGTGAAAGGAGAAATAAAATGGGCAAACCAATGGCAGACTATGTCAAGCTTCCGGAGCTTGAAGAATACAAAGAATGGTTCAAGGACTTTGCAGATCTCTACCGTGAGGACGGTATACTCCAGGTCAGCTGGAAGACGAACGACGGTCCCATGTGTCACAGCGGCATGTCGCACCGTGCCTGCAGTCAGCTGACCCGTGTGATCTCGCTGGACTATAAAAATGAAATCGTTATCTTCACTCATATCGGCGACAACTGGATGACAGAGTCGGATCCGAACGGATGGGAAACATATTCAAAACTTCCGAAGGAACGTTTTCAGCATCAGTATTTCGATGATACCAATCTCATCAAGAACATGATCTTCGATCTGGATGTACCTACCATAGGCGCTGTTCCCGGACCAGGATTCCACTGGGATTCCGCAATGCTATGCGACGTTACGATAGCTTCCGACGACACACAGATGGAAGTGCCCCACGCACACGGCGGGCTCGTTCCCGGGGACGGCATGGGACTCATGGCTCAGCATTATTTCGGCACCAAGCGCGGAAACTATTATATGATGACCGCCAGGCAGTGGACAGCGCAGCAGATGCTCGACTGGGGCATGGTGAGTGAAGTCGTTCCCAAGGGCACAGTCCTCGACAGAGCCTGGGAGATCGCCCGCATGTGGAAGCATATTCCTTATGAGAACCGCACTATCATGTCCAACCTTGCCAAACGTCCGCTCAAAAAGCTTTTCGTCGAAGATCTTAAGCTCCATACCACCAGTGAACAGTATGCTTCCCTGCTTCGAGTGGCTGCCGGCGACATGGGCGACAATCAGTCCGCACAGCAGGACGAAAAATATATCAGTGCCACTAATGACTGGCGTTATCAGAACGACTGGATGCAGCAGCCTCCCACACGCGAATCCTGGAACGGCTTCCGCACTAAGCCGCTTGAATGGTTCAAGGAGGTAGAGGCCGGCAAAGCCACGAATCCATTTGAACCCAAGCCGACAAAACCGTACAGACCTAAAAAAGACTGATCAGTAAAATAATTGCATAAAATATACCGGCATTCAAAGGATATCCCGGAAACCGTTATCATCAACTGTTTCCGGGATCGCTTTATTTTTCGGCTCACAGGCGCTCCGGCTGCCGAGATCAAAAAGATTGCAGCCTTCGAAAATATTGACCGCAGCCTTCGAAAATATTGACCGTAATGTTATAATTGATAATAGAACGGAGGAATAAAATGAATAAAACAATAGAAAATATAGAATCAAGAAGAAGCATCCGCAAATACAGACCCGAACAGATAAAAAAGGAAGAACTCGATGCCATCCTCGAAGCCGGGACATATGCTCCCAACGGCAGGGGGATGCAGAAAACCATCCTGGTAGCCGTACAGGACAAGGCAGTACGCGACAAAATTTCAAAGCTCAACGCAGCTGTCATGGATTCTGACGCAGACCCGTTTTACGGAGCACCGACAGTCGTAGTCGTATTCAGCGACACCGAACGTCCAACTTACATACATGACGGCAGTGCCGTCATCTGCACTCTGCTGGACGCTGCACATTCTGTCGGCGTCGGCTCCTGCTGGATCCACAGAGCCAAGGAGTCCTTCGAAAGCGCCGAGGGCAAAGCGCTCAAAAAAGAGTGGGGCATCCCCGACAGCTACGAAGGCGTAGGCAACTGCATACTGGGGTATGGCGACGGAGATCTTCCCGAGGCGAAACCGCGCCGTGAGGGTCGTATCATCATCGTATGATGTAAGAGTCTGCCTGCTGATGCTGCGGCAGCAGCAGAAGATACGGCAGCAGAAGAAGAGGATGCGGTGACAGCAACAGAACCGGAGAAATCATGCCGATATCAAGTTCAAAAAGAGAATACCGTCTGCTGCAGAAGCAGCTGCGCGCTCTGGAAAAAGAAGAGACCAAGCTTCTCGCTTATAAACCTACCGAAGATGATTCCGGCGTCTTTGAAAAAATACGCCGAAAGATCCCGGAAAAGGCCCTCAACGCTATTGAAACAGCTTTTACCAAGGGCTTCTCTTATCTTCTGAAAAAAGGCGATCCCATACTGGAAAAGACCGGCGGTCTGGAAAAGACGCGCAGCCGCAGTGAAAAATATCACGAATCGCTGGAGCGTGCTGTCCATCCCAAGACACTGAAGGCCGTCGACAAGGCTGCCGACAGCAAGAATTTTTCCATGAAGGCCGGCACTACTATAGAGGGCAGCGTCATGGGTATATTCGGCATAGGTCTTCCTGACATACCGATATTCCTGGGCATGATGCTCAAAGCCGTATATGAGGTAGCCGCAGGCTACGGCTTCGATTACCGTGAACCGGCAGAACGCAAATATGTGATGGCTGTGATCAAAGTGGCTTTCACTCACGGCGGCAACCGCATCCTGTATTCACAGGACTGCGACAGACTCGGTGAGGAGATAGACGGGGGCGCGGAGATAGATACCGAGATATCCGAAAGCGATATCGAGAAGATTTCCGGCATCCTGACTTCGGAACTGCTGGTCTGGAAATTCATACAGGGCCGGGCCATAGTAGGCGCAGTCGGCGGGCCTCTTAACCGCAGCATGCTCAAACGTGCTACGGATGTCGCCAGGATCAAATACAAAAAACGCTTCCTGCGCAGCCTTCTTAAAAAATACTGAGCGATATGTGCACGGACCGTCGGCTGCATGAAACTGCAGCCGCAAAAAAACGGCCTGACGCCGGTTTTCTTTTTTATTGAATTATTCTGAAAAAACTGATAAAATTGCCGTATGGAACTCTGTCATACAAAAGAGAGGTCATTTATTTATGATTATTACTTTTGCATATGGGCACATTTGTTTGAAAAACTCGGCAAAATAATAAGAGAAACGGCAGTCTTGTTATTGAATAACAGCTATAAAACTGTTAAACTTGTTGTAACCATTATGCATATTGAGTAGTAACGTCAATTTCAAAGTTCACAGGAGGCAAATTATGAAACTAAGAAAAATGACACTATTCATCAACGGAGCAAACCGATCGTTCATCTGCGATCCGGAAAAAGACACTCTCGCTGATGTAATAAGGCGGCTTGGGCTGACAGGCACCAAAGTCGGCTGCGGCAAAGGCGTATGCGGGTCATGCTCTGTTATACTGAACGGAAAAGTTATACGTTCATGTACAAGAAAGATCGCCAAGATCGAAGAATACAGCGAACTGCTGACGATAGAGGGTATCGGCACACCGAGACATCTTCATCCTCTGCAGGTGGCCTTCATGCACCACGGCGCTGTACAGTGCGGCTTCTGTACGCCGGGATTCATCGTTTCGGCATATGCCCTGCTGGAGGCAAATCCCGATCCGACCAGAGAAGAAGTCCGCGACTGGTTCACAAAGAACAGAAATATCTGCAGATGCACAGGCTACAAACAGATCGTTGATTCTGTAATGCTGGCAGCAAAATGCATGCGCGGCGAATGCTCAATGAAGGATCTCGAATATCCTGAAGCAAAGCCGGGCGAATACTACGGCAAACCGACGCTCAGACCTGCGAATATTGCCAGAGTCTGCGGTGTGGAAGACTACGGCGATGACATCGAAATGAAGATGCCGCCGGGAACGCTCCACGCTGTTATGGTACAGCCGAGAGTAGCTTTCCATGCAAACCTTAAGAATGTAGATATCTCGGAAGCAGAAAAAATGCCCGGAGTATACAAGATCGTGACATCCAAGGATGTTCCCGGATCCAACCGTCTGGCATTCTTCTCCTTTACGCCGAGAACACTGGCTACAGAAAAATCCCATGTCATCATAGCAGAAGACAAGATCTTCAACTATGGTGACTGTGTTGCAGTGGCAGTTGCCGATACAAAAGAGCATGCCAGAGCTGCAGCAGAAAAAGTCACGGTAGAAATAGAGCAGCTTCCTGAGTACAAATCATATCTTGAAGCTGTTATGCCTGATGCCATCCGCATCCATGAAGACCATCCCAATATGTGGTGCATACAGCCCACAGTCAAGGGCGCAGGTCATGATACAGACAAACTGATCGATGAGGCTCCGAATGTAGTCGAGGGCAGCTTCTACTCACAGAGAGAACCTCACCTGAATATCGAAGGTGATACTGTTCAGGCTTATTTCGATGAAGACGGCATCCTCACAGTTCAGTGCAAGGCCATGGCCATAGGTGCCAACCTCACAGATATTTCAGAAGCTACCGGACTCCCCATCGAAAAGATAAGAGTCATCGAGAACCCGACCGGAGCATCCTTCGGATGGTCCACAGCCGGACTCAGCTTCTCGCTGGCGGCCATAGTCTGCCAGGCCTGTGACGGCATGCCCATCGCACTGTCGATGACCTGGGAAGAATTTCAGGCATTCTCCGGCAAGCGTGCTCCTTCCTTCTCCAACTCGCGTCTCGCATGCGACAATGACGGAAAGATCATCGCAGCTGAATGGGACTTCGGTCTCGACCACGGCGCTTACAACGAGCTCGGCGACGACCTCACCTGGAGGCCGGCACGTTTTGCATATTTCCCGTACAATGTGCCCAATGTAAAGGGCCTCGCCAGAGTAGCCGCATCCAACCACGCATATGCATGCGCTTACAGAGGATACGGTTCACCGCAGGCATATACATGCTCTGAAGCCATGATGGATATGATGGCCGAAAAACTGGGTATGGACCCGTTCGATTTCAGATATAAGAACATCGCTCGTCCGGGCGACACGAATGTCAACCAGAAAGAATTCCGCGATTATCCTATGGAAGATCTGATGAACAAGCTCAAACCGTTATACGACGAAGCTGTTGCTCTTGCCAAGAAGGAAGATACTCCTGAGGTAAGAAGAGGCGTCGGCATCGCATGGGGCGGCTACAATGTCACCGAAGGATATGACGACCAGTGCACACTTGGTCTGGAACTTGCTCCGGGCAACAAGATCATCAAATACGATACCTGGCAGGATGTAGGTCAGGGCGGCGACGCCGGTTCCCTCGTCATCACTCTGGAAGCTCTGAAAGAACTGGGCGTGACCAGAGATGACATCATCCTCAGGCAGAACGACAGCGCTTACGGCGTTGACTCGGGTTCATCCGCTTCCTCAAGACAGCATTATATGAACAGCAAGACCACAGTCATGGCTGCTGAAAAGCTGCTCAATGCCATGAGAAAACCGGACGGCTCCTTCAGGACATACGACGAAATGGTAGCCGAGGGCATCCCGCTCAGATATGATGCTCAGTACGAGAACCACACAGATCCGACACTGAGCTATCTGGATCCCAATACCGGCGAAGGCGAACCGACTCCGGCATTCACATACTCCCTGTTCATGGCAGAAGTTGCCGTAGATACAAAGACAGGCAAAGTCAATGTGACAAGATTCACTTCAGTGGACGATGTCGGCATCATCGGCAACCCGACCTGCGTTGACGGACAGGCATACGGCGGCATAGCTCATTCGATAGGATATGCTCTTTATGAAAACTACGATGATGTAAAGAAGCATGCCAATCTGCTGGGCGCCGGTGCAGCATCAGCCAACCAGCTGCCTGATGACATCAGACTCGTACATGTCCAGAATCCGCGCGACACCAACCCGTTTGGTTCATCCGGAGCTTCCGAAGCGTTCCAGTCAGGCGACCACATGGCAGTTATCAATGCCATCAACAATGCCTGCGGCGTAAGGATATACGAACTGCCGGCAACACCTGAAAAAGTAAAGGCCGGACTCGAGAAGGCAGCCAAAGGCGAAAAGACAGAGCCTCCCAAGAAATACTTCCTGGGATCGGATTTCGAAGAAGAGATGGAGAACATCAAAAACAATCCAGTTTACTTCGAAGACTAAGTCTTTCGACAGATCGGCAAAGATCAGAAATACGGATCCCCGGACATCGCGTCCGGGGGTCTTCTATGATATAATCTGACAAGCAGTATATTCATGAATACAGGAGTTTATATGACAGAAAATAATATCACAGGAAATAATATAATGGAAAAATATCTGCCGGCTTTCGACAGCTGTCTGCAGCATGAAAAACCGTTCTGCATGTCCGAATGCCCTCTTCATCTCGATGTCTATGAATTCATCGACAGGATAAGAGAAGGCCGCTTCAATGCCGCCTACAAAGCCTTCAGAAATGCAGCCGGCTTTCCCGCTATAGCTGCAGAGCTCTGCAGCGGGCCCTGCCGGGCCGTATGTCCCCTGCACGCGGAAAATGCCGGTGCTGAAAGCGATGCCATAGAACTCAACCTGCTGGAAAGGGCCTGTATCGAATATGCCGACAAAAAGGAACCCACGGCCTACAATCTGCCCAGGCGCAGTAAAAAAATAGCTGTAGCAGGCGCAGGCATAAGCGGCATGGCCTGTGCTCTGAGACTGGCTACCAAAATGTACTCCGTCACGATCTTCGAAAAAGCTGATGAGATCGGCGGCACACTCAAAGATATCATGGATGCCGACATATATAAAAAAGATTTTGAACTGCAGATGAAACACCTAGAAACAGATCTGAGGTGCGGCTGCGAGATCACCTCTGCCGATCAGCTGACCGCCGAGGGATTCGATGCTGTCTATCTGGCTACCGGCAAAGGAGGTACTGATCTGTCGGTCCCGCTTACAGATAACGGCGAGCCCTGCATGATGCTCGGCGATGCAGGACTGTTTGCCGGCGGATCGCTGCTGGGACACGACAAGATACATGCTCTCGGAGACGGACTGGCTGCTGCAACGGCTATCGACAATTTCCTGATGACCGGCAATCTCATATACCCGACATACCGTAAAACCAAAATGGTTCTCGATGAGTCGAGGATCACTCCCGGCCGGACTGCCGCAGCTGCAGACGGCTGCGATGATCGTGATCCCTTATCGATAAGCAGGAATGACGCCGTACATGAAGCTGAAAGATGCCTGCGATGCCAGTGCGACAGCTGCCGCATATACTGCGACCTCACCGAATATGTCCATAAATGGCCGCTGCGCATCCGCGACGAGATCCTCGCCACGACGGCGCCGGGTTCTGCAGACATCAAAGCTACACCTGCAAAAAGACTGATAAATACCTGTACACACTGCGGTCTCTGCAAAGACACCTGTCCGCAGGATATAGACCTCGGAGGATTGATCCTCTCTGCCAGATCCAAAATGCATAAGCTGGGCAAGATGCCCTGGGTATTCAATGATTTCTTCCTGCGCGACATGGCTTTCAGCAACAGCGAGGCCGCCTGTCTGTGCAGGCCCGCTCCATGCGCTGATCATGACAGCGATAGCCGTCAGTCCGGACATGAAAATGAAAAACGCACCTGCACCTACGCCTTTTTCCCCGGCTGTCAGCTTGGTGCCAGTGATCCTGAGCTCGTTTCCGGATCATATAAACACATATTGGAACATGAAAAAGATACCGGCATAATGCTCGGCTGCTGCGGCGTGCCCGCCGTATGGGCAGGAGACGACATTCTCCACGACGGCGAGATCTCCCGCATAAAAACACAGTGGGAATCACTGGGCAGACCGACAATGATACTGGCCTGTCCCACATGCATGAACAATTTCCAAAGATATCTGCCCGAGGTGAAGACTGTTTTCCTTTACGATCTCATGGCGGAATGGATGTCCGCCAACGCCGGATCGGACTCCGCAGGCGGCACCGCCGGACCGGGCCCCGCAGATAAATTTGCCATTTTCGATCCCTGCGCCACAAATGACGGCGACAGTGTGCGCAGGTCGGTAAGAAAGATCTGCAGCGGCAGTGGGATACAGACCGTACCTCTGCCGCAGCAGGAACAGCACTCAGCCTGCTGCAGCTACGGCGGACACGGCTCGATCGCCGATTCCAGATTCGCAGACATGGTCAGAGAACGTAGGATATCAGAGAGCGATGCTCCCTATATAGTTTACTGCATCAACTGCCGCGATGCTTTTCTCGGCAAGGGCAAGCCTACATACCACATCCTTGACCTTCTCCTCGGCCGTGAACCGAGGCTGTCGACAGCCACAAAAAGAAGAGAGAACCGCATAGAAATGAAAGAGAAGATACTTAAGGAAATATACAGAGAATCTCCGGCAGACGCAGACAGTTCTGCCGCAGCCAGCAGTTCCGCAGCGGATGCCGGATCTGCAGCTGACGAGACAGATAACATCCGTCTTGAGATCAGCGATGAACTCAAAGAAAAAATAAGCAGCGAACATATGCTCGAAGAAGACATCAGAAATGTTGTGGCTTTCTGCGAACGTACCGGCAGATCCGTATACGATACCGAAAAAGACACCTTCAGCGGATACAGGAAGATCGGGCGTATGACCCACTGGGTAGAATACAGAAGGAGCGCCGATCCTTCAGCGCTGATATTAGTGAATGCTTACTCGCACAGAATGGAAATAGAACTGGAGCTGATCTGGAATGGAGAAAAAATCGACACTGATGTGCAATAAATGCAGGGTCCCCCTCGAACCTATCGAAGTGACCTTCAACTATCTGGAACGCCAGTTCCGGCATAAGGTACTGCGCTGCCCGAAATGCGGGCAGGTCTATATACCTGAAGATCTTGCCAAAGGCCGTATGGCCGAAGTCGAAAAAGTGCTCGAAGAAAAATAGCGATATCCTGAATAAACGAATACCGGCTAGCGGTCAGATATGCCCGTCCTTTATTTGGCATTGATATTGATGTACTCTGCCCTCGTTTTGCTGTATATGATTTTCTGACTGCCGTAAAGACTGTAGTAACCGGACAGAAGATAGCTCACGGCACAGGCGACTGCAAAGTACACAGCGCCGGTGCTGCTGACGCCGAACAGCTCCAGACCCAGGAAGATCGATGCCACGGGGCAGTTGACAGCTCCGCAGAATGTTGCCGTCAGTCCTGCAGCCGCGCCAAAACCAGGATTCAGTCCGATCAGAGCAGCTACTGTGCATCCCATCGTCGAACCGATGAAAAAAGTCGGTATTATCTCTCCGCCCTTGAATCCGGTCCCCAGCGTCACAGCCGTGAACAGCACCTTGACGATAAAATCCCAGGGCTGAGTATTTCCTCTGAGTGCATCTCTGATTACCGCCGTTCCGGTCCCGTTGAAATCGCCTGAGGAAAAAATCAGCGAAAGTATTATGACCATGCAGCCGCCGGCGGCTATTTTTATGAATTTGTTGTCCGTGATCATGCCGGCCAGCTTTTTGGTATAATCTATCGAAAGAATAAAAATGACACTCAGAGCCGCACCGCAGATCCCGATCAGTGCGACCTTAAGTACAGTCACGATATCAAGTGCCGGTACCTGCACAAAATCCCAATGCTGACCGCTGAGGCCGAAAAGTCTGGAGACTCCGTATGAGACCAGAGCAGAGGAAAGACAGGGCACGAGTCCCGAATAATGGATTATTCCGACGCTGATCGCTTCCAGCGCAAAAAAAGCTGCCGTAAGAGGTGTGCCGAACAAGGCTGAAAACAGACCGCTGACGCCGCTGAGAATGATCAGCGGCATATCCTTTTCGCCCAGTTTGAAGAGATTGCCTATCTTCGTCCCGACTGCACCGCCTATCTGTATGGCTGCGCCTTCTCTCCCGGCAGAGCCTCCCAGTATCTGGGTTATCACCGTACACACAAATATCAGAGGAGCGATCCTGAACGGCATCTCCTCCTCGGCGCGCACTTTTTCTATCACTCTGTTGCAGCCTTTCACTTCATCGAAATCAGCCAGCCTGTACAGGGCCGCGATCAGCAGCCCTCCTGCGGGAAGCAGAAAAATAAGCCATCTGTATCGAAAGAATATGTTATTGCTGTATCTGACGCTGATAACAAAAGCTGACCCGATGAGTCCTCCGACCGCGCCGGCCACCGCAGCTATCAGTATCCATTTTATGAAATTTGCAGCGAGACGATATGCATCCTTTGATTTTCTTTTCAGCAGTCTCAGCATATCAGTCAATTTTTTCTCCTGCAGTCTGCCGGCAGCCGCTCACGAGGACCTGTCCGTTTTTCATCTTTGTCCAGGGCTCCGATACATCGCCGCCCTCAAGGTTGTTTTTTATCACGCGCAGTACGCCGTCGTGAGCGACGATGACGAGATCGCGGCGGCTGTCGTTCTTTAAGATATGTATCAGCTCTTTTACGACCCTGTACTGGAGATCATAAAAATTTTCACCGGCGCTGCCGATCTTGAATGCATACGGGTCACGGCCGCGTCTTTCATATTCCTGCGGATATTTCTCCTGTATTTCGCTTATATACCTGCCGTCCCACTCTCCCAGAGACATCTCGTTGAAGGCATCGGCTCTGATCACCCTCCATGCATCTTCATTTGTTCCTGTACTGCTCCTGTCTTCGGCTCCGACACTGCCGCCGATGCCGATACTGCCATTTATGGCTTCGGCGATTATTTCTGCTGTCTGCCAGGCTCTGGAAAGTCCGCTCGTATAGATGACATCAGTATCGAGCCCGCTTCCCGCAGACATGCCTGTCTTGTCTTTTTCTGCGTTTCCCGCAGCCTCCAGCAGTTCACCGGCTGCCTCCGCAGCCTGCTGCCGTCCCGTCTCACTGAGCGGCACATCCGTCTGACCGAGGAATATCTTTTCCTTATGCTGCTGCGGCTGGCCGTGACGAACAAGGAAAAATCTCCTGCCGGCGGCAAGCGCAGTCAGCGATTCAGATACGCAGCCGCGTTCAAGGTACGCCTGCACTTCACGATATCCGTCTTCATCATCCATATCCAGCACTATGCCTTCATGTCCGGTTTCGATGCGTATCATGTCCTGCGGATATTTATCCGTTATTCCCTTCAATCCCTCAGGTTCATCATGTTTTTCTATTTCATAAAAGAATCTCCGCGGTATCCACAGCGGATGTCCCTTCTTGCCTCTGTACAGAGGCACGGCAAATTTCATATCATCTGTCTGTGTCATCATCTGCATGACAGCGGCGGCATCTGCCAGCGGGCAGTCGACAGGCATCACAAAAACACCGTCGACATCCGGCCGCCTCATCACCATACCTGTATCGGTAAGCTCTCTTACGCCTTCTTCCATGGCGCGGATGCCTGCCTGTATGGAAGTATACATTCCTCCGGCGAAGTCCGGGTTCCACGCTTCACTGACAGATACTCCCCGCTGCCCGCAGCGCAGGTCCGCCTCTGCAATGACAGGTCTCATCGCATTCCTGTTGTGCCCGGTGACGACGACGATATCTCTGATCCCCGCGTCCGCTGCAGTCTCTATGACCCTGTCGATCACTCTCTTATCGCCTAACGGCAATAGCGGTTTGAAAGCTTTCATCCTCGAAGAATACCCTGCCGCCAGGATCACCGCCCCTGCTTTTATATGTTCATTTTCAGACATTATGATCACTCTTTCCGCCAGTCTGTTTTTTATGCATGATCGTTCAATTCCGTGTCCCGTGCCCTGTCCGCACCATGATGAGTTCACCGGCTATGCTGATGGATATCTCTTCCGGTGTCTCTGCAAAGATAGCTGTGCCTATCGGCGCGTAGACTCTGTCCAGATCCTCCTGAGTATAGCCGTCATCATTTTTGAGTTTATCGTAAAGCAGAGCATTTTTCTTGCGGCTGCCTATCATTCCTATGTAAGCACATTTCTGTCTGAGTGCTTTGCGCAGCACATCATAATCACCCATATGTCCGCGGGTTACAATGACGATGTAGCTGTCTTCATCTGTCTCTATTCCCTTGAACGGATCGTCGAAGGATTCCATGACGATGACATCCTCTGCCTGAGGATACCTTTCTCTGTTGGCGAATTCTTTTCTGTCGTCGATAATGACCGTTTTGAATCCTATATGTCTGAGGACAGGTTCGAGCGCCAGAGCCACGTGTCCGCCGCCGAATATATATGCCGTCTCTTTTATCTTGTAATCCTCTTTGAACTTTTCCGGATGTGCCGCATCTATGTATTCGATCAGGACATCCGCATCACCGCCGCATCCCATATCCAGAGCATCCTTGTCCTTTGTGTTCAGCTTGTAATGATACAGCTCCTTTTCTCTTTTTGATGCAAACAGTTCTCTGCAGTGTTCCTGCGTCACCGCTTCTATCCTTCCGCCGCCGATAGTACCCATGAATCTCCCCTGGTCATCCATTATCATCACAGCGCCGCTTTTTCTCGGAGTCGAACCCTTTGTATCCACAATCTTCGCGATCACGAAATCTCTGCCCGCCTCCAGCAGATCCCTGGCTTCTCTGGTTACTTCATCTGCCATTTCCATTCCTCCTGTTCATATATTACTTTCACTCATACATCTTCTGCTTTATATATTTTTCTGTTTTTGACTTTGTCCAGACGTTTGATGATGCTTCCGCACGGACATTCATCTGTCAGCCAGCGTCCCTCATCGCCTGTTCTGTATCTTATGAAAGGCATGCCCTTTCTTGTAAGCGTTGTAAAAACGATCTCTCCCCACTTGCCGTCTTCCTGCAGATATCCGTTATCCGGATCTATTATCTCGATGTACAGATCCGCTTCCCGTACATGATATCCCCTGTGAGTGCTGCAGCTCATTGCGCATCCCAGGCCCATCTCCGTCATGCCGTAATGTTCGAAGACTTCTGTATGCCAGGCTTTGTGAAGATCGGCGACCAGAGACTGCGGCACATATTCTGCGCTGAGAAGCACAGTCCTTATGTTCATCACTGTCGAATACTTCATCAGCGCGCGCATCTGTTCGGGTATGCCGACGATCGATGTTATACCGCGATCGTAGATCGTATCGAAGATGGTATTGAAAGACAGTCTTTCTGTGATCTCTCCGAGGCATAATACCTCGGCTCCCATCCGTTCCACGCCGCGTTTCAGCAGATCGCCTACCGAGCCCGGCCTTTCGCCCTGCATCAGTATCAGCAGTCTGTCTGTCTCATCGATCATGTTCATCATGCCGTAATGAAAAAAATCAACAGTCAGTTCCTGATCTTCTTCGGTGAAAAAAACGCGTTTGGGTCTTCCTGTTGTACCGCTGGTGTTCAATGTGACTATCCTGCTGATGTCTCTGGCCGGGACACAGACCATTTCTTCTCCTGCTTCCTTTACATCTTCAGGCAGCATGAACGGCAGATCGCTGAATTCTTCGAAGTCATCGAAATCAGCGCCCTGCAGATGCTGTTTATACCACGGGCTGTGCGACACTGCCAGTTCAACTGTGCTTTTCAGATGCTCCAGCTGCCAGCTCTCGAGATTCTCTCTCGTCAGAGGCATACCGATCTTTTTTCCTATCCAGTCGTCGAACATCTGTCAGTCCAGATCCAGCATTTCCGATATGCGCATAAACGTGTTTTCTATCATCAGAGGGCATTTCTCGACTTTATTAAGAGGATCTCCCTCCAGCAGATCATCACAATCGATCGCACCGTATGCATCCTCGAACCATTCGAGAAGATCCCTGGCATGAGTCATGCCCGCGGCTTCAGGGTCTGCCAGATTCAACAGGCACATGCCGGCGCTGAGTATGCCGCAGTTTTTCCCGTGGTTCATTCCGAAACACAGTCCGGCCATCGCATCGACGAGAGTCTGGTCCTCGATGCCGAGCCTTTTCAGTCCCATATCCATTATTATCTGACTGCAGCAGTATCCCTTCATCTTATAATCGAATATTTCCATTTTAATATTGTCTTCTTCCATTTTTTAATCCTTCCCCGGCACATGTACCGTATAATCTGCGGTCTTTATCGGTTGTCAGTATCTTTACCGGTCCTCCGGTTTCTCTGCCACCAGCAGAAAATATCCCGTCGTTTTCGGATCCATTTTGCCTGCCCCGTCAGGGAGTCCTGCCGGCTCTTCGCCTTTCATCACAGCCTCGGCTGCATATTCGTGCAGATCCTTCGTCCTGTCTTCCCAGGCAGTTACTTTGAACCCTATCTCCTCCAGCTGCGCCTTGAGCGGGCCTTCAATGAACCGTCCTTCGAATCTGAAATCCACGAATCGCTTTTCATGTTCTTCTGCACAGTCGTCGCTGCATTCGCCTTCTTTATGCGGGATCCTTGCCAGCCTGTCGGCTTCCATCTTAATGGCCTTCACCTGCTCCGCATCAGGATCTCTCATGTACAGATCGCTGATGAAAAGTTTGCCTCCCTTTTTCAGTATGCAGTAAGCTTCATGAAGCGCTTCGTCAGGAAGATTTATCAGCGACAGCACACATTCCATGACCACGCAGTCCTTTGTCAGCGACAAAAAATCTTCAAGGAATTCTCCATCTCCGTATTTTATGTCCGCCTTCAGGCCGCGCTCTTTCGCCTTTCTCACCATCTCCAGCGAGATATCTATGGCACTGACATCATAGCCGTATTCTTTTTCAAGATGTTCAGTGGTCTCACCCTCGCCGCAGCCTATCTCAAGGACCTTCGCGCCTCTGGGCAGTCCGCAGATCTCCATGGCCCTGTCCGTTATTTCAAAATTTCCCGGTCTCAGCATCGTATCTCTCCTTCTTTATCATGCCCGGCCGCAGCCGTTCATATCCCACTGCGGCACCGTTTTCGTCATCTCCGTCTCACCGCTCCGCGGCGCCGTTTTCGTCATTTCCGTCTCGCCGCACTGCGGCGCCGTCCCCGTCATTTTCGTTTTACCGCTCTGCCGTATCATCTGTAGATACTGTTGTAAGCACAGAACGGCACCAGTCTTCCGTCATCAGTAAGCTGCTGGACACGGCACCTCTTCAGCCTCTCCGCATCAAGACAGCTGCCGTCCATGAAAGCCATGCCGGTAAGCGTGAATGTATTAGTTTTATAATACCTGAGGAATTCGTCCATGTCCATAGGCTGGTTTCCTTCTGCGCTGCAGCAGCCTTCGCCTTCTGCCTTATCTCCGCAGCAGCCTTCTTTGTTCTGCGGCTCACCGCAGCAGCAGCTATCCTGTTCAGGCAGTTCCCATTTATTGAGGACATAATTCCGGTCTTTTTTTATTATCTCCAGCGGATCAGCTTCATTGCATCCGCATTCCCTGCTGTCTCCGCCGCCTTCGCCGCAGCAGCATGGCCCTTCTTCGTCCTGCGGCTCTCCGCAGCAGCGATCCTGTGTGTTATCTGCATCACTGCAGCAGCCCGAACTGCCGACAGTCGTGTCGCAGCAGCCGGCGCCGCTCTGCTTCGTCTCCTCGCTGAGCATGCATCTGATGCGGCCGTCGGGTTCCTTTACATACGTACTGTAAAAGCAGCACAGCGGATGTCCGGTGCTGATGGGACAGAAATCCTTGTACTCGGCGAAACCCGTCTGTGCTTCCAGTTCATGCAGGACATCGAACATGGTGACTCTGCCCGCGAAGTCTCCGTAAGGCGCCGTCCCTTCATCATCCTGTTCAGGGTGCCTCCCGAAAAAGCTGACAGGCTGGAAATGGATCCCCTTGATGACATCTGTATTGTCAGTCATATATCCGACCAAGTTTCCTATATCATCGAGGTTGACGCCTCTTACTACGGTCGGCACCAGCGTCACCGGCAGTCCCGCTTTCCTGCAGTTCTCAACGGCCTGCTGTTTCACCGCCAGGAGCGGCTCATTTCTGAGTTTCATGTTTATCCTGTCATTCATGCCGTCGAACTGCATGAATATCACCGAAGCCCCTGCATCCTTCAGCTTCTGCGCATAACCCTCTTCTTCGCCGAGCCGGCGTCCGTTGCTGTTTATCTGTATGTATTTGAATCCCTTGTCACGGCCCATACTGATTATTTCAGGCAGGTCGTCTCTCACCGTCGGTTCGCCTCCCGACAGCTGGATGTTGAACGGCCATTCCTCGCCCAGCTCGATAAGCCGGTCGTATTTTTTTTCTATCTCTTCAAGATCCGGTTCTCTCGCTGCCGCACCGCTGCATTTTTCATCCGCGCCATTTTCTGCTCCCCTGCCGCGTTCTTCTTCCGCTTCTCCGGCTGCAGCGAAACAATAAGGACAATGCTGATTGCATCTGTTCGTCACATCTATCAGAACACAGCAGGCTGTCTGCAGATGCTCGCTGCAGGTGCCGCAGTCCAGCGGACAGTTGTCCCTGTGTCCTTCTGTCTGAGCCTGTTTCGGAGCTATGTTCGTCACCGGTCTGTCAGCCCAGGCAGCATAGTCGCTTACACTTTCTGATACCAGCACGCGCGTTTCACCGTGCTCCGGACAGATCTTTCTGAAGTAGACCTTCCCGCCTTCTTCCGCATACTCTGCTGTAATGATGCGTCTGCACTGCGGACAGATGCTCTGGACTTCTCTGATAGTTTTCATAAATGCCTTCCTTTCTTTTCTCTCGTTCGCCGAAGCGAACATGTATGTATACATTATGCATTATTACGGCCTTTTTTTCAATAAAACAAAAGCGTCGAATCATGAGCGGCGCTTTCATAATAACCTGTTTTCTTCAGCCTCAGTTCGGTATCTTATACCAGTTCTGTGCTCTTGAATCCGAAGGATGATAGATCCCGTAGCTTGATATGGTCACATAAACATAGTAATCATTTCCGTACTTTGTTATATCTCCGCGGTTGACATGCCTTTCGCCTGACCAGGCCTCCAGTATCGTGCCCGACAGTTTCGTCGCACATCTGGAAGTGTTTCCTCTCGTTCCTCCCGGACCGTCGACAGCCATGTTCTTATTTACATTCAGCTGCGCATTGACTACATAATATTCTCCGCCCCATACAAAGACCCCGCCCGGATACACTGTGATCGTCCCATAGTTTCCTTTGTTTACGTAGTCGGCAGGCACAGGCCAGTAACTCGATCCTATTTTTATATCAGTGCCGGGATACTTCTCCGTACTGCTGTCTCCTATCGAGGAAGAGACATCTTCATGCGTCAGCACCGGCGTCAGGATAGTATCGACAGTGCCCAGCGCCGTTTTCTCGCTGTTCAGTACTTTCAATATCATGCGGATCTTGTTGGCAGTAACATACCTTACCGTCATCGTTACAGTCTTGCCGTTGTAATATGAGGCAGGATAAGCAGGATTCCCTGCTATGGTGAGATATCCGTCGCTGTTCACTGTGATCTTCTTGCCGTCATAACCTATCACGGTACAGTCCGTATTCGTATCTGTCACTGTATTCCCCGAACTGTCCTCTGCTGTCAGCGAAGTACAAGTATCGGTCTTGCCGCGGATGCTTTCCGTGAGATTCTTGGCGATCATCTGCGCCTCCGACTTTCCCTCTGTACGCGAGTCTATATGCGTCATAGGAGCTATGACAGCGACACATATGGCAAGGAATATCACGCATACGGCAAGGCCGACGATGATCTCTATGAGGGTCATGCCGCGCCTGCTGCCGATATTTAATTTTGCCGCATCTGCCTTTGCCATAGTATCCGCCTATTTATTAAGAGAAAAATACAAAATGTTATCCTTCTGTTTTATCGCGATGTTTTCCGTGATAGTTTTATCGCTGAACTGTACTTTCATAGTGCCTGCCTGTCCATCGCTCGTGTTGAACTGCTCCACAGATTCCACAGCCTTGCCGAGCGCTGCCGATTTATCATCTGCCGACCTGTTCATGTTGATGCCGGCGATGATCATGCCGGTGGCTGCAGCCAGGATTATTATCAGTATGACAAAACTGGCCATGCTTTCGATAAGCAGTTCGCCGCGTCTGTTCCTGATAAACTTTTTCAGTTGTTTGTTGTTTCTAATGTTTTCCATGTTCCCGCCCAGTTTCCGGCATCATATGTACCTGCATAATTGAATTTGGCATTCAGGTGATAAGTGTTTCCGGATCCATCCGTTACTTTGAATTGTATGACCAGATCATCAATAGATACCGAAGCCTTTGTGACAGAGCTTCCCGAACCGGTAGTCGGCGTCGCGGTACTTGAAAAAGTGATCTTCACGTTGCTTATAGTGTAGTCAGAGATATCCCCGACAGCCGTGCTGCTCAGACTTATCGTCGGCGTCATAGACCAGTCTGATCTTGTCCTGGCCTCATTCTCGCCAGTGCCTGATGATTTCAGATCATCAAGTACGCTGCCCAGTATGTATGAGCCTATTTGCCCGTTATCATCAGTAAGTGATCCCTTTACTGTATTTATCGTCGATTTCGCCACATAATATGCGCTCTTGTTCTGTATCGTCTTATTGGTCGTCACAAGATTGCTTGATGCAAATATCAGCACCGCCGTGCCTACTATCAGCAGGAGCACTGCCGCGATGATCACGAATATGAGCGTGGCGCCGCTTTTTTCTGTAAGCTGTTTTCTGATCAACTGTCCGTCTCCCTGTCACTGATATGAATAAGGTGTCCTGTGGAACATCCCGTTGTCTCCCAGCTGAATGTAATCATAGGCAAACTTGTTATCATTCCTCGCACGCATGCCGATGATATCTGTTTTCTCATCAAGTGTGTACTTCGCGCTTTTACATGGAGCATTCAAATTCGTGCCGTACGCTGCCGAACTCTGATTGCTGTTATTTATCTCACTGTTCAATGTATAGCAATTGCTGACTATGAAAGATGCGCTGCTGTTGCCTGCTCCGAAGGCACCGCCGCACATCACGGCTCCCTGTCCGCCGGTCTGAGCGGTCACATGTCCTGCGCTGTAGCAGTTGGAAGCAGATCCGAAACCGGCCCAACCTATTATCCCTCCTGCACGCCTTTCAAACAGATCATTTTCTGCCGAAGAATAAACAGCTCCTGTATTGTATGATGACGAGATGCTCCCGTTTGTCGAACTTGTCATTGCACCCGCGATTCCGCCGGAAATGGCAGCCGTCGCTTTTTTATTGCTTCCTGCCGTTCCCGCTGCCGCATAGGCAGAAACACGACCTGCGTTATAGCATTCGCTGATAGATCCCTTTGCAGCCGATGCGGAATTGCTGGTGTTATAATGACCGCAAATTCCTCCGGCATAGCATTCGTTCATGTTTACGGAACTGTTTGTCGCATGAACGGACGCCGCATTAATGCAGTCTGTGATCGTTCCTCCGCCAGTGGAAGTCGTCATCGACAGTGTTTTGCCTGTGATGCCGCCGGCGGAAAAACCGTATACTGACGACTTATTATTTTCCGCATTATTATAATCACAGTCATCGCCGTATATCACATACGGCTTCCCGGTGCCGTCATCATTCACGGCAGTGCCGTTTTCACAGTATGTTATATCCGCATAATTGAGCCCGCATATACCTCCGGCATAGCATTTATTATCCACGGATCCTTTTACATCCGCACCGTTGTAGCAATGGTCGATGCTGCCTCTTGAAGTGCCGACCATATTGAGGCCTGCTATCCCTCCTGTGCCGGCATTCGCTGCTGCAGAAGTCGATGAGATCCTTCCCCTGACCACAGAGCAGCCTTCGATCCTGCCGTAATTGGCACCGGCGATGCCGCCTGTATACGCGCTGCTTCCTGTTATGAAATAATACTGCCTGTTCGTATCCGCCGCGCTGTCGTATGAAGACATATAATCATCTGTATAATCCAGTGTGATGTTCTTAAGATCCGCATCGGCGCCTGCAGCTGCGAACAGTCCCGTATGCGTCGTAAAGGCAGGATCACGATCGGGGTTGATAGTCAGATCGTATATTTTATATGATCCGCCGTTGTAATTTCCGTTATATGCATCCTCGGCATCGCCGCAGACAAGAGGAGCCATATATGTGACCTCCTTGTTATCATCGCTGTAGCTGCAGTCGTGACAGTATATATCCTTTGTCTGTACATAGTCCGCATCCGTGCTGCCGTATTTGATATTATACAGATGGCGTATGCTGGAGACAGCACACGGATCGGTGCCGTTGTTCGTTGAATAATATGCGTTTTGTGTATTTGAAGTTACACTCTTCGACTGGCTCCCTATCGACACGGTAAGATGTGCCGTGAGGTTGCTTCCTCCCAGCCCTGCAAATTCTCCGCCGTTGGCGGTCTTGATGCTGTATCCTGACAGCGGCGCATCAAGGACCAGTACAAGCACTTTGCTGCTGCCGTTGGTATCTACATACATTCCGTTCCCGGTCGTGATCGCTTTGCCGAGATCTGTCGGCAGGCTGTTGTAATCATTTGTATTGTTGAGTATGCTGCGTGTGACCTTGCCGCCGTTCTGACCATCTATCTCCACATCATAATTGTAGCTCTCAGGATGGTTGTTGTCAGGCAGTTTGAATTCCGCAGTCAGCAGGCCGTAGTTATGCCCGGAATTTATATTGTTTCCCTGTACGGCTGCGCCGTCGGTATAATTGCTGTCATAATCGACCAGATTCGCATCTACATTATCCAGATATTCGGAGTCGTCTATACCCGTGCTGTCTACGCCCCAGTACCCGGTCTCGTTTTCCTTGAGCGTCTTCCTGTCTCTTGTCAATGTATTGTATTCACTGTCAGAGGAGTATCCGATATTGTTCCTTACCTCGCTGTAGAAAGCGGACAGGACTTTGCCCGTCTTCCAGTTGTATTCGATCATCACCGTCTCATCGAGCGTGCTTTTGTCGCTGATATAATCATAGATAAGTTTATACAGACCGTTGTTTTCTCTGGCACTGTCTGACTTGTTCAGCCTGATATATCTGATATTGCTCGAATTGTTATTGATCTCCCCGCTGCTGAGGGCAGGCTTTATCGCCTTGACATCGCTGCTGCTGAGGCTGTCCGTATAATTTATATCGCTGCTGTCTCCCTTTGAATACAAATGTGTCAGGGCATTCTGCGATACCATGAATACGGTCCGCGCCGTCTCGATGCGGGCCTCCTGCCTGGCGGTCCTGATATATCCGACAACTGAAGGCACAGCAATGGCCGCTATTATGCCGATAATAACGAGTACCACGATCACCTCTATCAGCGTGAACCCTTTTTTTCTGTTATGTGCAGCCTTGGATCTCATATCACTTACCCCTGATGCCGCCGGAACCTGTCCCCTTCCCGGCAGCGGTTTATATTATAGCACAAAAACCCTTGATTATCAATGTATGCAGCCCTTCGCCCGCCTCCGCACAGAGCCGGACACGGCCCCGCATATCACATGTAATATTTCAGATCCGCCTTGTCGGTGCTGGCGTTGATCGCTGTTTCTCTGGAAATGATGCCCGCTGATGCCAGTCTGGCCAGATCCCCGTTGAGAGTATGCATACCCATAGCCGCCGATGACTGCATAACTGAAGGCAGCTGATGACACTTGTCTTCTCTGATCAGGTTTGCCACCGAATCCACACCGAGAAGTACCTCTGTAGCCGCGATGCGTCCGTGCCCCGATGCCACCGGCAGCAGCTGCTGCGTGATGATGCCTCTGAGCACCATCGACAGCTGTGAGCGCATCTGATTCTGGATCTGCGGCGGGCAGGTGTCGATTATCCTGTCTATCGTATGGGAAGCGCCCGTGGTATGCAGAGTAGAAAGAACAAGGTGGCCTGTCTCGGCAGCCGTTACCGCTGTTGAAATAGTCTCATAGTCTCTCATCTCGCCGACCAGGATCACGTCCGGATCCTCTCTCATCGCAGATCTCAGCGCCGTTGCGAATGAATCCACAGACTCCCCTACCTCTCTCTGATGGACTATGGACTTGTTCTGTTCAAAGACATACTCTACAGGATCCTCGACCGTCAGTATATGTTCGGCACGGTTCCTGGATATATAGTCCACCATAGCCGCCAGCGTAGTCGATTTTCCGCTTCCCGTAGGACCTGTGAGAAGTATCATTCCTCTCGGCTCATCGGCGAGCTTTTTCATGACAGGCGGCAGCTTCAGCTCTTCCAGCGTCGGTATCCTGTCATTGATTATTCTTATCGCGGCGGCCAGCCCGTTCATATGTCCGTAGATATTCACTCTGTGGCGTTTGCCTTCCGGAGTGGAATAAGCAAAGTCCTGGTCGCGGCCTGCTTCCAGTTCTTTTTTCTGTCTGTCTGTGCACATTGAAAGGATCAGGGCCTTCGTCTCATCCGCCGAAATCGGCAGCTCCATATCGATGAGAGCTCCGTCTATCCTTTTTACGGCTCTTTCACCCTGAGTAAGATGGACATCGGAGCATCTTTCATTTCTTGCCTTAAGTAATATGTCATTGATACTTATCATTTTCTGTCTCCCGTTCCTGCCGCCGTCCGGCAGCGATGCACTGTCATTCGACGTCTGTATAATCCACTACTTTATTGAACTCCTCTATTGTCGTCTCTCCGGCGAGCACGCACTGCGTCGCCCGTTCACGAAGTGAAACGAATCTGTTCTTTTTGCGCAGCGCCGCTTCCATTTCTTCTTCTGAAGCTCCGCCTACTATCATTCTCCGGATTTCCTTATCCATGACCACGACTTCGTGGACGGCTTTCCTGCCTCTGTATCCCGTGCCGTTGCATATCGGACAGCCCCTGCCCTTTTTCAGCGTGGCTTTCTCTACGCCGAGCAGCCTGCACTCATCTTCTGATGCTTCATACTCCATGCCGCACTCAGGACATATCTTTCTGACGAGCCGCTGAGCTACCAGACCGGACAGCGAATTGGCTACCATATACGAAGGTATGCCCATATCCATCAGTCTGACAACGGCCGAAAGCGCATCATTCGTATGCAGCGTCGAGTAGACCTGGTGTCCTGTTATCGCCGCTCTTACAGATATGGAAGCAGTTTCGGCGTCCCTCGTTTCTCCGACCATGATGACATCCGGATCCTGCCTCAGCAGAGCCCTCAGTCCCGCTTCAAAGGTCAGTCCCGCCTGGTTGTTGACCTGCATCTGATTGATCTTATCCAGATTTCTTTCGACAGGATCTTCTATGGTGGAGATATTGATCGGCTTTTTGCTGAGTGCATCAAGTATCATGTAGAGCGTCGTCGTCTTGCCGGAACCTGTCGGTCCGGTGATGTATATCATGCCGTGCGGCGCTTCCACCATCTCAGACAGCTTTCTGTAATCCTCCTCGTTCATGCCGAAATAGCCGGCGCCGTCGACGACGATGTCGGAATATATGAATCTGATCACAGCCTTTTCTCCGTGTACGGTAGGTATCACGGAAACTCTGGCATTGATCTCCTGATTGTTCACTTTGGTATTGAAGTGCCCGTCCTGAGGTACACGCCTTTCGGCTATGTCCATATCGGCCAGTATCTTTATCCTGGCAATGAGCGGCAGATGGATGCTTTTAGGCAGCGAAGTGGTCTCTGTAATGACGCCGTCTATCCTCGATCTCACCAGGACCCTGTCCTCGAACGGTTCGATGTGGATATCGCTGGCGCCCTTGTTCTCTCCGAGCAGCAGCAGCCTGTTCAGTGCTGTTACTACCGGTGCGTCCTCGCCGACCTCCTCGACTCCTTCGTCTTCGACCGCCTCTGCGTCGGCGATATTGCCGGCTCTGGCCAGTGCCTGTCTGGCGCCGACTTCACTGTATTTTTCATGTCGCACCGACTCTATATGCTCCGCCGTATCCAGAACGAGTTCCAGATTCATCTGCGTATAAGCTCTTATATCCTCGATGCCGTAATAAGACAGAGGATCATCGACCGCCATGGTGAGCGTGTTGCCGTCGAGTTTTATTCCCAGCATGTTGTATTTTTCAGCCAGCTGTTCCGGGATCTTTTCGACCGCTTCCGTATCTACGACTATCCTCGTCACATCCACCACCGGATACCCCAGTCTCTTTGAGAGAGATTCCAGTATCTGCAGTTCTGTTACATAGCCGAGATCTATCAGGACCGTGCCGACCCTCTTGTTCTGGTCGCGGTGTTCCTTCTGAAAAGCCAGCGCTTCGTCCAGCTGATCTTCTGTAATATATCCTGATTCAATCAGGACATCTCCCGTCCTTAATCTCTGCATCTGCTGCTCCCCTCTCAGTCGATTACCTGATATATCTGCAGTACCATTTCCAGCGTGTTGCCGCTGTGCGTACCGGATGATACCGTCCCTGTAGCCAGATCGAGCGTGCTCGTTCCCGAAGAAACCAGGCCCGCTGACGAACTCTGTATGGTAAAGCCTGTTATCGACACTCCCTTTGTTCTCCTGGCATTTTCTATTGCCCTTATGCATTTGCTCATCGAACCGGTAGCAGTGACAGTGACTGTATCATATTTAAGATACTTGCTGGAGCCGCTTGTCTGCGTGGCTGCACTGTTCTGACCGCTGGTCTGGTTCTCCGCATTCTGCGCCGCGGAATTCGATGCCGAATTTAATCCTGATGTGCTGCCGGCAGTACTGTCTGTTCCGGACGAAACAGTACCGCTGCCTGATGTCTTTGACGTACTGCCCGAACTGTTCGAAGAACTGCTTCCCGAAGTGCCTGACGTACTGCTGTTTTCATCGCCGCCGTTTATCACCAGTGACTGCGGTTTCATTCCGCTCTTTTCCACTATGCCGGTGACGATGCGGTCGAGCCTTGACTTGCCGATCGTTTTCTGGAAATGTCTGCTGATCTGTTTCAGCTTCCTGTTATAGTCCTTTATCTCTATCTTTGCTGTATCCTTGCCGGCTATGACCATCTTCATATTTTCCGTCTTGCTCTTGGCGCGGATATAATTGTCGCTTGCGGCTGTGTCCCTGTCTATCGCCGGCCTGATGAGCAGCAGTATCCCGACTGCGAAGATCACTACGATCAGCAGTATGTACAGCATCATTTTTTCTCTTTTTGAAAGTTTTTCCAACATATGCTCACCCCGCCGTCCTAATGCCTGCATGTACAGGTTATCGCTGCATGATAGTTATTGCTGTTTTTATCGTATCCGGAATAATCTACAGCCGAGAATATGCTGACCGCCTGCAGTCTGTTCACTATCTCCGGGATATTATCCGCGGATTTCGTCTCCACTTCCAGGACAAGAGCGCCTGCTGACGAATCATAGTTTTCCGATACTATCCTGGCATTGCCGAGACAGCCGTCTATCTCATCCATGACAGATGATGTGATGATGCCGTTTGACAGAATGGCCTGTCTCTGATTGCTCAGCTCATCATATTTATCTCTTTTGACGTCTCTCTCATCTACATATTTTTTAGCCGTGTTATATGCATGCAGATTGCCCGGATCCGATGAGTATTCTTTGAAGCCGTTGGCCTGACTGTTTTTGATCAGCGCATGCACCGTAAAGAACAGGAATACGATAAGGATCACGGCTGCCAGCGCGATCACCGGGATCAGCAGGCGTCGTTTCATTCTCGCCGCGGCCTCCGCCTCGGGATCGAAGCTGTATTGGAGATAAAAGTTTACCTCTTTCGGCTTGATTTTTCTCAACTTTCTCCTCACTCTCTTATAAGGTTGCCGGCGGCTATCATATAGTCCTCGACGTTGAACCTTATATCCTCTGCTTTTACCATGTCTGCAGCATCAGTGCCGAGATCTCTCAGTTCGACATCCCCGCGTATCGGCGGCAGCGTACCCGCCTTCGAAGCTTCATAGACATCCTCCAGTCCCAGCACATAAATGAACTCTATCTTTTCATCACGGAATTCCGAATAGCTGAACTGCGTCATCCTCGACACCGCCTGCTCCACTTCATCGATCATCGCTTCCGACATCCTCTCCGCCAGAGTCCTGGCTCTGTTGAAGAGCCTGAACACGCCGTTGATATAAAGCGAAGCACTTATATCCTGGCCGTCGGCATATATGAGAATGAAATTCCTGCCTTCAGTCTCAGTCATATTATGGATGAATTTTATCTGTGAACAGATATCTACATTTATGCACGATATCTTCTGACCTATCTCATCGAACAGTCTTACCATTTCTTCTATTATCGATTTTTTGATCGCGCACAGAAGCGCGCGGCTGCCCTCATCGCCGCTCTCGAGCAGAGCATAGTCGAAGATCATCTCTTCAGTCTCTCCGTCCAGTTCGGGGAATTCTCCCCGCATCCAGGTCAGCACCTGCTCTTCCTTCATGTTCGGTATCACTTTTACCTTAGTGAAAACAGGCGTGCCGCCTACCGTGATGCGCAGACCGTCCATCTTCGAATCAGGGCAGGCCGTCAGTATCTTTTCCATTGCTTCTTTGAAAGCCGCCTCGTTGGTGACGACTCCGTTGATCATCGTCTCCTCCGGCAGCGGTACAGTCACGAATGAATCGATGTTTACTCTGCCGCCCTTTTCCGTGCCGCGCACCATCTGGATCGCTTTCGAAGATATGTACAGTGATGTTTCCATTGCCCGGCTCCTTTACATTCCGCCCTGTCCGCCGACGGCGTTATACATCCTCGGCAGCGGGAGTATTACTGAGATCATTACGGTCCCGATTATAACGGCCATGAGCACGATCAGCACCGGCTCTACTGTGGATACCAGTTTGCTCAGAGCAGACTCGGCCTCAAAGTCGAAACTGTCGGCGGTATCCTCGAGCATGCTGTCAAGGCGTCCTGTTTCCTCGCCTATCAATATGCTGGCGGGGAGCTTGGGATCGAATCCGTCCACATTGCCGACAGCCACAGACAGAGGCTCTCCGTTGCGTACGTCGGCTATCATATCGTCGAACTGCGATTCGATGTATTTGTTGCCTACGGTCTTCCTCGTGTTCTGCAGCGAGTTTATCATTGAGATGCCGCTGGTATAGCACGAGCATAGTGTCCGCGCGAACCTGGCAGTATATATTATCCTGTTCAGCTTTCCCACTCCGGGGAATTTGAGTTTCAGATGATCGAACGCTATCCTTACCCTGGGAAGCTGCAGCAGCGACTTGAAAATCAGCACCACCATCAGTATCCCTATTATCACGAACAGCCAGTAGTTCTGCAGAAACTTGGATATATTCAGCATGAACTGCGTGACGCCCGGCATCGGCGCATTCATCTTCTCAAATAAAGAGAAGAATTTCGGCAGCACTACCAGAAAAACTACCATCAGCACGACAAAGGTCACGCATAAAAGTATGATCGGATAGATCATCGCGCCCTTGACCTTCTGCTTCAGTTTGTAGCTCTTTTCATAATGCTCGGCCATACGCTTGCAGGTCTCTTCCATGTTGCCGCTGGTCTCGCTGGCTTTATACATGTTGACGAGCAGATCCGGGTAAACGCCCTTCTGTTCCTCCATGGCCTCGGAGAGCATCAGCCCCCGCTGGAGATCCTGATGCATCTTCACATAACTGTCTCTGGCTCTGTGATTGATGTCTCTCTGCACCATAATGTTGAGTGCGCGTATGAGAGGCACGCCGGAGCCGATCATCATTCCCAGTTCGCGGCAGAACGAAGCAAGGGCCTTTGCCTTCATCGGTTTGCTTTTCCTGGCCTCGACTTCATTGCTGCTGATGAGATAAAGACTCTTTTCGTCTTCGAGTTTTCGTCTTAGTTCGCTCGGATCGGCCGCCGTCATTTTACCTCTGACGGTCTTGCCGTTCATCCGGGCTGCGCTGTATGCAAACTCGGGCATGATCTATCTCCTTCCTCATATACTGAAAAGCCCCAGATACGCCTGCCAGATGAGACTCCCCATATACAAAGACACTGTGATGCCCACAGCCAGAAACGGCCCAAAGGCAAAGTGCTCTTTTCTGCTCTTCTTACGGGAGGCCAGCAGATACACACCGTAGATGCCTCCTGTTATTATTCCTATGAATGCCGCCACCAGCATATTCTGCCATCCCAGCAGGAAGCCCGCCGCCGCACACATTTTTATATCTCCGCCTCCGAAGCTGCCCTTCTTGATAAGATTGACAACTATCATCAGCACCGGTATCTCGAAAAATCCGATCACTCTCGACAGCAGACTCACATCTCTGAAGACGAATATCGCCGTTATCGCCAGACCCATCAGCACTATGTTCAGTACATCCGGTATCTCCTGAGTGTCCCAGTCTATGAAGCTGATGGTCAGCAGCACGCATGTTACTGCGAATACCAGCAGCGCCTGCCAGCTGACGAACCAGAATGCTACGCTCAGCAGTCCCAGCATCCCGCCCAGAGCTTCGACGAGCGGATATCTCCATGATATCTTCGCCCCGCAAAAACGACAATGTCCTCCAAGCAAGCCGAAACTTACGAGGGGGACCAGATCTCTCGCGGTTAATGTGTTATGGCATTGTGGGCAAAAGGACCTGCCTTTTGCTACATTGATCCCCAGGGGTACCCTGTAGATCAGCACGTTCAGGAAACTGCCTATGCATATCCCGAACAGGAATGCGAATGCGTAGATGACTGCAAAAGCGATCGTTACCAATATACTTTCTCCTTTGCACTCTTACACAATATATTGTATCAGACAAAACATCAGGCCGCAAGCCTTTTTGTAAATATTTACCTATATCTCGAGATACTGTCGATCCCCGTTTTTTTAAAACAGGCCGGAGCAAGATTGCTCCGGCCTGTCTCCGTTTATTTTGATTTTTAATTATCTTTTACCGACGAAATCTATCGTCATTTAGTAATGTTTTTAGTATCCAATTTTCCATTTGCACAGGAAACTTTGTAACCATCCGTGCTTGTATAATTAAATGCCATTACCTTGCCATTAGTTACTGTTAAATTTTCAAGTTTAGCTGAACTGCCGCTTATCTCTGCAAGTTCAAACACTTGAGCCTGCGTTGGTGCAGTAGTAACATTGTTTCCATAGTTTTCAGAAGCCAGTGTCTGTGATGCAAGCATTACTGATCTTGCTTCTACGACTGCGGATTTCTGATTGGCCTTGTCGATCCATCCGATCATTGACGGGATCAGGATCGCTGCCAGGATGGCCAGTATTACGAGTACTACGATAACCTCTACGAGAGTGAAGCCCTTTTTGTTGTTCTTCTTCATCTCTGCTTTTCTTTTCTGAATCATGTTATACATTTGATCTCCTCCTACCTTTTTAATTGTTAATGCGTGATTGTTTACTCTCTTAGTGATAACTTTCTTTTTCTATAAGACCGCTTCGTTCTATATCATTTGGATGCAAAAGTTCACGACCCCGCTTTATGCGTTTTTAAACCCCTATCTCTCCGTAACTGTATGATAGCAAATCTATATTCGAATGTCAATAGTAATTTTATATATTTTTTAAAATTATTTTTAATTCTTAGTCTATTTACTCAATCAGGGTTTTCCCTCTGCATTTTAACTTCTTAAATATATGATCTGCAGATGCTGATCTGCACCAGAATATCTGCATGCTCATTTGCCGACCATTATCTGTCCTTTATCGTTTACGCCGATGACATTGCTGCCTGCTTCGCGCAGACTCCTTATGTATCTGACAGTCTCTTCGCTTATTTCCTCTCCCGGACATACCAGAGGCGCGCCGGGCGGATATGGTATTATCGAATAAGCGCAGATGCGCCCCGCTGCTTCTTCAAGAGGTACGGGCTCCTTGTGTCCGGGCACCGGATGCATCCTGCCGGAAGCAGGCAGCTTTATTCTTGTTTTTTTTTCAGCCTGAGAAACTGTCTCATGGTTCTGAGCCGTTTCGTTCAGAGCGGAGAGCAGCCTCCCGAGGTCCTCTCTGCTGCTGCCTATGCCTGTCATGCACATGAGGATATCTCCCGTATTAAGTTCGGTGAAAATATCTTTCTCCCTGAGTGATCTTTCCAGTTCCGCACCGGATATGCCGTAAGCGCTCATATCGATATTTATCTTCGTGATATCCATCATATCGGCTGTCATTATTTTCATGGCCGGGATATTTTTTGCCTGCTCATAGAACCAGTCGATATTGATGCGCCATTCGTTCATCAGGACCGGTCCGTGCTGTTCCAGAAGTTCTGCGTTGATATCCAGCGAGGCCATGAGCACATATGACGGACTGGTGCTTTCTACAGCCTGGAGTTTGTCCTCGAGAGCGTACCTGTCCACTCTGTCCGAACACAGATTCAGCACCGCAGACTGAGTGAGTGAAGCCAGCGTCTTATGTGTGCTGCCGACAGTTATATCTGCCCCGCCGGCTTCCGCAGAAAGCGGCATGCCTTTGCCTGCGCCGAACTTATGGAAAAAGTGAAGGTGTGCACCGTGAGCCTGATCTACTATCAGTACTCTGCCGGCCCTGTGCGTGACTTCGGCTATCGATCTAATATCGCTGCAGATGCCGTAGTAATTCGGACTGGGAAGTATCACCGCCTCTGCTTCCGGATTTTCACGCAGCAGCTGCTCGATCTCTGAAGGTTCGACAGCACCCGTTATACCGTATTCATCATCTATCAGGGGATGCGCATATACGGGGTCGATGTGTCCCAGCGTCAGTGCGTTGAAGATCGACTTGTGACAGTTCTTTGCCATTATCAGTTTCTTACCTGCCTGGACCGCTGCCAGTACGGCGGCTATCAGTCCGCCGCTGGTGCCGTTGACCAGCAGATAGGAATTTTTCACATCATATAAGGCAGCATACCTGTCCTGGATATCTTTGAGTACGCCCTCGGTCTGGAACAGATTGTCCGCACCGGGGATCTCCGTGATATCACAGTCCATGAATTTATCCAGCCACTCTCCGTATCCGTATCGTCTGTACAGTGCGGAGCCCTTATGCCCCGGCATATGAAACGAGACCGCGGGCCGGTCTGCATGCTCCAGCAAAAACTTTATCATCTTCGTTCTCCTGTCACTAAATTCTGTAATTATTGATTATGATAACATATTTCATAAAAAATATTGTATTATATATTATACGATGATTTTAAGATATTCGATTATCACGGAATTTAAATATTGCATGCGGACAGATGAGGTGAGTTCATGCCAGGAAAAACAGCAGATCGAAAAGTTTATGTCATAGGCCACAAAAACCCCGATACGGATTCGATATGTTCAGCCATAGCTTATGCAGAACTGAAAAACAAACTGACCGGAAAACATTATGAAGCCAAAAGAGCCGGTCAGCTCAACGAAGAGACTCAGTACATACTGGAAAGATTCGGCGTGGAGCCGCCGGCGCTGCTGTCTACAGTTCAGGCACAGGTCAGAGATCTGGACATCAACAGGAATCCCGGCGTCAGCGGCGACATGTCGATCAAGGAAGCGTGGTCGCTGATGAAGAACAACAAGATGAAGACCATGCCGATAACCCGCGGCGATCATCTGGAAGGAATCATCTCCACAGGGGACATCGCCAAATCATATCTGGATGTCTACGACAGCCATATCCTTTCCACTGCGGGCACGAAATACCTGAATATCATCAGGACCATCGACGGTGAAATGATCACCGGCGACGAACAGTCCTGCATCGACAACGGCAAAGTCGTCATCGCTGCCTCCAGCCCCGAAAAGATGGAGGAGTTCATAGAGAAGGACGATCTCGTCATCCTGGGCAACAGATATGAGTCGCAGCTGTGCGCCATCGAACTGCAGGCCGGCTGCATCATCGTCTGTCAGGGAGCCGAAGTATCGCGCACGATAATCAAGATGGCTCAGGACAACGGCGTCAGCATCATTACTACACCGCACGACACCTTTACAGTAGCCCGTCTGATCAATCAGAGCATACCGGTTAAATACTTCATGACTACCGAGGATCTGTGCACTTTTTCTGTGAACGAATTCGTCGATGACATCAAGGAGACCATGGCCAACCAGAGATTCAGAGACTTCCCGGTCCTCGACAAAAAAGGCCGTTTCATCGGCCTCATTTCCAGAAGGCGCATGCTGAATATTTTCCGCAAACAGGTGATTCTTGTCGATCACAACGAAAAGTCACAGGCGGTCAACGGCATCGAGGAAGCGGACATTCTCGAAATCATCGACCATCACAGACTCGGCGCGCTGGAGACTCTTGAGCCTGTTTACTTCCGCAACATACCTGTCGGCAGCACTGCTACCATCATATATATAATGTATCATGAATCAGGCACTGAGATATCTGCGAAGATCGCTTCTCTGCTGTGTGCGGCGATACTTTCCGACACTCTCATGTTCCGTTCTCCCACCTGCACGCCGACCGACCAGAAAGCAGCAGAAGAAATGGCAGCAGCCGCAGGACTCGATATCCAGGAACTGGCCAGCAGCATGTTCCATGCCGGCAGCAATCTGCAGAACAAAACAGCCAGAGAGATCTGCTTCCAGGACTTCAAGAAATTTGATGTCAGCGGTGTACAGTTCGGCGTCGGCCAGCTCAATCTCATCGACGCCGGCGAGATCAGCGAGATCGAAAAGAGACTGTCTCCCGAGCTTGAAAACATAAGAAAAGAACAGCACCTTGATATGCTGTTCTTCATGCTTACCAATATAGTACAGGAATCGACCCGGCTGCTCTGCTCCGGCGAAGGAGCAAAGGATCAGATGATCAGTGCCTTTGACCTTCCGCCCGACACGGACAGCATAGTCCTCAAGGGCGTCGTTTCCAGAAAGAAACAGCTGATACCCGATTTCGTCATTTCCCTGCAGCAGTAACCGCTCGTACCGACAGACAGCATGTCACGGTCTTCTGCCCTGCTGCAGTAATTATTATCTGCAATGATCATCATTTCGATTTTACGGCGATCATCGTTTCAATATTTTCTGCTGCTGTTAAGTACCCTGCTGCAGCAGATATTTCATTTTTTTGCTGCAGCACTGAATCTGTTCAGGAGCAGCCAGCACACGAATGCCGCAGCGGCCAGCACTATCATCATCACAAAAGTGGTGTTGTATGCTCCGCCGGCTTTTTCTATGAGCGCGCTCGATATCATCGGTCCGATAATGGCCGCCGGTATCAGTGAAAAATTGCATATGCTGAAATTGACAGGGAAATTCTTCGGACCATATTCGCCGTTTATGAATGCTGATGATATTGAAGGATCTCCGCCGTATGCCAGTCCTGTCAGCATCAGTCCCGCAGCCAGCAGAACGATGCCTGATGACATGGCGCCAAAGGTCAGGCACAGTCCGGCCAGAAGCATGACGGCCGTGTTTATGAAAACAGTTATTTTTCTGCCGAATCTGTCGAAGATGCTCCCCAGCACTACTCTGCCTCCGCCGTTGAACAGCGAGACGATCAGGCCTATGACCACAGGTGCTCCGAATGCCGTCGCGATAGGTACGGCGCTGTTGATCACCAGCAGTCCGGCTGCATTCAGACAGGTCACCCATATCACGAATATCCAGAACGCCGGCGTCTTCAGCATCTCGACCGCCGAATAGTCTCTGGCCGTCGTCTGCACGTCCGCATTTCCTTCCTTTCCGGATTTCTTTTCCGTTTCTTTTTTTGTAGCAGATGCCGGCATCGCTGCGGGAGGATTCATAAAGAACGATCCGATCACGACTACTACCGCTATGACGATCGCCAGTATCATGAATGTATGGAACAGTCCGCTCGCCGCTATCATCCTGCTGGTGGCGCTGCCGAGAATAAGGCCTCCGAAACCGAAGCCCATCATCATCACGCCTGAAGCCAGACCTGTCTTATCAGCGAACCATTTATTGACTGTGCTTATTATCGCGTTGTAGCACATGCCTACCCCGCCGCCGCACAGCACTCCGTAGAGCACATAAAGCAGTCTGAGGCTGGCTGCGGAGTTTTCGGGATCAAGCTTAGATACTCCGAAAAACCCGACGAACAGCATCGCTGCCGCTATCCACAGCACGATGCGCGGCTGCAGTTTTTTGATCAGATTGCCTGAGAAAAATCCGCCCAGGCAGAAAAATATCATCGAGATCGTGAAAGTAAGTGATATCTGCGATACCGACCAGTCTGTATATATGGCGCTGAACGGCGCCTTGAATATCGACCATGCGTATATGAGACCCAGGAACAGGAGCATCAATGCTCCTATCACCAGATATGTCCATCTTTTCATAATTTGCTTCTCCTTTTATGCAGTATGTTCATCTGTATATCGATACAGGCAGCCCCGAAGGATCTGCCTGCATGGCATCGTTAAAATTTCGTATCCTTTACTGTATCGAATTCATCAGTGATCTCCTGCGATACTTCGGTGAAAAGACTGACGATTATTATTACCAGCGACGAGAATATAAATCCCGGTATTATTTCATATATATCGAATATCCCGCCCTGCATATTGTACCAGAATATATCCACCACTCCGCCTGTCACCATGCCGGCTATTGCTCCCGGAAGAGTCATGCGTCTCCAGAACAAAGCAAAGAGGATCATCGGTCCGAATGCCGAACCGAAGCCTCCCCAGGCAAACGACACCAGATTGAACACGGAGCTGTTCGGATTGATCGCCAGGATTATCGCAATCACCGAAACGATGACTACTGTCAGTCTGCTGGCCCATACCATGCTCTTGCTTTCCACATCCTTCTTGAAAATAGTGGCATATATGTCTCTCGATACTGAGGCAGATGTCACCAGCAGCTGCGAACTTGCCGTACTCATAATGGCTGCCAGTATCGCTACCATCAGCAGTCCCGATACTACCGGATTGCACATCACGTTGATCATCTGCATGTAGACCGTCTCTCCGTCTGCCAGGTTCGGCAGCAGAGCTTTGCCTATCACGCCTATAAGCACAGCGGCAGTAAGTGTCACTGTCACCCATACCATGGCTATTATTCTTGACTTTTGTATTTCATCAGGAGATTCGATACCCATGAACCTGGCCAGTATATGCGGCTGTCCGAAATATCCCAGTCCCCATCCGAGGCTGGAAGCGAGCAGCAGAGCATTGATATTGCCCGCCTGATCCTTGGGGAAGAATCCCATCGACTCAGGTGTCAGCTGCGCCAGTCTGTTGCCGATATCCGAAGTCCCTCCCATATGAATCACCGCTATCAGAGGCACTGCTATCAAAGCGAAGAACATGATCGCTCCCATGATCGTATCTGTAAAGCATACCGCATTGAATCCGCCCATGGCCGTATATGCCAGGATAATGCCAGCGCATATCAGCAGGCCCCATACATAGTCGATCCCGAATATTGTATTGAACAGCTTGCCGCCGGCAGCGTACTGAGAAGATGTATATATAAGGAAAAATATCACTATGAATACGCCGGATATGAGCCTGAGAATATTATGTTTGTCTCTGAATCTGTTTTCGAAGAAATCCGGCAGCGTTATGGAATTGCCTGATACATATGTGTACTGACGAAGTCTCTTGGCTACGAAGAGCCAGTTGAGATAAGTGCCTATCCACAAACCTATGGCAGTCCACATCGCTTCCGACGTACCTTCGTATATCGCATATGCCGTACCCGGCAGACCGATCAGCAGCCAGCCGCTCATATCAGAGGACTGGGCACTCATGGCGGCGACCCAGCTGTTCAGCTTGCGTCCGCCGAGAATGAACATGTTCAGATTATCTGTCTTATTGTAATTTACGAATCCTATCCAGACCATAACGCCCAGATAAATAATGAAAATAATTGCTATAGTTATCACTGTTTTTTACTCTTTTGTTATCCTCTCTGTTCCCATATACTGTCTCAGTACTTCCGGAACCGCTACGCTACCGTCTTCCTGCTGGTAATTTTCCAGCACAGCTGCTACTGTCCTGCCCACTGCCAGTCCGCTGCCGTTGAGTGTGTGTACGAATTCAGGCTTGCCGCCGCCTGCCGGTCTGTATCTGATCCCGGCGCGTCTGGCCTGATAGCTCTCGAAGTTGCTGCATGATGAGATCTCCACATATCTGCCGTAACTGGGCAGCCATACCTCGATGTCACATGTCTTGGCCGAAGAAAATCCCAGATCGCCTGTCGAAAGCACGACGACTCTGTATGGAATCTCCAGCTTCTTAAGAACATCCTCCGCTGCCGCGATCAGGCTTTCCAGCTCGTCATATGATGTTTCCGGTTCAACGAACTTTACCATCTCCACCTTCTGGAACTGATGCTGCCTGATCAGACCTCTTGTATCTCTACCTGCTGATCCCGCTTCTTTTCTGAAACACGGCGTATATGCCGTGTAATAGATCGGCAGTTCTTCGGCGCCGAGTATCTCTTTCGCTCTCAGATTCGTCACCGGGACCTCAGCCGTCGGTATCAGGAAAAAATCCTTGGCCGGCACATGGAACATGTCGTCTTCGAATTTGGGAAGCTGTCCTGTTCCCGTCATTGCCTCCCTGTTGGCCATGAACGGCGGCAGTATCTCTGTGAATCCGTGTTCCTGGGTATGCAGGTCGAGCATGAAGTTGATCAGCGATCTTTCCAGCCTCGCGCCGGCGCCCTTGTATACCGTGAATCTTGTCCCGGAGATCTTGGCAGCTCTCTCGAAATCCAGAATGTCCAGATCCGTACCAATATCCCAGTGTGCCCTGGGTTCGAATGAGAACTCCGTCGGCTCCATGAATTTTCTTATTTCTCTGTTGTCGCTTTCATCCTCTCCGACCGGGATGTCCGGATTCGGCGTATTGGGAACATTCAGTATTGCGCTGTTGAGTTCTTCTTCGACCTTTGCTACCTGATCATCGAGCTCTTTGATCTCCTCTGCCAGTTTTTTCATCTCGGCCATTATGCCGCTGGCATCTCCGCCTGCTTTTTTCAGCTTCGGTATCTCTTTCGATTCGATCGATCTTTTATTTTTCTTTGCTTCCACATCGGCAAGTATCTCACGTCTTCGGATATCCAGTTCGCGCACTCTGTCGATGCCGAAATCACCGTGCCCTCTGGATTCGACAGCTTTCTTCACTCCGTCGAAATCTTCTCTGATCCTTTTGATATCTAACATCTTTTCTCTCTTTCGCTAAAATATATAAATAAATATCTTTGTTATAACCGTTAGGACCGGAATGGCATTCTCATGCCGTTCCGGTCTTAAATAATATACATATCACATCATCATGCCGATCACAGCAATACGCCTGTGATCAAATCCGGCCGCAGACGCTAAAACAGATTCTTCTTGTATGTCGTGTACAGATCCGTCAGTTCGGAGATCATGTCCTGCATCTCGATCTGCAGTTCCGAAGCCACATCATATTCGTCACGGTCGAGTGCCTGCATTATCTTCGTCAGCAGACACTGCTCATTCAGAGTGTCCTTGCCGAGCTTCATCCTGATGCTGTTGATCTTGCCCCAGTATGCCACATCGTAATCAACGCTCTGCGAATCATCGTGCAGCTTGCATGCCTGTCTTACTGTATCCATCGTTTCGGGAATGATCCTGTTGTGCAGCTCTGTCGCCCACTGGTTGAGGATCGCTTCTCTGTATGAATCTATCGTTGTCGGCGGCATCACATTATCCACCGCAAATATTTTCAGTTTTTCCGGCTGATCATCAAAGGCGCAGAGGTTCTCCCATACTGTTCTCGGCGCCCGTCCGAAGAACTTGTCTCTGTCAGCTGCCGTGTACTCCTCGAATACATTGAGTTCGCTTCTATACATGCGGTCTTTTTCCAGATAGAAATCTTCCTTGCCATATTCCTTCGAAAGGGAAGCCTCCAGTTCGTCTGCAGTCTTTTCGCTGCCCAGAGCTGCCCGGATGCCGTCCAGCATGGCCATATGGGAAGCGGCCAGCACCAGATATGTATTGCTCGTCGGATTGGGTGCCCTCAGTTCGAACCGGGTCGCCAGCGTATTTTCCTTGTCTCTGACCAGGCCCGCCAGCACCGTCCTGTTCCTGCTGGGGTTGTCTACACTGTGTCCCAGCGAGGTAACGATGCACACCGGCGCTTCATAGCCGGGTTTCAGTCTGTTGAAGGCATCGTTTGTCGACGATACAAAAGGATTGATAACTTCGTAATTCTTCAAAAGTCCCATCAGCGCTCCGAAACCCAGAGGGCTCATGAAGCTTTTGCTCATGTCTGCGGGGCTGAAGAGATTGACTGTTTTTCCGTTCTTCAGCTTCGCCGCCAGACCCAGATGCGTATGCTCGCCGTTGCCGGCTATGCCTTCCATGGGCTTGGCCGTGAAAGTAACATCCAGTCCGTACATTCTGAAAACATCACGCACTACATATTTTACCTGGTTCTCATTATCGGCAGCCTGCAGGGATGTGCTGTATTTCCAGTCTATCTCCAGCTGCTCCATGATGTGGTCATAATGTCCTGAATTGCCAAGTTTGGCCTTGACGCCTCCGACTTCCTTATGACCCATTTCGATATCGAAACCGTATTTGTCGAGTATCAGCAGTGATTTTTCAAGTGCCGTACGCACAGGACCTATAGTCCTCTTCCAATACTGTTCTTTCAGTACCTGTGCTGTCGACAGCTGCTCTCTGTCGGACTGGTCGTCCGGAGTCTTTACCCAGAACTCCAGCTCTGTTGCAGATGTCACGATGAGCTCATCTATATCATCCACGCTGTCCGCCGTCATTTCTTTGAAAACATACGGATGTGCTTTCAGCAGCTCCATCACTTCTTTCCTGAAAGCCTGTACGCTGTCCCGCAGCATCACTCTCGAACCCACTTCCGCAACATCGTTATGCAGCAGGAAGGCAGGTATCCTCAATGTTCCTACAGGCAGTCCTGTTTCTCTGTCTATATGCTTGATGTTATGATCCACATACCAGTTGACATTCCTGTCCGGTATTATATCCACTTTGGCATTGTTAAGATCCGCTATTCCCGGCAGCACTACCGACGAGCCGTCGGTCTGCACTCCGTGTTCCAGCATCTTTTCCATATCATCTGTGAAAACATGCATCGGTATCTTTTCATCTGTATCCTGCCCTCCGACATCTATCCCGACCAGTGACACAAATCTCACTTCCGGGTGTTTTGCCAGAATATCCTTTATCTCTTTTATGCTGTGATTATCCGCAGGAATATTGTAGAGCATAGCATCTATATCAAAATCGAACAATAATATCGCTTCCTTTCCGGCATTTCTGCCGTGTCCTGTTGATTGTTGCGCTGTCGCTTGCAGCGTTCATTACTTGAGTTTGTTGAGGTATTCCCTCAGGTTATCCATATAATCGCCGTACTTGGCCCAGTTGCCGTCCTTGAGCGCAGACTGAGCATTGTCGTAAGCGTCCTGCGCCTTCTTGATCAGGTCGCTCTGACTCAGCGACTGTGAACTTCCTGAAGAAGATGTCTTCTTGTTGTTGGCATTGCCGCTTGAATATCCGTCTCCGGCTCCGTCTCCGAACAGTGAATCCAGAGCATCCGCCAGATTGGATTCATATGCGATCTGATCTCCGTAGCAGACGATGACCCTCTTCACTTCAGGTATCGATGAATTGGTCGCCTCCAGGTAAACCGGCTCAACATAGAGGATGGAATCTTCGATCGGTATGACGAACATGTTTCCTCGGGTATATTTCGATCCCGCCGAATTCCACAGCGAGAACTCCTTCGATATCTCTGTGTTCTGGTCTATCTGAGCTTCCATCTGCTCCGGCCCGTATATGGCCCGGCTCTTCGGCAGTTTGAACAGTACCAGTTTACCGTAATTCTTGCCGTCGTTCCTGGCCATCAGCAAACCTGTCATATTTCTCTTGTCCTTGGGTGTGAACGGTATGGAATTGACGAATTCGGCATCCTTCTCGCCCGGCAGATTGAGGATATAGTAGTTCGGCGTCATGGGCTGCGTTTTTGTGCCGTATGTCTCATTCGCTATCGACCAGAGGTCCTCATTCTGATAGAACACTTTGACATCGTTCATATGATACCGCTGATACACTTCGGCCTGTACGCCGAACATAGTGTTCGGATATCTTATATGCGCTTTCAGCGCCGCCGGCATCTCATCGAAGTTTTTGAAAAGTTTCGGGTATATCTTCTGATACGTCTTGGCGATGGCATCATTGTCATCAACCACATAATAATTCGTATCGCCGTTATACGCATCCACTACTACCTTTACTGAATTGCGGATGTAGTTTGTATCGCTGGTCGCATCCGTATCTGTCTCATACGGTTCCGAGTACGGATAACGGTTGCTGGTCGTATAGGCATCCATTATCCAGTAGAGTTTGCCGTTCACCGTCACCATGTACGGATCGTTTTCATATGAAAGATACGGCATTATCTTCTGCAGTCTCTCGGCAACGTTCCTGTATATTATGATCTTGGAATCGCTCTTGATGTTCGTGGAAACCAGCAGTTTGAGACTGTGCTCCCTGATAGAGAACATTATCCTGTTGAACAGATTCAGTTTTATTCCTGCCGACCCTTCATATCTCGTATATTTATTGTTGTCGCCGTCAGGATAATCGAATTCATCATCATCCGCTCCGGTCAGCAGATAATCGTTGGTCATCTCGCCGAAATAGATCTCAGGCCTCGTGACCTTCAATGCAGAAGCATCAGATTCGGGCGGGATGCCTCCCACCAGCATCTGCGGCTGGCCGCTTGCTGTGACCTGATCGACCTGCGACATGGTTATGCCATATCCGTGTGTATATTTCAGGTGCCTGTTCAGCCAGGTGTCAGAGATCTTGCTTTCATCTATTTCCCTGGCAGCCAGGAAGGTCTGCGTATACTTTCCGTTTATGGTATATCTGTCTACATCGACGTCGTTGAAATCATAATACTGCCTTATTGCCTGCGTCTGATTGTAAAAGGTTTTCGCCGGCTTGAAGTCGTTTATCCTGATGTTCGACATTGTCGGTTCGTTATTCTGTATATCTTCACTGGTAAGGTCATTTGTTGCCGCGAATTTCTTTGTCGTTACCTGATCAAGGTTGTAGGCACGCTGCGTATATTCTATGTTTCTCTGCAGATATTTGCTTTCCTTGGACAGCTCATCCGGAGATACGACGAAATTCTGCACTAGCAGAGCAACTGCCACGCCCAGGATCCCTACTGCGATCATTGCCGTAGGCACGATGATGATCGGCTTTGTGATCTGCTTCCTGATCGCGATAACCACAGCTACTGCGCCGGCAAGTCCGAGCACTGCGACTATGCGGTATACCCACATGGTGATATTTACATCCGTGAATCCTGCGCCGTAGACAGCACCGGTATGATCATTGAGCAGTGTATACTGCTTGAGGAAGAAATAGCAGCCAATGAAAAGGAACAGCAGCGCTCCCTGTATCATCACCTGTTTTGATGCTATCGAGAAAAACTGTTTGACGCTCGGATTTTCAAAAGCGCTCTCCTGTTTATTGTGCTTCGGTCTGTTGACATTTCCCTGGAAGGATCTTGTGAATTTATCGAATCCGTCTCTGAACGGAGCGAATCCGCCGCCGCCGCCCAGACCGTTGCCTCTGCCGTCGTCGCTACCAAAATCATCATTGTTTCCAAAATCAGCACCGCTGCCGTTGTCCGCAGTTTCTTCTTTGACCGGTCTGTGTTCATTCATCAGCAGGAAATAATACAGCAGCGTCAGCGCCAGCAGTCCGATAACTGCACCGATCGCTATGACGAGCACCTGATTGATGAAATCCAGTTTGAAGACATAGAATGAGATATCATGCTTGAACATGGGATCCTTGATATCGAATGACTGGCTGTTGCCGAACTTCAGCAGATTGAACCATGTTTTGCTGACGCACACATATGTGATTATTACGCCGTATACTGCAGCCAGGCCCCATGATACTCTGTTCATCAGTTTCGGTCTGTCGGCCTGTTCCGATTCTATCGTGCCATAAAACTTTTTTTTCATGACTTTCAGATAGACATATGCCAGCATCGTGACTATCACGAATACCGGTATACCGATCATCAGCTGCGTAAACAGCTGCTTCAGAAATACACTTAAATATCCCAGTTCGCTGAACCAGAGAAAATCTGTGATAAAATTGACCAGACTGAAAAGTATGACAGCCGCAATTATCAATATCAGTATTATTTTCTTGGGTTTCGATAACCTGGGTTTTCGTTTTGCGCTGTTCTCCAAAACATATCCTCCGTTCTACTTGATCTCGGTATATCCCGTCACCTTCATGGCCTCGGCCGAAACCTTCACTATGTAAACTTTTTTCGTGCTATGGGTACCGCTGCTGTCCGCCTTGCTTTCAGTGGTCTCGCGTGCCCATACATAATACTCGCTGCCGGCGCCCCTTCTGATATCTCCCAGCTCGAGAAGGGTCATCCTTTCTTTAGTCATCTTGTCAGCTGCCGCCGATACGTGAGAGATGACTGCGCCGAGGAGACTGTCGTCCAGATACATCTGAGTGCCGTTTTTTGTTTTATACCACAGATTGTCCTTCATAACTGCAGATGATTTGATCTTTGCCGCATATGCTTTCTGCATATATTTATCATTTTTGCTGTATCCTGCACTTTTTGAATACTTGATCGTCTGTATGCTGTTATTGTGATTCTTTTTTACCTGAAGCTGTATTATTGCTGTCTTGTCATCCGTAGGAACTGTTCTATCGGTCTCAACTTCTGTTACATCGTTCCTGCTACCTTGAAAAAAACCTATCACTGTCGATGCCGCCTGATCGAGCTTCTGTGAAAAGATGCTGTCAGGTGCGCACATTCTTATTCCTATGCACACAAGACATGCTATCAGTATCACCGCCAGTATGGTTATGATCACTCTTCCGGCTCTGCCTTTTTTCTTTTCCGGTTTGCCTGGATCGCGGTCTCTGTCCTTCTCTTTTTTCTCCGGTTCTTCATCTTCCCTGGGAGCTATAGCCGAAAAATCTTTTTCTTCCGGCTTTGCCTCATCTCCCGGTCCTGCCGTATCTTCCTGTCCGGCTGTATCTGCAGATCCAGCCGAGTCCTCCGGCTTTGCCGCTTCTGCCAGATCATCAGCATCATCTTCAAAGAAATGCTTTCTGGCTTCTTCCATCTCCTTCAGCCTTCTGGCAGAATCGAGATCCTCCGGCATGCCCTCGGCAGCAGCACTGTCCGCCGCTTCGCCCAGCTGTGTCAGCGCCTCATCATCCATGGGCTGTCCATTATTGAATTTCTCATATTCCTGATCCAGCAACTTCTGAAATTCTTCATTTTTCTTGCTGAATGTATAGAACTTGTCTATTCTGGCAGTATTCTCAAGCGCCTCTTTTGTCAGCTCTTCTTCAGACAGCTTTTCTTCACTGCCGAACAATTCTTTCTCCAGAGCCGCGCCCTCTATTATCTCCTCTTCAGGCCCGGCTTCGGGCTCCTTATTCGCTTCCCCTGTATCTGCCGCTTCTTTCCGGTCTGTTTCCTCCGACCTGTCCGCTGCTTTTACTCCTCCATACAGGGAAGCTGCACTCGCATCAAAGGCGGGGCCGACTATTATTTCACTGCTTTTCGGTATTTCAGCCGTGAATTTTTTCCATTTGTTTTCTTCAGTTTCATCTTCTTGAAGCTGTTTCTCCTGATCCTCTGCAGACGGCTGCTGTTCTTCATTGCCCTTTTCGAACGGCTGCTGCTCTTCGTTGCCCTTTTCGAACGGCTGCTGCTCTTCGTTGTTCTCTTCAGACAGCTGCTGTTCTTCTGCTGACGTCTGCTGCTTTTCTTCGTCGCCGTATCTTTTGTCTGCAACGGCTTTATCTTCCTGCAGATCTTCACCAAAAGCGATTTCCGGTTCGTCCGCAGGTCTGTTTTTGAATTCCCCATCCTGGATCTTCCAGTCAAAATCGATGTCGTCTGTTTTTTTGATACCGCTTCCAGGGAACGATTCTATGCCCCAGTCGAATTTTTCTTCAGGCGGCATCACTTTGATCGTCTCTTCTTCTTTTGTCTCTTCAATGTTTTCCGTCTGCTCCGCAGCAGACTGTTCGATCTTTGTGCCGCAGTAGCTGCAGAACCTTGCATCATCAGGCAGCGGTCTGCCGCAGTTTTTACAATACATGCATCATCCTCCGTTCAGTTTCTGATCTGCAATTCCAGTTCTTCTCTGGAATAAACTTTTCCGCTCTTTCCTGTATTGTATATATCCATTACTTTTTCCGATTGCTGTTCCTCTTCGATCGCAGCCACATCCTCCGCCTTTATCAGCGGTATGGCCGTATCGTCCTCTTCCCGGCTGTCCTCTGCTGTGATCTCTTCTTCAGCGCCGGCATCTCCCGCCTCGGCGTCCGCCGCAGCTGCTGCGCAGTCATCGCTGCCGCCGATCATCTTTGCTTCTGAAAAATGTGAATCAATGCTCCTGAGCGTGCTGTTCTGCGCCTTTGCCCGTTCGGTATATACTATGATGCCGATCAGCACAAGAACTGCGATGACTATGATACCGATAGTCATTATTGAAAGCATATTGATATTATTGAAAAAAAACTCATTCAAAATCATGATCCTCTGCTTTTTTCGACAGTCACACCGCCGCATCTTCTGCATAAACTTATATTATTATACAATAAGCCATGAGTGTTTGCAATGAATGAGCCGACATTAAGTAAACCTTTCAGATGTCGGCAGTTTTTGTGATATAATCTCGTATAAACATCAAATTGCAAAATATTCGGGGGAAAGAAAAATGAACACATCAAATGAAATACTAAAGGCTGCCGGACCTTTCCTTTCAGGAAAAACTGTCAAAGACATAGTTGTCGGAGTTTCGCTGACAGCAGTACAGCTGGATGACGGCAGCGTCGGCATTTCGTATGTCCTGCGCGACAGTCTGCCTAACGGCTGCTCGGTTTTTCCATATATCATGGATGTCGCCGGCAGGCCGGCTGCGGAGATCGCCGCATGGCTCGAAAACGGCCGCGATGATCTGCAGCGTGCTGTCGGCAACGCCGTGCTCTGCGCCGCCTCATGCGCACTTGACATACCCGACGAG
>Ga0268263_1000401_pt1 | contig 75256 bp, 58 predicted proteins | sample Biomet5_FD_190358 | JGI IMG/M metagenome (GOLD analysis project Ga0268263, IMG submission 190358) | Microbial communities from bioreactor (seeded with sewage sludge) at LBNL, California, USA - Biofuel metagenome 5 (SPAdes) (version 4) | ecosystem: Engineered > Bioreactor > Anaerobic >... | reverse complement strand
CGGCGGGCGCGAGCCGTCCTCGAAGCTGATCAGCGTGACCGCGTCGCCCTGTCCGGCCCAATGGTTGGCCATGTGCGCGAGCACCCGGGCGGCGCCGCCGCCCTCCAGGGTCGAGGTGAGCAGGGTGACGGTCAGCATGCGCGTGCGGTCCTCACTCCGGCCGGTCCATGAGATAGCCGAGCATCGCGTCGGAGAAGATCGTTTCCGTGTCCATGTCCCACCACTTGAGCGCCAGCAGCTCCTCGATGACCGCATCGGGGAAGCGCTGCCCGATCACCCGCGCCGGCACGCCGCCCAGGATGGCGTAGGGCGGATGCTTCTTGGCCGTGACCACCGCGCCGGCTCCGACCACGCAGCCGTGTCCGATTTCGGCGCCCGCCAGGACCTTTGCGTCCCGGCCGATCCAGACGTCATTGCCGATGACGATGGGCGCGGGGAGATAATCCGGGGCGTCGGCCTCGCGCGTGTCCGGATCCCGGAAGGTCTTGAGCGAGGCGGTAGTGCGAGCCCTGTGGTTGTGGTTGCGCGAAAAGATGAAGCAGTTTTGGGAGATGGAGCAGAACTGCCCGATCTCCACCGTCGCCGTGCCGCCGAGGCGCGAGTTGACGCCTACGGTGGTGTATCGTCCAAGCCGCACCGTGCTCCCCAGGAACGCCCCCCAGATGGCGCAGCCCTCGCCGATGACTGTGGCCGCGCCGACGTCGCTGTCGCCCGAGACGAACGCGTCCGGATACCTGCGCCGGTAGCCCCAGTATTGCAGCAGCCGCCAGAAGCCCGGGGGCAGCAGGCCCCGCAGGGCCGTCCGCAGCTCGGCCTTCCGGCAGCGCTTGTGGTATTCGGGCATGCCCATTTCGCCTCTCCGCGGCTAGCGCCGCCAGGTTAGAACCAGACGCCCTTGAGGTCGCGGTCAAGCAGTTCCTCAAGCTTTCGCACCGAACGCCGCATGCCGTCCTCCAACTGTGACCGCAATTCCGGATCCAGAGGCGGCACCGGAACGGCGCCGGCTTCGTTCCAGTCGTCCAGCCTCCGCCGGACGGCGTGGCGCACGGACGCCGGGACGAGGCGCTTGGCCACCGGCAGGAAAAAACGTCCGTAATGTTCGTGGACGAAGCGGTTCAGGCTCTGGCTGCGCGGCAGGAAGCCCTTGTTGTGTACCGTGCGCGCAAGCGGCGTGAACCTCGCCACGCCGAGGAAGTCGCAGAGATCCTGGAACTGCGGCAGCCCCGGTTGGAAGAATTCCTCGAAAAGATAGATCGCGATGTTCCGCCTGGGGAAGCGGGCGAAATAGCGGGCGATCTGCTCGTCGTAGCGCGCGCGGGCGGCGTGGCATTCGAACCAGCGATTGGGATCCCAGGGGGCCCGCAGCGATTCCAGCAGGGCCTTGGCCGCCGGGCGCGACTCCAGCGCGCCGCGGACGCTGTGGGCCCAGCTGGAGTACATCATGTCCACGGGATTGCGCAGCACGGCCACGAGCTTCACGCCGTCCCCCAGCGTTTCGCGGATGATTCCGGCGCTGACTTCCGAGGACAGGTACGCGGGTGAGGCCTCGCCCGCGATCCGCCGGCCCTCGCTGCCGGCGAAGGCCGCCAGATACTGGTCTCTGTCGTGAATGCCCTGCGGGTGGGTCGGATCGAAGTAGTCCAGCTCCTTGATCTCGGGCATGAACACGTCCGGATGCCGGCGCAGGTAGTGGTACAGCGAAGTGGTGCCGCACTTCGCCGCGCCGATGATGATGAAGTCGGGCCAGCGTTCGATGTTTGTCATGGATGACTCCTGTCGGGCGCGGGGCTCCCGGCCGCGGCCGCGAGGGCGTCGTTGTGGCGCGCGAGCATCGCCGCCGGGGCGCCTTCGCCGGCCACGCGGCCGCCTTCGAGCAGGACGACCCGGTCGCAGTGCTGCACAGCGCTCGGCTTGTGCGCGATGATGATGATGGTGTTCTGGCCGCGCAGGCGCAGGATGGTCTCCTGGATGAGCCGCTCCATCCCGCTGTCCAGGGCGCTTGTGGCCTCGTCGAAGATGAGCACCGAGGGCCGCCGGTACAGGGCCCGGGCGATGGCGACGCGTTGCGCCTGGCCGCCGGAAAGCAGGCAGGCCCGCTCGCCGATGTTGGCGTGGATGCCGCCCGGCAGCTCGGTGAGGAATTCCTGGACGCCGGACTGGACACAGCATTCGCGCACGCGGGCTTCGTCGATGTCCTCGGCGTCGAGGCTGAAGGCGATGTTCTCGGCCAGGGTGCCCTCGAAGAGATAGGGCGACTGGGGCACAAGGCCGACTTGGGCGCGCCAGGCGGCCTGGTCCGCGCGTTCCAGTGGCCGCCCGTCGATCAGGATCTGGCCAGCGCTGGGCTCGATGAGGCCGGTCAGCACGTCGGCCAGGGAGCTTTTGCCCGCGCCCGAGCGGCCGATGATGCCGAGCATCTCGCCCTGCCGCACGGTGAGATCGAGGCCGGAGAGCGCGTCTTGGGCGGCCCCCGCATAGCGCAGGCGCAACCCGCGGATTTCGATGGCCCGCGCAAGCGGCGGCAGGGTGGCCGCCTTGCGGGAGCGGGAGGCCTCTGGCCGGGTTCCCTGGCGGTCGATGAACGTCCGGACCGCGTCCAGGAATGGCGCATAGCTGCGAGCCGTCCCGATGGCCGCGACGCCGCGGTAGATGGCGGGCAGGATGCGCCAAGCGGTGACCGCGACCAGCGAGAGGGTGCCCATCATCTGCGCCGAGCTGACCGTGCCCGAGACGATGAGCAGGATGGCGCCCAGGACCAGGCCGCCCATGCCCACGGTCTCCAGCACCCAGACCGCCGCCCGCTCGTACATGCGTTGCGCCGCCAGGTTGCGCACGAGCGCCTCCTGGCGGGATTTCAGCGAGGCCACGGCCTCGTCCTCGGCGTTGAACAGCTTGATGTCGCGGACGCCTTGGACGCTTTTCATGAGCAGGATGCTGACGCCCGTGGACTGCTGCAGAATGACGTCGCCGAGGGCCATGGCCCGGCTGCGGAAGATCCGGAAGGTGAGCAGGCCGATGCCGCCAAGCAGCGCCGCCACGCACAGCGTGACCACGGGCTCCAGCAGAAAGAGCGAGAGCAGCATGAGCAGCGAGATGACGCCGTCGCTCATGACCGTCGTCAGGCAGCTGATGAGCGCGCCGACATGGGCTTTCCAGCAGATGGTCTGGATGGTGTCCGCCGAATTGGTGCCCAGGGTGTTCGCGTAGGGCTGGGAGAGGAAGGCGTCGAGCATCCGGACGCCGAAGTCGACGTTGAGCGCGCCGTCGAAGCGGGCCGCGGCGTAGTTGTGGCAAATGGTGAACAGGTTTTTGGCCACAACGAGGAGCACGGTGACCGCGCCCAGGACGATGTAGAAGCGTTGCGCGCTGGCGAAGGGCCAGGGGCCGATGAGCTTTTGCGCCAGTAGCGCGGCGCGGGAAGTGAGCACCGCCTCCGGCGCGGACAGGCTGGTGATGAAGGCCGCCAGCGCGCCCAAGGCCGCAAGCTCGATGAAGCCGCTGAAGATGATCAGCGCGCACAGGCCGACGAACTGGCGGCGGCGTTGCGGCGGCGAGAGCCGCAGGAAATAGCGCACGTGGCCGATCATGCTTTGCCGCCCTCAGGTGCGGCCCAGCCTTTGCCGGCGAGCCAGTCCCGGTAGCAGGCGATGACGCGCTCCCACCAGACGCCATGGTTCGTCACCTCGGCCGCGACGTGGTACTGCTCCGCGATGAGCTCCTCGGCGAAGGTCCGGTCGTACAGACAACGCCGGCACAGGGCCTTGAATCCGGCGATGTCGTCCGCCGTGCCGGAGGGCGCGTCGATGAACGGCAGCGCCACAGTGGTCTGATCGCTGGCCCAAGGCCGGTCCCCCTCGGGGTGGAAGCGCAGGTTCGCCGTGGGCGTGCCGGCCAAATAGGCCTCAACCCGGGCCGAGCCGCCGCCGATGGGCCAGGGGTTGGCCTCCAGCCTGCCGCGCCGGACGAAATCATAGATGCGGCTGTGGAAGGTTCCGGCAGTGTAGTCCCGCTTGTCCACCATGCCCAGGTAGCGGACGCGTTCCCCAACGCCACGGTTGGCGAAGAAGGCCTGGATTTCCTCCAGGTTGTCGCCCGGCCCGAGCAGCTCGAAACGCAGTCCCGGATCCTCCCGGAGAAGCTCCGCCAGGACGCCAAGGAAACTTGGCTCGATGAGCTGGGCCAGCCGGCCGTGGAAGATCATCAGGTTCTCCCGGGCCTCCCAGGGCGGGTTTGCGGCCCTGTCCGCGCCGACCATCTCGTAGGCGAAGGCGGTTTCGGTGCAGCATTTTTCGGCAGGAACCGGCCGGCCGGTGAACACCGAGTACATGGTGTGGCCCAGGACCGGGAATCCGGTGCGCGGCTGCACATAGAGGCAGTAATCGATTTTCGGGTGCATGACCGGCTCGGAGCCCATGAGGTAGCCCACGAGGCAGGGCGTGTCGACCAGGGCGGCGATGTCATGCTTTTCTTCGATGCTGCCGTTGGAGACGATCAGCAGGTCCAGACGGGCGGCGTTGATGGCCGTGGCGAGACGGTGCACCGCCGGGACGTACTTGGCCACGTCGCCCGGCTTTTTTTCCACGCCGGAGGCGTTCTCGGGCAGGGCTATGCGCGTGACGACGACGTTGGGCCGCTGCGGCAGCTCTCCGAAGACGCCCTCGCGCCCGGTGTCGAAGACGTGAAAGACGTGCCCGGTCGGAAACTCGCTGATCAGGGCGAGCGGCCGCGCCGCGCCGATGGACATCTCGCCCACCATGCCGATCCGGAGCGGACCGGCATGGGCCTGCGGACTGCGCTTGGGCACGGGCCTGAAAGGGCTGTGGGCGTTGCGCACGCGCATTTGCAGCCCCAGGGCATGAATGTTGTAGTGCACGCCGGCCTTGTAAAACGGGTAGCTCAGGGCGTTGATGAGCAGTTCTTCAAGCCGGCCGGCCGTTCGTTTGCCGAAGATGCAGCGCGCGGCGGCCCCCGCCCCGGCGATGCCCATGGCCGCGGCGCGGCTGTCCGAGATCAGGCCGCAGAGGCGCAGCAGCGGCCGCGGCGGCCGGATGGCGTGCAGGGGCGTTGGGGCGGCGGTCATGGCTTAATCCTGTTTGCAGGCATACTTCAGGTAGAAGCTCCGCGGCACGAGGTCATGGTCGGCGGCGATCTTGATCAGCGGCCGCAGGCGTTCGAAGGTGCGCTTGTAGGTCTTGAAGTCCCGGTAGGTGCGCAGCGGCTGGGACATGCAGCGCTCGAACTCCTCCTCGCCGAACCCCAGACGCTTCTTGAACATCTCCACGATTTCCCAATCGATCTGCTGCGGCCTGCTCAACTGGTCGATGGCGTCGGCGCGGTCCATCTGCCCGGCGCGGACCAGCGCGGCGAAGCCGTTGATGCGGTAATCGGCCTGGAGCCTGCGCGGGGCGAAATAGTAGTGGGTGAAGGCCGTGAGCCGGTTTTCCAGGTGGTGGCCGCCGTACCACTGCCAGCCGAAGCGCTCGGCGAGCATGCGTTTGGACTGCTCCTTGACGTGGTCGAGATGGTAGAGCGGCCTGTGCATCCGTATGCGGCGGATGACGCGCCAATGGATCTGGCTGGTCAGCCACATGTTGGGGAAAGTCTTCATGGGCAGCGCGCCGTACTGTCGGTGCACGCTCTGGATGTACTTGGCGTCCATGTACTGCCAGCCCAGCGGGTTCACGCCCTCGGTGCGGAAGGAGTGGCCCTCGAAGATGTGCTTCACGCCATACTTCACGGCCGCCAAGTACAGGGTGGACGCCAGGCCGATGTCCGTGGGGGTGTCCAGGTCGGGCGTGCCGGACATGATGAAGGCCCGCTCGATGTCGTCGTACTCCCGGTTGTCCACCACGAGGGTGTGCAGCTCCACGTTCAACGCCTTGAGCACGTGGTGGATGTTCTCCACCGCCGTGACCGAGTCCCAGGTGTTGTCGAAATGCACGGCCAGGGGGCGCAGCCCCAAATCCACGGCCTGCATGAGCATGAGCGAGGAGTCGCAGCCGCCGCTGACGCCGACGATGACGTCGTACTTCTTGCCCTTGCCGTCGGCGCGGATGGCTTCGGCCATGCTCCGCAGCCGGACCGCGCCCTCGTCCCCGGCCGGGTATTCCCGGTTCAGCTGGTCGGAGAGCGCGCAGTAGTTGCAGACTCCGTCGGCGTCGAAATGGATGCCTGGGGTGTTTTCGTCGTAGACGCAGCGGGCGCAGTACCGGCGCGGTTTGGCGAGTTTCTCGGCCCATGCGTCCAGCCAGGGTTCGTGGTTGGGATTGGTGCTCATGCGTGTGTTTCCTTGGCTCCGGCGTCCGGGGTGATGTCGCCGAGACAGGCCTTAAGCTCGGCGCGGGAGGGAAAATTGATCAGGACCGCCCGGTTCGGTCCCTGATAGACGAAAAGGCTGCCGGCGGCGACGGCTGCGGCACCGGCTTGGGCGGCGAGCCGGAAGTCGCCGACGCCAGAGGCTCCGCCGCAGGCGATGAGCGGCACCGAGAGCGCGGCGCAGACTTGGCGCACGAGGTCGATGTCGTACCCGGAAAAGGTGCCGTCCCGGTTGACGGAGGTGAGCAGGATTTCGCCGGCCCCCAGGCTTTCCAGGGTTCGGGCGTAGGCCACGGGATCCGCGCCGTCGGCCCCGCGTCCTCCGCGCACGTGGACCCGCGGCCGGCCGAGCAGGCTGCGCTTCACGTCGATGGAGGCCACGACGCTTTGGCTGCCGAAGCGGTCCGAGGCCTGGCGGATGAATTCGGGGCTCGCCGAGGCGTAGGAGTTCAGGGCGATTTTTTCGACGCCCAGGCTGAAGATGGTCTGCATGTCCTCCAGGGAGCGGACGCCGCCGCCGTAGGTCAGCGGCATGAAGCATTCGCCGGCGATCTCCTCAATGAGCTGGAAGGGCGGGCGGCGGCCCTCGGCGGTGGCGGCGATGTCCAGGAGGATGATCTCGTCGACTTCCTTCTCGTTGAAGATGCGCACGGTGTTGATCGGATCGCCCACATAGGAGGGCTTGGCGAAGCGGACGGTCTTCACCAGGGCGCGGCCGCGCAGGAGCAGGCAGGGGATGACCCGGATCTTCAGCATGCCGCCTCCAGAAAGTTGCGGAAGATCTGCATTCCGTGCCGGTGGCTCTTTTCCGGGTGAAACTGGGTGCCCATGATGTTGCCGCGGCGGATGACGCTGGCGAAGGCGTAACCGTGCTCCGTGGTGGCCAGCACGTCGCCCGGGACCGCGCACTCCACGTGGTAGGAATGCACGAAGTAGTAGGCGGCCTCCGGGTCCATGCCCGCCAGCAGGCCGTCCTCGCGCACGGGGTCGATGGTGTTCCAGCCCATGTGCGGGATGCGCAGGCTCCTGCCCGCGGATTCGCGGAAGCGCACCGTGCGCCCCGGGATCCAGCCCAGGCCGGGCTCCACGCCTTCCTCGCTGCCGTCCATGAACAGCTGCATGCCCAGGCAGATGCCCAGGATGGGCGTTCCGGCCCGGAGGACCCGCTCTTCGAGGCTGGCCAGCACGCCCGATTCCCGGAGGCGCCGCGCGGCGTTGTCGAAGGAGCCCACGCCGGGCAGGATGAGCCGCTCGGCTTCGGCGACCTCCGTCGGACTGGAGGAGACCGTCACGTCCTGCGCGCCGACCCGCTTGAGCATGTTGCGGATGGATCCCAGGTTGCCCACCCCGTAGTCGATGATCACGATCATGCCGCGCTCCCCGCCCTGGTTGCGCCGCTGCGGCTATTTCCGCCGCAGGACGTAGACACCCGCGTAGTCGCAGTCCATGAAGTCGTCGCCTTGCGGCAGACGCTGCTGCGTGAGGGCGGCGACGGCGTTGATGGGGTGCCCGTACGACGGTTCCGCCGGCCTCACGAGGAGGGGATGGAACAGGCGGGACATGTACAGATAGTACCCCACGCTTTCATAGCCGACGATTTCGAAATGCCTGTCTGCCGCTGCCTCGAAGTCCTTGCGCGAGATCAGCGTGTTGAAGGCGGCCACCTGCAAGGGGGGCAGGCCGAAGGCCGCACGCCGCGCGTTCAGGCCGTCCCAGCCCTCGCGCCAGCCTTCGCTCGTCAGGTACAGCCCGCCGGGCCGCAGCGACTCAGCGATCTGGCCGATGGCCCGGGCTTGGTTCTCCAGGCAGCCGAGGTTGATCAGGCAGCGGATGCTGACCGCGACGTTGAACGGTCCGAATTCGTCGCGCACGGGCGCGAGGTTCATGGCGTCGCCGTGGCGGAACTGGAGGCCGGGCCGGGCATGGTCGGCCTGGGCGCGCGCCACGAACCCCTCGACGTAGTCCACGCCGACGGTCCGTTCGAAGAACCGGGAAAAGCGGACCGTGGAGCTGCCGTCTCCGCAGCCCAGGTCCAGCAGCGCCGCGCCGCCGGACAGGCGGCGGAGCATTGCGTCCTCCACCACCCGTTGCAGATTGGGGTCGCGGGCGGTGGGCTTCAGGCCGTCGGCGTCCAGAACGCTGGCCGAAACCTGCTCCCAATAGGCATGCACTTTGTCCAGGCTCTCGTAGTGTCCGCTCATACGCTCCTCGGCGGGAAGTCCTTCCCGTAGTTGTTCAGCCACCATTCGACGTTGAGCAGCGACCACACGAGCAGGCGGCGGTTGGCCCGGCCCGAGAGGTGTTCCTCCACCAGCGCGCGCACGGCAGCGCGGTCGAGATAGTCGAAGATCCGCGCTTCGCCCTCGAAGAGCATCCGCCGCACGTAGTCGATGCTTTCGCCCTTGAACCAGGAGGCGTCCGGCGCGGAAAAACCCTGCTTTTCACGCTCGGTCACCTCGCGCGGCACGTGGCGGGCCATGGCCCGGCGCAGCAGCAGCTTGCCGTCGCGGTTCTTCTCGAAGTATTTTTTGTGCTTGGCCGGATCGTTTTCGTCCATGCGCGCCACCTCGGCCAGGCTGCCGAGTTTGAGCCGCACGGGCACGCGCATGGCGAAATCCACCAGATCGTTGTCCAGGAAGGGCACCCGCGTCTCCAGTCCGTGGGCCATGGAGAGTTTGTCCTCCACCATGAGCAGGCCGTGCAGGAAGGTCTTGGCCTCGAAGGTCAGCGAGTGGTTGACGTAGTCCTCGGGCCGGGTGAGGCATTCGTCGCGCCGGGAGAACACGTCGCGGAAGATGTCCCGGGTCCAGACGCGGCTGACCTTGTCCCATACCGGCGCGAACACGGCCTTGATTTGTTTGTTGGGGATCAGCCGCTGCCAGAAGCCGTAGTACTTGTCGACGTAGTCCTCGAAGCAGTCGTTGACCACGGCGCGGTAGTAACGCCAGGGATAGCCGCCGAAGAGTTCGTCCCCGCCGGTTCCGGCCAGCACCACCTTGCCGAACTTTGCGGCCAAGCCGGCCACGTAGAAGTTGGGATAGCACTGGCCCACGCGGGGCTCCTCCAGGTGCCAGGCGAGCTTGGGCAGGCAGCGCTCCATGTCGCCGGCCTTGAGCACCACTTCGTAATGCTCGGTCTTGAGCAGGTAGGACAGCCGCTCGCTCTTCTCGCGCTCGTCGAAGGACAGCTCCAGGCCGCTGGCCGAGGTCAGATCGAAGCCGCAGGTGAAGGTCTTGATGTACGGGATGCTCTCCGCGGCCACCGCCGTGATGGCGCCGGAATCCATGCCGCCGGAGAGGTAGGCGTTGACCGCCACGTCGCTGACGAGCTGACGCTCCACGGCCTGCCGGAACAGGCGGTCCAGCTCCTCCTCGTATTCGGCCTCGGAGGCCGGATGCTCGGGCTCGCGGAAGTCGAAGTCCCAGTAACGGCGCAGGGCCAGGGCGCCGGGGGCCTCGCCGGCGCGGACGAGGGCCGTGTGCGCCGCCGGGAACAGGCGCACCCCGGTCAGCAGGGTGCGGTCCGTGAAGATGTTCTGGAAGGTGAAGTATTCGAGCAGCGCCTCCAGGTCGAGTTCGCGCCGCGCCGCCGGATGCGCCAGGATGGCCTTCTGCTCCGAGCCGAAGACCAGCGCGCCGTCCAGGAAGGCGTAATACAGCGGCTTGATGCCGTAGCGGTCGCGCGCCAGGAAGAGTGTGCGCTCGTGCGCGTCCCACAGGGCGAAGGCGAACATGCCGTTGAACCGCGTGACGCAGTCCGCGCCCCACTGGGCGTAGGCCGCGAGGACCACCTCGGTGTCCGTGCGCGAGCGGAAGGCGTGGCCGAGGCCCTCCAGCTCCCGGCGCAGCTCGCGGAAGTTGTAGATCTCGCCGTTGTAGGCGATGACTTGCCCGCCGTCGGCCGAGTGCATGGGCTGGGCTCCGGCAGCGGTGAGGTCGAGGATGGCCAGCCGGCGGTGGCCCAGCGCCAGCGGCCCGTCGGCCCAGGTCCCCTCGCCGTCCGGGCCGCGGTGGGCGATGGCTCGGGCCATGCGGCCGGCCAGCGCCGCGTCGGCCGGCGCGCCGGAGAGGTTCAGATAGCCGCAGATGCCACACATGGCTCAGGCCCCTTGTTTTTCCCAGAGAGCGTTGGACTTGCGCAGGTAGGCGTCGGCCTCCTTCCCGCGGTCGTCCAGCACCTGCCGCAACACCGCGAGCGCCGGAAGCGGCGCTTCGTTCATCCACCACAGCGGATGAACGAGGATCTGCACCCGCGGCCAGACGGCGGCGGCCAGGCTGGGCCGCGGGTCGCCTTCGCGCCAGTTCGCGTTGCTGTCGGAAATGTACTTCGTCCGCGGGAGCATGAAGCGCGGCGCATAGCCGCTCAAATAGCCAGGCAGCGAGGGCTCGCGCTGCACCAGCCCGCCCGGCGGGTTGTGGAAGGTGACGGCCTTGCCGGATGCAAGGTCGAGCACCTCTTCGAACAGACGCAGCTCCGCGAGGATGCGCCCGTCGAGGGCGTCGAGGTCGGCCGGCGGCGGACCGGGCAGGCGGCCGGCGTCGCAGTGCAGGCCGACGGAGTGCCCCAGGGACGCGATTTCGCGCACGGCGAGGATGCTTTCCGGCTCAAGCAGGCTGTACAGCCGCGAGCGCAGCAGGAAGAAATAGTTTGCGCGGACCCCGCGCTCGGCCTCCATGCGGGCCATGCGCAGGGCGAGCGTCACGCTCTTGTCGATGTCGTGGCGCAGCAGGACAACGCCGGGGCGGCCGTCGTCGGTCTCGAATTTTTCATAGGCGTAGCCGCCGGCGCCGATGGCGTCGAGCAGGGCGGCGTAGTCCGCGCAGGTGAACGAAGTGGCCGTCATTTCGTCGCCGCCTGCATCCGGGCGAGCTTTTCCCAGCTCGCGTTGGTTTTGCTTTCCAGAATCATGCCGACGGCCGGGGTCCAGCCCGCGCCTTCCCAGTCCGTCACGTAGTAGCTGTGTTCGCCGCACTGGACGACGAAGGTGCCGTCGTTGAAGGCCGCCACAATCTCGCCGGGAAGCGCCCCGGCGAAGCACAGCTGCGTGTCGAACACCCCCCCCGCGTTGACGTTGATGCGCCGTCCCGCCTGGAAGGTGAAGGCCCCGGGGTAGGGCCGGGCCACCGCCCGCACGATGCGGTCGATGCGCGCCGCGCTGTCGCGCCAGTCCACCACCCCGTCGTCCGGGACGCGCTTGGGATAGTACGTGGGCTCGACGTCGTCCGGCTGCCGGGTGAAGGCGGCCGTTCCGTCGAGCAGCCTCGGCAGATGCTCCAACAGCAGCTGGAGTTGCGCCAGGGCGTTCTTGTGCTGGAGGCTCCGGATGGTGTCCCAGGGCCTGATGTCGAAGGCCTGGGTGCCCACGATGGGCCCGGAGTCCACGTCGGCGTCGTAGCGGAACAGGCTCGTGTAGAAGACGGTCCGATCCTCGATGATGCTCCAATTCATGGGCGAGCGGCCGCGACCCCGCGGCAGTTGCTGGGAGCTGCCGTGCATGCCGTAGGTGCCGAGGGGGATCCGCTCCAGCAGCCAGGCCGGGAAAAGGCGCTGCCAGCCGACCGAGATGAGCAGGTCGATGGGCGCCTCCTGCAGGAGCGACCTAGTGGCTTCGTCATTCATCTCGTAGGTGGCGGCGCGCAGGCTGGCGCAGCCCAGGGTCCGTCCGGCGGACTCCACATCCTGGTAGTCGGCGATCAGCGGCGCCTTTTCCGGCCCGACCGTGAGCACGTAGTCGACGGCAAACCCCTTGGCCGCGAGGGCCCGCAGGACGTCGATGGCGGTGGACTGGTTTCCGGCCAGGGCCAGGGTCTTGCCCATCTGCATGATTCTAGGCCCTCCCGCGCAGTTCGTCCCGGAGCATTCCCGCCACGTAGTCCTGCTCCTCGTCCGTCATGCCGTGGAACAGCGGCAGGGCCAGGGCGCGGTCGTACGCCGCGCGGCTGTTCGCCATGTCGCCCCGCACCCGGCACAGCGGCCCCGGCGCGAAGGCCTCGTGCATGTGCAGGCTGTAGGTGCCGATCTGCACCTCCACGCCCTTTTCGCGCATGGACTTGAGCACGCGGTCGCGCTCCGGCACGAAGACGATGTAGCTCTGATAGGAGTGCCGGCCGCCGGGGGTGGTCAAGGGCGGCTCGACGCCGGGGATTTCCGCCATGAGCGCGTCGTAGCGCGCGGCCAGCCGCCGGCGCTCGGCCAGGAGTTCGTCGGCCATGTCCATTTGCGCCAGGCCGATGGCGGCGAGCACATTGGAGAGCTTGTAGTTGGTGCCGGCGCGCAGGAAGCTCGTGCCCTCGCGCGTGGGGCTCTGGCCCATGCCGAAGTGCTTGAACGAGTCCATCCAGGCGGACCAGTCGGCGTTGTCCGTGAGGACCATGCCGCCCTCGCCGGTGGTGATGAACTTGCGCGGGTGGAAGCTGAACACGGTCAGGTCGGCCAGCGCGCCCACGCGGCGGCCGCCGAATTCCGCGCCCAGCGAGCAGGCCGCGTCCTCGACGGTGTAAAATCCGTGCTTCCGCTTGAGCGCGGCCAGACGGTCGGCGTCCACGGGATTGCCGAAGATGGACACGGGCATGACGGCCTTGGTCCGCGGGGTCAGGGCGGCTTCCAGGGCGTCCCAGTCCATGAGCATGGTCCGCGGGTCCACGTCCACGATGACGCAGACGGCCCCGAGCAGCATGACCACATCGGCCGTGGCCGGATAGGTGTAGTCCGGCACGACGACCTCGTCGCCGGGGCCCACGCCCACGGCGCGCAGGGCCAGCTCCAGACCGGTGGTGCAGCTCGTGACGGCCAGGGCGTGGCGCGCTCCGGTGAACTCCGCCACGCGGCGCTCGAACTCCCGCGTCACCGGCCCCTCGGTCAGGTAGCCGGAGTCCAGCACCTGGCAGACCCTGTCCTTGAGCGCCGGGGTGATGACCGGCTTGATCAGCGGAATGCGTCTCAACGTGATGCTCCTTTGCGGCGGGCTCAGGCCCGCCTGGCCACGACGGTGATGCCGGCCTCCTGGACGTCCATGCGCTCGATGTCGAGCCCCGCCTCCGCGCAGTAGGCCCGGATCTCCTCCGGAGTGCTGCGGATGCAGTTGAGCGGCCGGTACCAGTCGAAGTTCACGTGGTTCATCTCCTCCAGCGTCATGTCCGGCCGGTAGTAGGCCTTGCACACGTGCCAGTAGAACAGGCGCTGCAGGTTGACCGGGCCCTTGGGGATGCCGAGCAGGGGCACGTCCTCGGGCACGTCCACGGTGACGTTCAGCTCGCCCAGGGCCATGCCCAGGCGGGTCAGCGGCTTGAGGGCCTCCCAGGCCGCCTCGTTGTCCAGCGGTTCGATTGCGCGGCGGATGTGGTCGTCGCAGAATTCGCGCAGCGGGCCCTTCTTGCGGTAGACGTAGAAGAGCATCCGGCCGCCGCGTCTGAGCTTGGGCGTCAGGGCGAGGATCGCCCCGCGCACGGAGTCGGTGTGGTGCAGCACGCCCTCGGAGAAGATCAGATCCGCCGAGGCGTCCGGCAGGGGCACGCGCATGAGATCGGCCTGGATGAAGCGTCCGGACAGGCCCAGCTCCTTGAAACGCTGCTCCGCCACGGCCACGGAGTCGCTGATGTCCACGCCGATGTAGTCGTGCTCGGCCAGGCGCTGGCCGAAGAGCAGCAGGGCGGAGAAGGACGCGCCGCAGCCGGCGTCCAGGATGGTCTTCCGGCCGCCGGCCAGCAGGGCGTCCAGGGCGGCCGGGTCGCCGCCGAGATAGCGCTCCGTCATCCAGGCCAGGTGGTTCCTCTTGATGGCTTCGGACTCGTAGGTGTCCCGCCGGGCCCACTTGAAGCCGAAGGCGTCGGCGGTTTGGCGCTGGTTGGCGCCGGGCTCGCCGGAATGATCCGCCATGGCGTCCTCCGTCCGGTCCGTCATTTACAGCCCCGCCTTCTTTCTGCGCGCGGCCACGGCCTCGATGTCGCTCTTGCGCCAGTCGATGAGCTTTTGCAGGCCCTCCGCGAGCATCACCTGGGCGGTGAAGTCGATCTCGGCGCTGGCCTTTTTGGGGCAGCCCACGCGGTTCTTCACGAAGGTCAGCCCGCCGGGCTTGTATTCGATCTGGAGCTTGGAGCCGGTGACCGCGAGGATCTTTTCGGCCAGCTCCTTGATGCTCGTCTTGATGCCCGTGCCCACGTTGTAGAAGCTGTCCGTGGCCTCGGACTTCATGGCCTTGATGTTGGCCCGGGCGCAGTCGCCCACGTAGACGAAGTCGTAGGACTGCGAGCCGTCGCCGTAGACCACCGGGGCCAGACCCTTGTCCAGGTTGTCGAGGATCTTCATGATCACCGCGATGTAGGTGCCCTGGTAGTCCTGGCGCGGGCCGTAGACGTTCATGTAGCGCAGGCCGCAGTAGTCGAAGTGCTTGTCCGTGCCCTTGTAGCGGTGGTGCAGGGCGCGGCACATGTGCTCGCCGGCGATCTTGGTCGCGCCGTAGAAGTTGGTGTTGTTGTAAGGGTGGTCCTCGTCCATGGGCTCGCGCAGGGCGTCGCCGTAGACCGAGGCCGAGGAGGAATAGACCAGCTTCTTCACCCCGTTGTTCAGCATGGCCTCCAGCACGTTGAATGTGCCGCCGATGTTGACCTCGAAGGCCGAACGGGGAAAGTCGTAGCAGTGCAGGAGCCACAGCGCGGCCAGATGGAACACGCCGTCGACGCCCTGCATGGCCGCGTTGAGGATGTCGCGGTGCATGAGTTCGCCGCCGAGCTCGAAGATCTTCACCCGGGGATCCTTCAGGGCCTGGGCCAGATTCTCCTCGCTGCCGCGGGTCATGTTGTCGTAGATGCGGATTTCGGCCACATCCTCCTGGGCCAGCTGGTCCACCAGGTGCGAGCCGATGAAGCCCGCGCCGCCGATGACCAGAAATTTCTTGCCGCGAATGTCCATGCGTTTCTCCCGGTTGCTTACAGCACTTTCCAGTTCGGCCGTTTGAGGTAGATGTCCCTGCTGCCCTCGAATTCCCGCGAGCTGAGGGCCAGGGTGCGGATCTTGCGGTTGATCTTGCGTTCGGTGATGACGGCGAGTTCCTCCAGCCGGGCGCGGTTGACCTCGCCCACCACGAGCAGGTCGATGATGCCGGTGTCCTTGCCCTGGGCGTAGTCGTCCAGGATGTACACGGCCTCCACCTGGCCCAGGCTGGCCACCACGTCGTCCAGGAGCTTGTCGATGCCCAGGGTCTTCTTCACGATGGAGTGGATTTCCGGGAAGAAGGGGTGCTTGGTGTTGGCCCGGAAATAGACGCTGCGGCCGTTCTGCTTGCGCGTGAGGTAGCCGGCGCTGGACAGGCTGTCGAGTTCTTCCTTGATCGCCGTGGGCGAGAGCGCGAACTCCGAGGCCAGCTCGCGCAGGTAGCACGAGACCTCGGGGTTCAGGAACAGCTTCAGCAGAAGCTTGATGCGCGTCTTGGAGGTGAAGAGCTGCGCGAGCATGTGCAGTTCGTACAGAAAAACTGTACGAACGTCAACGGGGAAATTGCGCGAAACCGCACCGCCTAGGTGCTCGGCAGCAACCCTTGGCCGTCCGGGTCGCGGGCGTAGCGCGCGCCGCAGGCCGGGCAGGCGAGCTGCTCGTCCAGCTTGACCCCGCAGGCGCAGATCCAGCCCGTGCGGCGGGCCGGGTTGCCGGCGACCAGCGCGTGGTCCGGCACGTCGCGCGTCACCACCGCGCCCGCACCCACGAGCGCGTAGCGGCCGATGGTCACGCCGCAGACGATGGTGCAGTTGGCGCCGAGCGTCGCGCCCCGGCGCACCAGCGTGGGCCGGAGTTCGTCCATGCGCCGGATGTTTGCGCGGGGGTTGAAGACGTTGGTGAAGACCATGGACGGCCCGCAGAACACGTCGTCCTCCAGGGTTACGCCCTTGTACACCGAGACGTTGTTCTGGATCTTGCAGCCGGAGCCGATGGAGGCGTCCGGGCCGATGACTACGTTCTGGCCCACGTTGACCCGCTCGCCCAGGCGCGAGCCGGACAGGATGTGCGCGAAGTGCCAGACCTTGCAGCCTGCGCCCAGCCGCGCGCCGGGATCCACCACGGCCGTCTCGTGCACGAAGGCGTCCGCCCCGGCCGCCGCGCCGGGAAAGACCGGACGGCCCTCGGCGTCGAGCGACTTCTGGGCCGCGTCGAGCACGGCCAGCACGCGCAGGCCCTCCTCGGCGTCGGTGCGCGGCCGCGCGCCCGTGGCCGCGCAGTCGAGGAAGTGCGCGCACTCGGCCCGCAGGGGCTCGCCGGGCTCCACGGCCACGGCCTCCGCCGGGGCCTTGGTGGCCACGGGCACGCCGTTCTCCAGGCCGACCTTGTGGTGGTACAGCTTGAGCTTCTCCTCCCAGGGCAGGGTGTCGTCGAACACGGCCATCTTGTGTTCGCCCACCACCACGAGCTTCTGCTCCTTGAACGGGTGCAGCCAGGACACGAACACGTGGGCCTTGGTCCCGCTGGGGAAGTCCAGGTGGGTGGTGGTCACGTCGGCGATGCGCCGGTGCAGGAAGTTGCCGCCCACCGCGCTGACCCGCTCCGGCGTTTCGCCCACCAGGGCCAGAATCATGGAGATGTCGTGCGGTGCGAAGGACCAGAGGATGTTTTCCTCGCGGCGGATTTTGCCGATGTTCAGCCGGTTGGAGTAGATGTAGTCGATGCGGCCGAGTTCGCCGGCGGCCACCAGCGCCTTCAGCGCCAGGAAGGCCGGGTGATAGTGCAGCAGGTGGCCGACCATGAGCGTGCGGCCGCGCTCGGCCGCCAGATCGGCCAGGACGCGGCCCTCGCGTTCGGTGAGGGCCAGCGGCTTCTCCACCATGACGTGCTTGCCGGCGAGCAGGGCCTCGCGCGCAAGGGCGAAGTGCGTCTCGGCCGGGGTGGCCACCGCCACGGCGGCCACGTCGCTCTTGAGCACCTCGGAGAAGCCCGGGCAGGTCTCCACGCCGGGATAGTCCTTGCGGAAGCGCTCCAGCACTCCCTCGTCCGTGTCGCAGATCAGCCGGAGCGCGCCGAGCTGCGCGAGCACGCGCACGAGATTCTTGCCCCAATAGCCGGAGCCGATTACCGCCACGCCCGGAAGTTGCCGCGTCTGGGTCATGCCCTGTCCTTGTGGTTGCGTCATGCCGACTGTCGGCAGGCCTAGCGTCCGCGTCCCCCGAAGTCAATGCCCGCCGGGACCGGGCCGGCCCCGGACCCTTGCCACCCGGGCACGAGGAGTGTAAGCCCCCGCCCATGCGCGTACTGCTTCAAATCCCCTGCCTCGTGGAGGACTGCCTGCCCGAGATCGGGCTGGCGGCCGTGGCCGTGCTGGAACGCCTGGGCTTCGACGTGGAGCACCCGGTCGGGCAGACCTGCTGCGGCCAGCTGGCCTACAAGACCGGCGACGTCTCCGCGGCCCGCGCCCTGGCGAAGCGCATGTTCGACCTGTTCCCCGGCCCCGACCCCGTGGTCAGCCCGTCCGGCTCCTGCGCCAAGATGCTGCGCACCTATCCGCAGCTCTTCCGGCGCGGCACCACCGATTACGCCCGGGCCCTGGAGCTGGCCGGCCGCACCTACGAGTTCTGCGAGTTCCTCGCCTCGCAGCCGGCCATGAGCCGGCTTTCGCCCACGCTCCGGACGCGCGCCTGCCTGCACCGCTCCTGCCAGCTCGACGGCTCCGACGCGCCCGCGCGCGTGCTCGGGCAGGTGCGCGGGCTCACGCTCCTCGATCCGGCGCGGCCGGACCGCTGCTGCGGCTTCGGCGGGCTGTTCAGCGTGCAGTTCCCCTCCGTGTCCGAGGCCCTGCTGGAGGAAAAGGTCGACGAGATCCTGGCCACCCAGCCGGACATGATCGTCACCGCCGAGCCCAGCTGCCTCATGAATATCGGCGGCTACCTGGCGCGCCAGGGCGGCAAGGTGCCCGTCCTGCACGCCGCGCAGGTGCTGGCCAAAGCCCTGGGGGATTCGCCGTGGACAGCATGACCCCGCGCGCGTTCCGGGAATCCTGCGCCAAGGCCGCCCATGACGTGCGCCTGCGCGCCATTCTCGACAGCTCCACCCGGCATTTCCAGGAGACCCGCAGCGCCGAGATGGACGCCTTCGCCGACCGCGAGATCCATTTCGCCCGGGCCCGCGCCGCGCGGCTCGCCGCCCTGTCCCGCCTGCCGGCGCTCCTGGAGACCCTGGAGCGCAACGCCGAGGCCGCCGGCACGAAGGTCCACTGGGCCCGCGACGCCGCCGAGGCCCGCCGGATCATCGCCGACATCGCCCGCGGCTGCGGCGCCAAGGTCATCGTCAAGGGCAAGAGCATGGTCAGCGCGGAGGTGGATCTCGACCCCGCGCTCGTCGCCGCCGGCGCGGAGGTCTGGGAGACCGACCTCGGCCAGTTCATCGTCCAACTCGCCGACGAGCCGCCCTCGCACATCATCGCCCCGAGCATCCACAAGTCCCGCCAGGACGTGGCCGCGCTCTTCCGCGACAAGCTCGGCCTTGCGGTGGAGGACGACGGGGAGGACATCCCCGGCCTGACCATGCTGGCCCGGCGCGCCCTGCGCGAAAAGTTCCTCGCCGCGGACATGGGCGTCACCGGCGCGAACATGGCCGTGGCCGAGACCGGCAGCGTCATCCTCGTGGAGAACGAGGGCAACATCCGCATGTCCACCACCTGCCCGCGCGTGCACGTGGCGCTCATGAGCCTGGAGAAGGTCGTGGCCACCCTGGAGGACGCCGCGAGCCTCCTGCGCGTCCTGCCGCGCAGCGCCACCGGCCAGAAGATGGCCTCCTACGTCTCCGTGCTCACCGGCCCCCGCCGCCCCGGCGAGACCGACGGCCCCGAAGAGGCGCATCTGGTGCTCCTCGACAACGGCCGCTCCAAGGTCATGGCCGACCCGGTCCTGCGCGAGGCCCTGCTCTGCTTCCGCTGCGGCGCCTGCCTCAACTCCTGCCCGGTCTACCAGACCGTGGGCGGCCACGCCTACGGCTCGGCCTACTCCGGGCCCATCGGCGCGTTGCTCACCAGCCTGCTGCTGCCGCCGGAGGACACCCGCGACATTCCCTACGGCTGCACCCTCTGCGGCGCGTGCAAGCGCACCTGCCCCCTGGGCATCGACCACCCGCGGCTTATGCTGCGCCTGCGCGAACGCATCTGCGGCGGCCGGCCGCCCCTGCTCGGCGCGGTCCATTCCTTCCTGGCCCGCCACCCGCTGGCCTACCGCTTCGCCGTGGGCGCCGCCCGCGCCGTGGACCCGCACCTCGACCTCCTGCCGCGCCTGCCCGGCCTGGGCGGCCTCTCGGAGTTCGTGGATTCGCGCCATCCGCCCGAGCTGAAGACGCCCTTCACCAAACAGCTCGCCCGCCGCAAGACGTCAAAGGAGCGCGCATGAGCCGCGACGCCGCCCGCACCGACATCCTCTTCGCCCTGCACCAGGGCCTGTCCGACGCGCCCCCCGAGGCCGTGGCCGTACCGGACAAGCCCGCGTCCATTCCCGTCGGGCCGGACGCCTGGGAGCGTCTGAACGCGTTTTACGAGAGCCTCGGCGTGCGCCTGCGCCTGGCCAAAACCCCCGCGGAGGCCGCGACCCTCGTGGCCGAAACCGCCCGCGAACACAAGGCCGCCAGCTACGTGCGCTGGAACGACCTGCCCGACGGCCTCGCCGCGGCCTGCGACGCGGCCCTGGCCGGCCTGGAGCGCCTCGACGCCGCCAAACGCGCCGACCTCGCCCGCGCCGACATGGGCATCACCGGGGCCCAGGCCGCCTTCCTCGATTCCGGCAGCATCGCCCTGTCCGCCGCCGTCGACCGCCAGCGCGCCGCCTCGCTCCTGCCGCCCATGCACGTCTGCCTGCTCCCGCGCAGGGTCCTCCTGCCCGACATCTCCGCCCTGCCGGAACTCCTGCGGGGCTGCCGCGACGCCAAAGGCCTGCCGTCCTGCCTCAACCTCGTCACCGGCCCGTCCAGCACCGCCGACATCGAACTCATGCTCGTGCGCGGCGTCCACGGTCCCGGCGTGCTGGAAGTCATCGGCCTCGACTGGGAGTAGCCCCGCCGCGACGTTGTGGCGTGTGCTTCATGCTCCGCAGGCCAAGGGGCCTCGCCCCTTGGAACCCCGTAAGGGAAGAACGGGGTTCGCCTCGCTCGGACGCCGAACCTGCGGCCGCAGGAAGCGCCGCGTCCTCCACGTCCTCATCCTTGCCGCAGGTCCAGGGGCGCGGTCGAACCCCGAATGGGGCTGGCCGCCGGAGGCATCATCCAAGCCGCGACGTTGTGGTGTGTGATTCATGCTCCGCAGGCCAAGGGGCAATGCCCCTTGGAACCCCGCAAGGGAAGAACGGGATTCGCCTCGCTCGGGCGCTGAACCTGCGGCCGCAGGAAACGTCTCGTCCCCCCACGTCCTCATCCTTGCCGCAGGTCCAGGGGCGCGGTCGAACCCCGAATGGGGCTGGCCGCCGGAGGCATCATCCAAGCCGCGACGTCGTGGTGTGTGATTCATGCTCCGCAGGCCAAGGGGCGTTGCCCCTTGGAACCCCGTTAAGGGAAGAACGGGGTTCGCCTCGCCCGGGCGCTGAACCTGCGGCCGCAGGAAACGTCCCGTCCCCCACGTCCTCATCCTTGCCGCAGGTCCAGGGGCGCGTAGCCCCTGGCCGCCGGAGGCATCATCCAAGCCGCGACGTTGTGGTGTGTGATTCATGCTCCGCAGGCCAAGGGGCAATGCCCCTTGGAACCCCGCAAGGGAAGAACGGGGTTCGCCTCGCTCGGGCGCTGAACCTGCGGCCGCAGGAAGCGCCGCGTCCCCCACGTCCTCATCCTTGCCGCAGGTCCAGGGGCGCGGTCGAACCCCGAATGGGGCTGGCCGCCGGAGGCATCATCCAAGCCGCGACGTCGTGGTGTGGGGGGGCAGGAACATGCCCCCGGCGTCAGCAACGTGGGCGCTGGAAGGCAAGGCCCGCGTGACGTCGCTCCCACAGGGGAAAGCCCTCAGCGCGTGCGCGGTCGAGCGCCCGGCCAGGTCACGACGTTGGCTGGAAGTCCTTGTCTGCGCGCCGGCCCCACATGTCCCGGACCGCTTCGGCGAAGGCCCGGGCAAAGCGTGGGCCGTCGAAAAGCGGCGATGCGGCGGCGCGGGCGCGCAGGGAGCTGCGCAGCGCAGCGAGGCCGGGGACATCGGCGGCGAAGGCGGCGGCCTTTGCCGCGTAGGTGTCGGCCGTGTCGGCGATCCAGTCGGACAGGCCGACCAGACGGAGGAGGCACGCGCCTTGCCGCGCCAGCAGGCTCCCGCCGCTGAGGGTGAGGGTGGGGACGCCCATCCACAGGGCCTCGCAGGTGGTGGTGCCGCCCGGATAGGGGAAGGTGTCGAGCAGGATGTCGACGTGCGCGTAGTCGGCCAGATACGCGGCGCGATCCAGCGCGGGCAGGAGAGCCAGCCGTTCTGGCGGGACGCCGCACGCGGCCAGGCGTTGCGCCAGGGCGCTGGCTGCGGCGCGGTCCCCGAACTGCCGGTTGCGCAGGCGCAGGCGGGAGCCCGGCGTCACGGCCAGGGCGCGGGCCCAGAGGTCGAGGGTCGGCTCGTTGAGCTTGGTCAGGTTCTGGAAGCAGCCGAAGGTCACCCGGCCGGTGGACGCGGCTGGCGGTCCGGAGACCTCCGGGGCCGCGCGCGGGGGGGCGAAGCACAGCCGGGTGTCCGGCAGGCGCAGGATGCGCTCGGTGTAGCGGCAGTCGTCCTCGGGCGGAACGCCGGCGGCGTCGGCGAGGAAGAAGTCCATCTGTTCGACGCCGGTGCTCGCGAAATAGCCGAGCCACGTGGCCTGGACCGGAGCCGGCCGCAGGGCGAAGACGCCGAGCCGGTTGCTCGCCGTGTGGCCGGAGAGGTCGAGGAGCACGTTGACGCCGTCGTTGCGGATGCGCTCGGCCGCTTCGGCGTCGCTGAGGCCGTGGAGGGGCCGCCAGTCGGAAAAGAACGGCTTGACGCGGGAGGTCAGCCCGTCGTTGTCGGGCGTGGTCGGGTAGGCGACGAGCGCAAGCTCGGCCGCGTCGACGCAGGGCAGCCAGGCTTCCAGGAAATGACCCACCGGGTGTTCGTGCAGGTCGCCGGAAACCAGCCCCACGCGCAACGGCGCGGCGTCGCCACAGGTCCAGGAGCGGAACTCCGGCCCGGCGGCGAGCGTGGCCGCGCGGCCGAAGCGCCGGGCTTCGGCGAGGTAGTCCTCGGGCGGGCAGGCCGGGTCGTGGCTCAGCGTGAACAGGAGGTTGCTGCGGGGATCGAGCGCCGCCGGCGCAAGCGCAATGGCCTTGCGGTAGAGGGCCACGGCTTCGGGCAGATGCCCGAGGGTGTGCAGCACGTTGGCCAGGTTGACCAGGGCCTTGGCGTCGTCCGGGCGGGCGGCGAGGCCTTGCCGCAGGCGTTCTTCGGCCTCCTGCGGCCGACCGAGCTCATGCAGGGCGTTGCCGAGGTTGTTGAAGGCCTCCGGATAATCGGGCTTCAGCTCGATGGCCCTGCGGAAGCATTCCTCGGCCTCGGCGAAGCGGCGTTGGCCGTTGAGCGCCATGCCCAGATTGTTGTGCGCGGCGGGCAGGGCCGCATCCAGCTCCTGGGCGCGGCGGCAGGCCGCCTCGGCCTCGGCGAAGCGCGAAAGCGCGTTGAGCGCGGCGGCGTGGTTGGCGAACATCCGGGCGTCGCCCGCCACAAGTTCGGCCGCGCGGCGCAGGAGCGGCTCGGCCTCGGATGCGCGGTCCCGGGCCAGAAGCAGTCCGCCCAGATTGGCCAGGGCCTCGGGGAAATCCGGCCGGAGCTCCAGGGCGCGGCGCAGGCCGGCCTCGGCCTCCGCGGAGCGGGAAAGGGCCGCCAGGGCCAGCCCCAACGCCAGATGAACCTGCGGATCGTTGGGCGCAAGCTCTGCGGCTTCGGCCCCGACGCGGGCGGCCTCGCCCAGGTCGTTGGCCTCACCCATGGCGAGAAGGGCGCAGCAGAGGGTCTTGCGGCAGAAGACCTCGCGCGGATGCATGGCCGCCAGTTCACGCGCGCGTTTGGCCGCCTCCGCCAGGCGGCCCTGATTGAACAGCGCCGCGAGCTGGACCAGGGCGGTCGGGTTGGGCGGGTTGGCCGGGCCGGCCGCACCGGGGGCCCTGGACGCGTGCGATTTTTTGTGGGGGGCATGCTGCGCCATTGGCGGAGTATGCCGTTGCCCGCCGCGCTTGGCAATGCGACGTTGTGGCGTGTGCTTCATGCTCCGCAGGCCAAGGGGCGTTGCCCCTTGGAACCCCGCAAGGGAAGAACGGGGCTCGCCCCGCTCGGACGTCGAACAGGCGGCCGCAGGGAGCGCCGCGTCCTCCACGTCCTCATCCTTGCCGCAGGTCCAGGGGCGCGGTCGAACCCCGAATGGGGCTGGCCGCCGGAGGCACCATCCAAGCCACGACGTTGTAGCGTGGTGTACATGCTCCGCAGTCCAAGGGGCTGGGCCCCTTGGAACCCCGCAAGGGAAGAACGGGGTTCGTCTCGCTCGGGCGCTGAACCTGCGGCCGCAGGAAACGTCCCGTCCCCCACGTCCTCATTCTTGCCGCAGGTCCAGGGGCGCGTAGCCCCTGGCCGCCGGAGGCATCATCCAAGCCGCGACGTTGTGGCGTGTGCTTCATGCTCCGCAGGCCAAGGGGCATTGCCCCTTGGAACCCCGCAAGGGAAGAACGGGGTTCGTCTCGCTCGGACGCTGAACCTGCGGCCGCAGGGAGCGCCGCGTCCTCCACGTCCTCATCCTTGCCGCAGGTCCAGGGGCGCGGTTGAACCCCGAATGGGGCTGGCCGCCGGAGGCATCATCCAAGCCGTGAGGTTGTGGCGTGGTGTACATGCTCCGCAGGACAAGGGGCTGGGCCCCTTGGGAGCCCTGCAAGGGGGAGCTGGCGTTTCATGCCGGCTTGCCGGCACGGCGCGCACCGGCTAGACTCAGGCGATGCTGCTGGACCTCAAAATCGCCCTGTCGTCGCTTTCGGCGCACAAGCTGCGCGCCGCGCTGGCGATGCTCGGGGTGTTTTTGGGCGCGCTGTCCTTCAATGGGGTGCAGCACGTGTCCACGGCCATGTACAAGGCGGCGGAGGCCGAGGCGGACAAGCTTGGGCCGGGGCTTTTCGCGGCGCTGGCGGGGCAGGTGCGTTTCACCAAGGGCGGCGGGGCCCTGTACCAGGGCTTCCAGCGCACGTTCACGGTGCAGGACGCGCGGGCGCTGGCCGGGGGCGTGCCGGGCGTGCTGGCGGTTTCGCCGTTTTTGACGAGCACCATGCCGATCCGCGCGGGCGGGGTGACGGTGACGACGCAGATGCTTGGCGTCTGGCCGGAGTATGCGGACATCCGGAGTTTTCATGCCGACCTGGGCCGTTTTGTGGATGCCGCGGACCTGGAGGGCATGGAGCGGGTCGCCGTGCTGGGGCGCAAGATCGCGGAGCGGCTGTTCGGCCGGCCGGAGGCGGCGATCGGGCGCGAGGTGCAGGTGTTCCGGGCGCGGTTCACGGTGGTGGGCGTGATGGAGGCCAAGGGCCGCGACCTGACGGGCGCGGATCAGGACGAGCAGACCTTTCTGCCGCTGACGACGTTCATGCGCCGCGCGGCGAATCAGACCTGGATTTCCGGGGCGTATCTGCGCCTGGCCGAGGGCGCGGACGTGGCCGCCGTGCGCGAGGCGGCGGCGGCGGTGCTGCGCGAGCGGCACCACCTGGGGGGCAAGGCCGACGACTTCAGCCTGCTGACGCCGCAGGACGCCATGCAGCTGCGGCGCGAGGCGCTGGATCTGGTGCAGACGCTGGGCGGCATCACGGCGGCGATTTCCTTCGCCGTGGGCGGGCTGGGCATCCTGTCGATCATGGTGCTCATGGTGCAGGCGCGGCGGACGGAGATCGGCATCCGCCGGGCGGTGGGCGGCAGCCGGGGGCAGATCGTGCGGCAATTCTTGCTGGAGGCGGCGCTCATGGCCGGCTGCGGCGGCGCGCTGGGGGTGGCGGCGAGTCTCGGGCTGGTGGGCCTGGTGTGCCGGCTGGCGGGGTTCCCCACCGTGTTCGAGCCGCTGTTCAGCCTGGGCACGCTGGCCGGATCGGCGGTTTTGGGGGTGGCGGCCGGGGCCTACCCGGCGCGGCAGGCCGCGCGCATCGAGATTCTGGCGGTGCTCCAGTCCTAGTCCTCAGCCGATGAAGAATTCGCTGGCGGTGTCGAAGAGCCGCTTGGCGTCCTTCTTGAGCAGGAACATGTCCGGGTCGTTGAGCATGATGTCGAGCAGGCGCACGAGGACCCGGCGGGTGACCTCGCCCACGAGGCGTCCCGCGCCGTCGACCACGGGCAGGGCGGTGACGCCGCGTTCGCGCAGGAGGACGCGGGCGTCGAGGAAGAAGGCCGAGGGCGCGATGGTGGGCAGGTCGCCGCGCATGATCCGCGAGACCGGGACGTTTGCGGCCTGGGTCAGGGCGGCGTTGACGCGACGCATGACCTCGGCCTCGGGGAGCGCGCCGGACTCGTGTTCCGCCACGAGAGCGTCCGGCAGGAACAGGCCGAGGAGCTCCATCATGGTGACCACGCCGAGGAGTTCGCCGCGGGACCCGACCACGTAAGTGTAGCGGGAGCGGTTGCCCGGATTGGCGTACCATTCGATGAGCCGGGACACGGGGGTGTCCGGGGCGACGCGGGTGGGGTCGTGGCGCATGATCTGTTCGATGCGCATGAGGGACCTCCGGCGTTTGGCGCGCAGTGCGGGGGACTGGCCGGATTGTGCGCCGGCCGCGCGTCCGCGTCAAGCGGGGCGGCGCTATTCTCCCGGCGTCTTGGCCTGGAAGGCGGCCACGCGGCCGTCGATGGCCGTGATGTCCGCCGGGGCCAGGGCCTTGGCGGCCTGATCGCGGGGGGCCTTGGCCTCGGCCAGGCCGCTGCGCGCGGCCAGGGAGAGCCAGTAGTAGGCCTGGCGCTGGTCCTTGGTCAGATCCCGGCCCTCCATGTGCAGCAGTCCCAGGTTGTACATGGCCTTGGGGTCGCCCAGCTCGGCCGCGCGGGTCAGCAGGCGGTCGGCCTCGGCGGCGTCCTTGGGGGCGTCCTTGCCCTCCAGGAGGATGAGCGCCAGGTTGCACATGGCACCGGTGTGGTTGCGCTTGGCGGCCTCGCGGTACCAGCGCACGGCCGCGGCGTCGTTTTCGGGCACGCCCTGGCCCAGCTGGCAGTGCAGGGCGTAGGAGTACTGCGCGCGGGCGTGACCGGCCTGGGCGGCGCGCTCCAGCCACTTGGCGGCCTTGGCCGTGTCCTTGTCCACGCCGATGCCCTGGGCGTACATCTGGGCCAGAAGATACTGGGCGCGGGGGTGGCCGGCCACGGCGGCCTTGTGCATCCACAGTGCGGCCTTGCCGTCGTCGCGGTCCAGGCCCTTGCCGCGGGAATAGGCCAGGGCGAGGTTGTACATGGCCTTGACGTGGCCCTTCTGGGCGGCGTCCTCGTAATATTTGGCGGCCTGACCGAGGTTCAGGGGCACGCCGTCGCCCTCGCTGAGCAGCCCGGCGAGGTTGTACATGGCCTTGGGGTCGCCCTGGCGCGCGGCCTTCTCGTACCACCCGGCGGCGATGGTGGCGTTCTGGGTCACGCCGCGGCCCTGGTCGTAGGCCAGGGCGAGGTTGAACTGGGCGTCGGCCAGGCCCTTGTCCGCGGCCAGGGTCCACCAGCGCACGGCCTCGGCCGGGGCCTTGGCTCCGAATTCGCCGCTGGCGAGGAGCCGGCCGAGCTCGTTCTGCGCGCCGGGGTCGCCGTTTTGCGCCTGGGTCAGGATCTGGCGCTGCTTGGGCGTCATCTGCGTGTCGTCGGGTTCGAGGACCGAGGGCTGGGCCGGGGTCGTCCGGCTGGCGCGGGCCTCCGGCGCCGCGAGGAGCAGGGCGCACAGGGCGAGCCCCAGGGCGGGGCGCAACAGACGGCGGCAGGAATCCGTGCGGATCACGGCGGTCGGAACCTCCTGAGCGGATTGCACCGGCCGGACTGGCCGGAAGCCAACACCTACTTTAGGCCGAGGCGGCGGCGTTGTCCACACCCCCGGCGGGTTGGGGCGCTCACAAGCCGCAGCGGCTTCGGATGCGCCAGTGTCTCGGCGCATTGCAGTGATGCGTCGGCGGGTTGCATTCGGCAAAATTTTTTAATGTAGGAATTGCGTCAGTAGAACGCAAATAGGCTATTCTATACATAAATTTATAAAATATTACTGGACAGGACTCTGTACGTACAATAGATATTGCGTAAAGAATAAGACGTTGCTGCGCGTTTCGCAACGTCTGTGCGGGAGGTTTGCAATGCATTGCATTTTCCTGTTCAGGGACGAGCGGGGGCGGCTGCCCACGGCCGCGCAGCTCCGGGCGTATGGCTTCGAGGTTTCCCGGGCGGTGCAACCCGCCGGGACGGAAGAGGCGCGCGTGGATGGGACGCGCGCTTTGGCCGCGGAGCCGATCCCGGTCTACGGATCGTCTTCGGCGAAGCCGCCGGGACACGGGTGAGCGGCTTCCGCAAAAATGAAAGCGGGGCTTCCCGGAATGGTCCGGAAAGCCCCGCTCGGCTGTCGGGTTCGAATCAGGCGGTCTGGATGGGGATGCGGCGCGGCGCGGCCTTTTCCAGACGCGGCAGGTGGATGGTCAGCACGCCGTCCTTGAGGTTGGCCTTGATGCGCTCGCGGTCAACCAGGTCCGAGAGGCTCAGCGCCCGCACATACTCGCCCGGGCCGAACTGGACCTCCAGGAAGTTCTCGGACTCCGAGCCGCCGGTCAGGGCGCGGCCCGTCACCACCAGCTCGCTCTCATTGATGTCGATCTTGAGATCCTCGCGGCGCACGCCGGGGATGTCCATGTACACATAGAAGCCGTCCTCGCGCTCAAGGATGTCCGTGGCCGGGCTCACGCGGGGCAGGGACTTTTCATTCGCGTTCTTCTCCATCATGTCGCACCTCCATCAGGCCACATCGATGCTGATCTTGCGGGGCTTGCAGGACTCGCACTTGGGCAGGACCACGGTGAGCACGCCGTCGGTCAGCGTGGCGCGAACCTTGTCGCGGTCCACCGGGACATTCAGGCCGACCACGCGCTGGAAGGCCCCGGCCGGGCGCTCCTGGCGGTAGTACTTGCCCTGCTCGGTGGGGCGTTCGCCCTTGAGGATCAGGCTCTTGTCCGTGAGGGTGAGTTCGATGGCGTCCATGCCGAGGCCCGGAATTTCCGAGCGGACATAGTACGCGTTCTCGTCCTCGCTCAGATTCAGCGGCGGGTAGGCCAGCCGCCGGCCCTCGAACTGCGGCTTGAAGAAGTCTTCGAAAAGCCGGTCGAAACGGCCCGGGAACGTATACAGGGTATTGAAGTCGAGCACCATAGTGCATGCCTCCTTCTCGTGTTTTGTGTCCGAAAGATAGGCATGCGCGGAACGCAGTCAAGGGGGTTTTCAACAGCTTTGTGCGGGACGCTGCTGTGGCGCTGCGTGCTTGTGCACAACGGGTGCGGGGAAATGCTCAGGGGGTGTTGAGAAAAATGCTTTGCGCAAGGATGTGCGCCGCGTCCCGGTTCCCCCGGGTGGACCCCGGTCCCCTTGTGTCCGGACCTGCGGGCCACGCTTGCGGCGCACTGCGCTCTTTCATGGCGAGGGGCGGCTCAATCCGCCATTCTGTCAGGAAGTGCTGCGGGTCTATTCGATTCCATCCTCCGCTGCGGTTGCGCCTGGGGACCCCTTTCCCGGACCATCCGGGCCGGTCCACGATTTCTATAGTAGTGACGCGCCGTAAAAAGTAAAGGGAAAAATTCGCCCTGCACTTTCGCCGCACTGCAACACCGCAGCCGGACGCAACATTTTTCTTGCCAGCGGCGCGCCCGGGGGGCATTCTCGGCCACGCTGCAGGAGGGCTCGCGCCCTCCCGTTCCAACCCGAACCGCAAGGAGCCCGACCATGTCCAGCCGCGTCTATTTCTGGAACCTGCGCGCCAGCCTCAAGGCCCCGTATCCCGAGCGCATCAAAAAGCTGCTCAAGCGCACGGGCTTCGCCGACGAGATCGCCGGCGGCGAACTCACCGCCGTCAAGATCCACTTCGGCGAGCGCGGCGTCACCAGCCACGTGCAGCCGCTCATGGTCAAGCCCGTCGTCGAATATCTCCTCGGCGCCGGGGCCAAGCCCTTCCTCACCGACGCCAACACCCTGTACGTCGGCCAGCGCGGCGAGGCCGTCAGCCACGCCATGCAGGCCGCGCTGCACGGCTTCGACCCCCTGCTGTTCGGCGCGCCCGTGATCATCGCCGACGGCCTGCGCGGCGGCAACCAGACGGCCCTGCCCGTCCGGGGCAAGCACTTCACGGAGGCCTACATCGGGGCCGACATCGCCAACGCCGACCTCCTCGTCTCCGTCAACCACGTAAAGGGCCATGAACTCGCCGGCTTCGGCGGCGCGCTCAAGAACATCGGCATGGGCGCCGCCAGCAAGCAGGGCAAGATGCAGCAGCACGTCACCACCGGCCCCCTCGTGGACATCGACAAGTGCATCGGCTGCGGCTCCTGCGTCAGCCTGTGCGCCTCCCGGGCCCTGTCCCTCGCGGAGGTCCTCGTCGAGGCCAAGCCCGCCAAGCGCGTCCGCCTGGACAAAAGCCGCTGCATCGGCTGCGGCGCGTGCTTCCTCGGCTGCAAGACCGGCGCGCTGGAGATCGACTGGCAGACCAACGTGGCCGAGTTCCTGGAGCGCATGATGGAATACGCCGCGGCCGTGCTCCTGACCCGCAAGAAGCCCAGCCTGCACGTCTCCTTCGTCACCAACGTCACCCCGGACTGCGACTGCATGGGCTTCTCCGACGCCTGCATCTGCCCGGACATCGGAGTCCTGGCCTCCCTCGATCCCGTGGCCATCGACCAGGCCGCCGTGGACCTCGTCAACAAGGCCCAGCCGCTCTGGCCCAGCCATTTGCCCAAGGGCCTCAAGCCCGGCGAGGACAAGTTCCGCGCCATGCGTCCGCACCTGCCCGAGCACATGGGCCTGGACTACGCCGAAAGCCTTGGTCTGGGTTCGCGGGAGTACGAACTCGTGTCCCTGTAGAACGCCTCCGGCGGCCGGGGGCTTCTCGCCCCCGGACCCCGCCGGCAACGGGTCTGCGACCCTTTGCATGCCCTTTCTCAAACGCGAGGCCCCGTCCCGGTTGCGGGACGGGGCCTCGCGTTTGACCGGCGGACTGGCGCAGCGCACGTCCGAAACCGCGACATGCTGCCCAAGCGCGGGACAAAACTCGCCCCCCTGAAAGGGGGCGCGGGGGTGGTCCAGGCGGGGGGCGCGCAGCCCCCTCGCCTGGCCGCCGGAGGCGTTCCCTACACCACTATGCGGCCGCGTCCGGCGTCCTGTCCGGCGCGAGGAGGCCGGCCAGGGCGTACAGCGCGAGGGCGGCGGCGAACACGGCGGAGTAGCCGAAGCTGACGGCGAGGATGTTGGCCAGGGGGGTGGCGACGACGGAGAACGCGCCGTTGACGCTCCAGGCCCAGGGGATGAAGGATGAGCGCGTTCCCCGGTAGGTGGACAGGGCCAGGGGGAAGGGCATGCCCATGCAGAAGCCGAGGGGCGCGGCCACGGCCACGGCCAGGGCCAGCTTGGCGGGATCGGGCCAGGCCAGGGCGAGGTCGAGGAGGCGCGGCAGGAGCAGTCCGGCGGCGGCGGCCAGGGTGGCGGCGAGGCCGCAGGCCAGGCGGATGCCGGCGCGCGGCCGCGGCACGAAGCGGCTGGAGAAGGCGCTGCCCAGGCCGGAGGCGATGAGCATGGCCGAGAGCACGAGGGCGAAGGCCAGGGCGGGGTCGTTGAGGAAGAAGGTGACGCGTTCGATGAGCACGATCTCCACGAACAGGAAGCCCAGGCCGAGGCAGAGGAAGTAGCCGAAGCCCGCGAGGACGGAGCGGCGCGGCAGGCCGCCCAGGCCCCGGCGGCGCAGCAGCGGCAGCAGGAACACCACCAGGGCGAAGAGTCCGGCCTGGGCCAGGACGGCGACGTTGACGAGGTAGCCGATCTCCTGGCGCGGGAGGAGCTCGATGCGCGAGAGGGCCTCGGGGATGCGCGAGAGGCGGATGATCTCGTGGAAGAAGGGCCGGTCCTGGGTGCTCGGCGTGAGGTTGAAGAAGCGGAAGGCGGAGGAGTCGGCGCGGCCGTCGCGCAGGAAGGCCACGAGGTCGTCGCGCAGGGCGTCGGTGGCGGCGGCGGAGTCGTCCTCGGCCGCGGTGGTGACGTTCTCGAAGGACACGGGCGGCAGGTCGTTGAAGATCTCCTCGTGCGCGGGGTCGATGCCGGGGAAATAGGACAGGTCGAAGCTGCGCTCGGTGGCGAAGGCCTTGGCGGCCTTGATGTCGCGGGCGTTGAAGGGCCGGCGGGAGACGAGGATGCGCGCGGTGAAGGCGCTGCGCACCACGAGGAGGTGCCGCGCGGGGTCCTCGACGCCGGCGAGCAGAAGCCCGGCGCGGGCCGTGGCCACGGCCTTGAGGGCGTAGACCGGCAGTTCGCCGATGCCCATGGGCAGGGAGAGCAGGCCGTTTTCGCCCAGGGAGCGCACGAGCCCGGCCACGCCCTCGGCGGTGAGCACGTACTTGTTGGCCTGGCCCTGGTCCAGGAATTCCGGGGAGACGTCGATGACGCTGTAGGGCTTTTCGGCCTCGCGCGCGGCGACCAGGGGCGAGCCCAGGCGCGGCGGCGAGGCGTGGCCCACGGGCGCGTCGCGTCCGGCGCGGAAGGCCGCCACGGGAATGTGCGCCGGATGCGCGGGCACCGGCTGGATCGTCACCGGCTGGGGCGGCATCGGCTGCGCCTGGGCCGGCCGGGCCGAAGCGGGGTGCGGCGGGGCCTTGTGCTTGGTCGCCGGCTTGGCGTGGGCCGGAGTCTTGGCGTGCGGCTTGGCCGCCGCCTGGCCTTGGGCCTTGGCGTGGTCCGGGGCCTTGGCCACCGGGACCGGGGCGGCTGCGGAGGTGGCGTTCTGGGCGGCGGTCTCCGGGCCGCCGTCCGTGGCGTTCTGCGCGGGCGGCCTGTCGCTGAGGGGCAGGCGCATGGAATAGCCGGTGGGCGGGGCGCTGGCCGCGTGGGCGAGCAGGATTTTCAGGAGCACCGGGTCGCTCTCCACGGTGTCCACCTGGTGCGCGCCGAGCTCCAGGGCCTCGCGCACGCGGAAGCCGCCGCGTCCGCCGGCCAGGAGCACGCGGTCCGGCCGGCGCAGCAGGTAGGGCAGGGAGTCCAGGGCGGCCTTGATGTAGCCGGTGTCGTAGCCGGGGTCGCGGGGCAGGGCGGCCAGGCGCTCGCCGTCGCGGTAGAGGCCCAGGGCCGGGGGCGGGCCGCCCGCGCCGAGCAGCTCGTAGTTGTTGGAGAGGTCCGGGTCGTGGCGCTCCATGTAGTTTTCCAGGAGCTGATAATAGCCGCGCGGCGAGCGGATCTCGCGGAGCTGGCGGTTGTCCTCCACGTTCAGGGCCACGGACACGGGCTTGTACTGGCTGAAGGCGGCGTGGTTCCAGCGCACGACGATGACGGCGGCCAGACCCGCTGCGGCCAGGGCCAGGGCGGCCGCGCCCAGGCGCGCGGCGGTCCGCTCGCCGGGCAGGCTGGTGAGGGCGGCCAGGGCCAGGGGCGGCAGCAGGAACAGCGGGGCCAGGAAGGGCGGCGTGAAGGCCAGCGAGGCCAGCAGGGCGGCCGCGCCCAGGCCCGCGCCCACGAGGTCGGCCATGTAGATCCGGGGGATGTCCTCCTGCTTGGCCAGGAAGGACAGGCCCACATAGAGCCCGGCGGCGAAGAAGAAGGGGAACAGCGCCAGATAATAGCGGCCGATGTTGGCGAGCTGCCCGGTCCAGAGGACCTCGTTCTGCAGCTCCAGGGGATTGAAGGGGATGAGCCCGAGGGCGGCGTAGCCCCCGGCGGCGAGCAGCAGCATGGCCACGGGCAGGGCGAAGAACAGCGTCCCGGCGCGGCGTTCGAAGAACGGGCCGAACAGGCAGAGCACCACCCCGCTCACGGAATAGCCCGCCATGGCCATGGAGATCACCCAGTAGCCGTATTCGCTCCAGTTGGTGATGGCGAAGTGGCGCACGAGGAAGATCTCGAACGCGATGGAGGCGAGGCAGACGAGGAAGATGCCGAGATAGCGCATGACACCCCGGGCCGGGGCGGCTGGCCGCGGCCGTGCGAATTGTGGCGAATGCGTAACGCATCCGGCCGCGCGAGGCAAGCCGGCGGCGCCGGGCGGGTCAGCGCGTCGTCTCGGCCGCGAAGCTCAGGCAGAGGGTGAACACGCTGCCCGCGCCGGGGGTGCTGCGCGCCTCCAGGCTGCCGCCCATGGCCTCGGCCAGGGCGCGGGCGATGGCCAGGCCCAGCCCGCCGCCGGGATAGGTCTTGGTGAGTGGGGCCTCGGCCTGGACGAAGGGCTCGAACACGCGGGCCAGATCCTCGGGGGCGATGCCGATGCCCGTGTCGGCCACGGCGAAGCGGAAGGTGCAGTTGCGGTCCTCGCGGCAGGTGGCCTGCGTCGACAGAGTCACCGAGCCCGCCGGGGTGAACTTCAGCGCGTTGTCGAGGAGGTGGCGCAGGGCCTGGCCCAGCCGGGCGGGGTCGCCGCTCAGGGGCAGGGCGAGCAGCTCCGGCGGGACCCGGATGGCGAAGTCGAGGCCCTTGGCCTGGGCCCGGGGGCGCAGGTCGATCTCCAGGGCGGCGAAGACCTCGCCCAGGGTGAAGTCGCGGTGTTCGAGGCTCAGCTCGCCGCCGTCCAGCGCCGCGTAGTCCAGGATGTCGTTGATGACGTCGGTGATCTGCCGGGCGGACTGGCCGGCCCAGTCGAGATACTCGCGCCGCTCCTCGGGGCCGGGGTTGCCGGCCAGGAGCTGGAGCATGCCCAGAAGACCGTTGAGCGGCGTGCGCAGCTCGTGGCTCATGTTGGACAAAAAGGCGCTCTTGGCCCGGCTGGCGGCCTCGGCGGCCTCCTTGGCGGACAGCAGGGCCTGTTCCGAAAGCCGGCGCTCGGTGATGTCGCGGGAGAAGCTGGCGATCTGCGCCACGCGGCCGAGGGCGTCGCGCACGGGGTAGAGGCGGAGGGCGTAGATGCGGCCCTCGCGTTCCTCCTCGAAGCGCAGGGGCCGGCCGCTGCGCGCCACTTCGGCGTAGTGCTCGCGGCGGCCGTCGCGCACGGCGGCGGGGATGTGGTCCAGGATGTTCTCGCCGGCCATGTCCTCCACGGCCAGGCCGCGCCGGCGCGCCGCGGCCTCGTTGAGGGACAGCACGCGGCCGTCGGGCACGAGGAGCAGCATGCCGTCGCTGGAGGCGTTGAAGATGGCCCGCAGGCGCTCCTCGCTTTCGAACAGCGCCTGGCGCGCCGCCTCCTGCTCGGCCTGGTGGCGCTCCAGGTTGGCGGCCATCCGGTCGAAGGTCCGCGCCAGTTCGGCCAGCTCGCCCCGCTCCCGCTCCAGTCCGCAGCGGGCCCGGAAGTCCCCGGCGCCGAGGGCGCGCGCCGCGTCCATGATCCGCCGGGCCGGCCGGAGCAGGCTCCGGTTGCCCCACAGCCGCGAGAAGATCAGCGCGAGCAGGGTGGTCAGCCCGAGCATGAGCAGGTTGCGGTCGAGCCTGGCCGAGCTTTCGGCGAACACGGCCTCGCGCGGGATGCCCACGCGCACGTAGCAGGCCTCGTCGCGGCAGATGTCCAGGCGGTGCAGGACGTAGAAGCGCTCCACCCCGTCCAGGCCGACGCCCCAGCCGGAAGCCTCGTCCGCGCCCTGGTCCATGAGCCGGAGCTGGGCCGCGGGCAGCCGCGAACCGGGCGCGCGCGGAGCCTCGGGCAGGCGGAAGAGGATGCGGCCGTTCTGGCCGACCAGGACCAGCGTGGTGCCCTCGGGCAGGTGGGCGTCCAGGAAGCCCTTGGAGGCCTCGGAAACGGGCAGCTGCGCGGCCAGGACGAAGAGCGTCCGGCCGGCGCCGTCCTGCACCGGCACGGCGAAGCAGGCCACCGGCCCGTCGCCCTGGCCGCCGGTCCCATGCGCGGCCACGCCCACGGCGAAGGCCTGGCCCTGGAGCGCGCCGGAAACGGCCTGATCCTCGGCCAGGTTGGCCCCCTCCGGCGCGCCCTGGGCCGCGGCCAGCACCGCGCCGTCGGGACGGATCATCAGCAGGTTGCGGTAGCCGGGGGCCAGCCGGGCCAGGCCGGCCAGCACGGACGGGCGGTCCGCCGGCGCGCAGTCGCGCAGTTGCGGCGTCGCGGCCACGGCCTCAAGGAACCGCCGGGCGGATTCGGTCTGGCGGGCGAGGCTGCGGGCCACCATGCCTGCGGCGCGGGTGGCGCTGCGCAGGGCGGCCTCCCGCTCCAGGCCGCGCTCGTGGAAATGGCTCCAGAGCGACAGCGCCAGCACCGGCAGGAGCGTGAGACCCACCAGCGCCATGAGCATGGCGTGCAGGGAGTGTCGCCGGCGGACCCACTCCAGGGGGGCGGGAAGGCGCATGTCAGCTCCCGGCGGGCGGTTTCGGGCAGCAGACGGACAGAAGCTCCAGGGCCTTGTCCTCGGTGAGGGGCTTGGAGAACAGGAAGCCCTGGCCGTACTCGCAGGAGAGGTCGGCCAGGAAGTCGCGCTGGCGTTCGGTCTCGATGCCCTCGGCCACGACGTCGAAGCCCAGGTTGTGGGCCAGGCTGACGATGGTGCGCACGATGACCAGGTTTTCGAAGGCGTCCAGGTCCGAGACGAAGCTGCGGTCGACCTTCAGCGTGTTGATCGGGAAGCGCCGCAGGTAGGACAGGGAGGAGTAGCCGGTGCCGAAGTCGTCGATGGAGACCTTGGCGCCCATCTCGCGCAGGCCGCGCAGCTTGTGCACGACGCTCTCGGGGTTCTGCATCACCAACGTCTCGGTGATCTCCACCTTGAGCCGCAGGGGGTCGAGGCTGCTTTCGTCCAGGACGCGGGAGAGCTGGCGGATGAGGTCCGGCTGGGCGAACTGCCGGGCCGAGAGGTTCACGGCCATGGTGAAGCAGCGCGGCAGGTTGAAGCGCCGCTCCCATTCCGCGGCCTTGCTGCAGGCCTCGGCCAGGGCCCATTGGCCGATGGGCACGATGAGCCCGGTCTGCTCGGCGTGGGGGATGAAGTCGCCGGGCGGGATGACCTGCTCGTCCACCTCCCAGCGGATCAGCGCCTCGAATCCGGCCAGGGTGTTGTCGCTGAGGTTGAAGATGGGCTGATAGTGCAGGCGGAACTGGTCGCGCTCCAGCGCGTGGTGCAGGTTCTGGTTGACGTTGAGGGCGTACTGGGCGCGGGTGCGCATGGCCCACTTGAAGACCTTGACCTTGCCGCCGCCGAAGCCCCGGGCGTGCTCCATGGCGATGCCGGCGTCCTGGAGCAGCTCCTCGGGCTGGGCGTAGTCCGCCGGACCCAGCACAACGCCCACGCTGGCCGTGAAGTGCAGCTGGTGGCCCTCCATCTCCATGGGCTTGGCCAATTCCTGGCAGACGCGCCGGGCCACGCGCAGGGCCTCGCCGGGGGTCTTGAGCTCCTCCAGGATGACCGCGAACTCGTCGGCCCCGATGCGCGCCACGGTGTCCAGGCCGCGGGCCACGCCCTTGATCTTCTCCGCCACGGCCCGCAGGACCTTGTCGCCGGCGGCGTGGCCCAGGCTGCTGTTGATGGGCTTGAAGCGGTCGAGGTCCAGGAACAGCACGGCGTACAGATAGTTCAGCCGCCGGCGCGAGCGTTCCAGGGCCTGATCCAGGCGGTCCAGGAACAGCGCGCGGTTGGCCAGGCCGGTGAGGGGATCGCGGAAGGTGCGCTCGTGCAGGATTTCCTCGGCCTTGCGCCGGGCGGTGACGTCCTCGGCCACGATGGCGATGAGCCCCGGCCCGGGCACGTAGGCCTGGATGCGCAGCCAGCGCCGGATGTCCGCGACGTAGCTCTCGATGAGCCCGGACGTGCCGGAGCGGACCACCTCGGTGGCGAAATCGCGCAGATAGTCCTCCAGGTTCGGCAGCAGCGCGGAAAGCGGCTGGTCGAGCAGGCCCTCGCGCGGGCGGCCCATGATCTGCTCCATGGCCGGGTTGAGCTCCAGCACCCGCGCATCGCGCAGGTCCTGGTCGGCCTGGAAGGAGAGCAGGGCGAAGCCGTTGAACATGGAGGTGAACAGGCTCTGGTAGCGGGCGCGACTGTCGGAAAGGGCCTGGGCCGAGCTGCGCAGCTCGGCCACGGTGCGGGCCAGCGCCTCGCCCGCGCGCTGCACGGCCAGACGCTGGCGGTGCATCTCCACGAAGACCTGGACCTTGTTGCGCAGGATCTCGTGGTCGAAGGGCTTGATGAGATAGTCCACCGCGCCGGCCTCATAGCCCTTGAAGACGTGGCGCTGCTCCTTGCTGATGGCCGTGATGAAGATGATCGGGATGTGGCGGCTGGACTCCTCGGAGCGGATGCGCTCCGCAGTGGTGAAGCCGTCCAGGCCGGGCATCATCACGTCGAGAAGGATGAGCGCGAAGTCGTGCTTGGGAATGAGCTTGAGCGCCTCATAACCGCTGCGCGCGGTGATGATGTTCACGCCCTCGCGGCGCAACAGCCCCGTGAGCAACAGCAGGTTCACCTGCTCGTCGTCCACGGCCAGGATGTCTATGACTTCCTGGATGCTCTCGGCCTTGCCCATGGAATATTCCCCCCTCGCCGCACTGCATCGCATACAGAAGGGCGAGCCGCAACTCAGAGCAGGAACTTACCCAACCGATGTGGAAATGTACAGAATCTTTATTGTGGTCGCAGCTGTCGGATCCGGGTTTCTCTTGTATCCACGTGGAGTTTCGGGCATACTTATTCATATATTGAAAATCGCGATGGATTCCGCCGGGAGGATTCCGTAAATGACTGATAGCGATACGGCCAAGGCGCCCCTTACGGCGGCCGACGTCGCGGAGATCGAGAGCGTCCTCGCCGCCGAGCGCATCTCCGTGTTCTTCCAGCCGGTTGTCTCCGTCCGCGCCAAGGGCATCCTCGGCTTCGAGGCCTTTTCCCGCTCCACCACCGGCGAGGGCGCGCGCCTCGACGCCCAGGACCTCTTCGGCAAGGCCTGGGACCCGGAACTGCGCCTCAAGCTCTGCCGCCTCTGCCGCCGCAAGGCCCTGGAGGCCTTCCGCCCCATCTCCGAGCGCCACCAGCAGATGCAGATCTTCCTCAACACCGACGGCGGCGCCGTCCACGCCTCCCCCAAGCCCGGCTACCTGGAGGGGATCAGCCAGGCCATGAACATTCCGGGCAAGCGCATCGTCATCGAACTGGAGCGGCCCTACCTCAACACCCCCGAGGTCGCCCGCTTCGTCACCTACTACCGCGAACGCGGCTTCAAGCTCTCCATCGACACCGGCGGCGGCATGGACCTCCCCGCCGAGGAGATCTTCGCCCTCCGGCCCGACTTCATCAAAATCGACCGCCGCCTGTTCACCGACGTGGACGGCCAGGAGTTCAAGCGCGACATGGTCCAGGCCATGTGCCGCCTCGCCGAGCGCCTGGGCTGCGTCATCGTCGGCAAGAACGTCGAGACCGAGGACGAGGCCATCCGCCTCCTCGAATGGGGCGTCAATCACCAGCAGGGCTATTATTACACCAAGGACAAGGACTCGACCGAGAAGGACCCCATCCGCGCCTTCCAGCAGAAGGTCGAGGAGATCAACCGCCGCTACCGCGAACGCGCCCAGGCCGAGGTCGCCGCCAAACGCAAGCGCTATGAGGACTTCCACAAGGTCCTCAAAAAAGTCGCCTACAAGCTGGCCGACACGCCCGAAGCCGACTTCACCGCCGCCTGCGAGCGCCTCGTCAGCCAGGAGGAGCCGCTCCTCGCCGCCTATGTCCTCACCGACGACGGCGTGCAGCTCACCCCGCTGTGCTTCAAGCGCAGCCTCGTGCCCGACGCCCCCCTGCTCGGCCCCGAACGCGGCCGCGGCACGGACCACGGCATCCGCGAGGACGTCCTGCACCTCAAGAGCGGCTTCGACAAATACGTCTCTCCGCCCGCCGTCTCGCCCCACGCCCGCGTGCCCGTCTGCACCATCTCCGCGCGCTTCTACAACACCGAGGGCTCGCCCTACATCCTCTGCCTGGAGTTCGTCTGCGCCTAGCGGGAGGACGGGAGAACGCCTCCGGCGGCCAGGAAGGGGCTGCGCGCCCCTCCCTGGACCCTCCTTGCGGCCCCTGCGGGGCGTGCATCCGTGGCCTCTTGGCCGGCCTTGGCGGCAGAAACCTCAGACAGACCACAAGTCAAGCGCATGGCCGCTCCGGCATCCTGCCGGAGCGGCCATGCGCTTGACATCGGGAGTCCAGGGGGCCGAAGGCCTCCTGGCCGCCGGAGGCCGAAACGACAACCACCGCATCCGGCCCCCCGACCCCCGGAGGCCTGTCCGCCGCCGCGCCTCCCGGTCGTTGACTCTCGGCCCGGGCCAGGGCACACCCTTCGCATGACGTTGTTCGGAGAGGACCTCGAAGGCCAGGTGATCCGTCCGCCGGCCGAGGCCGAAAGCCTGCTGGTGCAGGTCACGCTGGGCTGTTCGCACAACAAGTGCGCCTTTTGTCCGGCCTACAAGGGCAAGCGCTTCGCCATCAAGGACCGTGCGCGCGTCCGCGCGGCCCTGGAGCATGCCGCCGCGGCCATGCCCGAGCTGCGCCGCGTGTTCCTCTGCGACGGCGACGCGTTGATCATGCCCCAGGCGCGCCTGGAGGAAACCCTGGCCGACATCCGCGCCATCCTGCCGCAGGTGACGCGCGTCGCCTCCTACGCCAACGCCAAGGCCATCGCCCGCAAGTCCGACGCCGATCTGGCGCGCCTGCGCGGACTCGGCCTGGGCACGCTTTACCTGGGCCTGGAGTCCGGCTCGGACGCCGTGCTCGCGGCCATGGGCAAGTGGGGCGGCGTGGACGAGCATCTGCGCCAGGCCGCCCGGGCCAAGGCCGCCGGCATGAAGCTCGCCGTGACCGTGCTCCTGGGGCTGGCCGGGGCCGACCCGGCCGCCGCCGAGGCCCACGCCCGCGCCACCGGACGCGTCCTGACGCGCATGGACCCGGAGCAGGCCGCCGCGCTGGCGCTCATGATCGCGCCGGGCACCCCGCTGCACGAGCGCGCGGCCCGCGGCGAGTTCGTCCCGCAGACCGACGCCGGCCTCCTGCGCGAGCTGCGCCTGCTCCTGGAGGAAACCACGCTCTCGCGCGGACTGTTCTTCTCCAACCACGCCTCCAACCCGCTGCGCCTGCGCCTGCGTCTGCCCCGGGACAAGGCGCGCGGCCTGGCCGAAGTCGACGCCGCCCTGCGTGGCGAGGCCTTGCTCGTGCCGCGGGCGTATCGCCGGCTGTAAGGGGCGGTCGTCCACGTCCCTGGCGGTCAGGGGCCGGATGCGGTGGTTGTCGTTCATGCCTCCGGCGGCCAGGGGACCTTCGGCCCCCTGGACTCCCAATATCAAGCGCGCGGGTCCCGCGCGCTTGACCCGCGGCCCACGCCGCCAAGGCTGGGCAAGAGGCCACGGATGCACGCCCCGCAGGGGCCGCAAGGAGGGTCCAGGGAGGGGCGCGCAGCCCCTTCCTGGCCGCCGGAGGCGTCTGCTTACGAGGGCAGCGCGGTGACGACGGCCACGGCCTTGACGCCGCGTTTCTCGCCGGTGAAGCCGAGGCCCTCCTCGGTGGTGGCCTTGACGTTGACGGCGCCGGCCGGGAGTTCGAGGATCTGGGCGATGTGCGCGGCCATGCGCTGCTTGTGCGGGCCGAGCCGGGGGATCTGGGCGATGACGGTGCAGTCGGCGTGGACGGGGCGGAGTCCGGCGAGGCGCAGGCGGCGCAGGGCCTCGGCGACGAAGACGGCGCTGGGCATGTTGGCGTTGGCCTGGTCGGTGTCGGGGAAGAGTTCGCCGATGTCTCCGGCGCAGGCGGCGCCGAGCAGGGCGTCGGTGAGGGCGTGGAGCAGGACGTCGCCGTCGGAGTGGGCGATGACCTGCGGTCCGCCGGGGATGGGCACGCCGCCGAGGATCATGGGCCGTGCCTTGGCGTGGACCTCGTCCGGGGCCAGGTAGCGGTGCACGTCGTAGCCCCATCCGGTGCGCGGGGCCGGGGCGGCGGCGGGGCGCAGCAGGGCCAGGTCGGCGGGGGTGGTGATCTTCACGTTGGCCTCCTCGCCGGGCACGATGCGCACGCGGTGTCCGGCGCGTTCCATGAGCATGGCGTCGTCGGTGGCCTCCCAGCCCTCGGCCTCGGCGCAGGCGTGGGCGGCGCGCAGCGGGGCGAGGGCGAAGCCCTGGGGGGTCTGCACGGCGCGCAGCCGGGCGCGGTCGGGGGTGGCGACGACGGCTTCTCCGGCGTCCACCTGCTTGATGGTGTCGGTGACGGGCAGGCCGGGAATGGCGGCCGGGGAGCCCGCGGCGAGGGCGTCGAGGACGCGGCGGGCCAGGGCCGCGGAGGCGAAGGGCCGGGCTGCGTCGTGCACGAGCGCGCAGGCGCAGCCGGGCGGAATCTGCGCCAGGCCCAGGCGCACGGAATCCTGCCGGCGGGGGCCGCCGGCGCAGACGCGCCGGGGCAGGCCGAGGGGCTCTGCGGCGTCGAGTGCGCGCACGGTTTCGGTCAGGCGTTCGAGGTCCTCGGGCGGGAAGACGAAGACGAGGCCCTTGACGCGCTGGATGCGCGCGAGGGTCCGGGCGCTTTTCCAGAACAGCGGCGCGCCGTCGAGTTCGAGGTACTGCTTGCGCGCGGGCCCGCCGGCGGCTGCGAGGGCCCCGGCCAGGCGCGTCCCCGCCCCGGCGGCCAGGATCAGGGCCCAGGCGTCTGCGGGATGTGGGGCTGCTGCGGTCATGGCGCGCCTTCCGGTTGCGGCGGTTGCGGGGCGGGGCCCCTTGGCGGGGGAGCGGGCAAAAATTACCCCGAAGCGACACAGACTTCATCAGTAAATTCTGATGATTGTCGCCTCGGGCTTCGCCAGGCTCCCATCTGACCCCAAAAAAAGTCCTGGCGTGATCAAGAAGTGCAGCGTCAGGATGCTCTTATGAAAAATCCTTCCCCCACCACACCCCGACGTCACAGGCATACGCGTATATCCGACTGCCATCATCGTCGCAAGCTTGGGGCGACGGCGAACGTCGGCAGCACGAAGCCGCAATCCGGTTCATCAAAACCCACGGCTTGCGCTTGGCGGAGACGCTCCAGGACATTGGCGTCTCGGCGTTTCGAGGTGACAACGCATCGACTGGCTCGCTCGGCAACTTCCTCAAGCGTGCAGAGAACAAAGGGATTCCGCCAGGGTCAATTCTCGTGGTCGAATCGCTCGACAGACTGACACGAAACTGCGTGAACCCACTTGAAACTCTTGCTCGACATCACGCAGCTTGGCATCCAGATTGGGCTCGCTGCGCAGAACGTGATTCTTGACCTCGCGTCTTACCCTGCCTTCTTCCCGATCCTGGCGGACATGATGCGCTCGAAGACCGCGCCCAGCTCGTGCGACGCATCTTCGACATGTACGTGAACGGATACGGGCGCGGCGTCATCACCAACACGCTTATCAAGGAAGGCGTTCCGGCATGGAACACGCGCAAGCCCGTGCGGCACAGACGCTACATTGAAAAACTGCTGTGGAATCGGGATGTTGCCGGCGAGTACATTGCGGAGTTCAAAACGGAAGAAGGCGGCAAGGGACAGGAAGTCATTGCCGGGCGCTATCATGAAATCATTGGACACGCTCTCTTTGATCGTGTCCAGGTTATGGAGTTTCTTCGCCGGAAAGGGCAGCGGGGCAGAAAGGGCAAGAACTACGCGAATCTCTTTCAGAAGTTCGCGCGCTGCTCGGTGTGCTGCGGGACCATGGGGTACCACAACTGCGTCCACGACAGCTCCCGCAAGAATGGCCTCCGGCCTTGGGCACACTACCTCACGTGCAACTCCGCCCGTGTGGGGCATGGCTGCTCAAATCGTCGGTATTTCAACTCGCTGCACCTTGAAAATTTCGTTCTTTCCGGGGCCATGGACGATCTGGACATCGCCGCCGCCGTTGGCATTCACAGCGCTGCTCGCAAACAGCACACGGGCCGCATCGCCTTGCTCGAAGCACAGTTGGAGCATGCGGACGCCAAGATTCGGAAGCATGCCAGCTGCTGGCGGACGACGACCTCGCCGGGCTTGAAGCGTTGGGCCAGCAGCTTGCCGGTCTGAAACGCAAGCGTACCGCGCTGCGCGCGGAACTCATGAAAGCGCGCGCGTAGGCGACGGCTTCGCGCCAGGCCGCGGAAGACTCGACGCAGTTCCGCGATCGCTCCGACGCTGACGTGCTGGGCACTGGCCTGCCGGGATACGTCGACATGTCGACGAAGCCATATACGCGCGGCGCGCGAGCATCGCGATGCAGCTGCGCAGCGTCGTCGCATCGATCACGCGCAATCCTGACCACGGCGTCAAGATCGTGAGGAAGACCGGCACGGCTTACGAGCTCATCGGGAAGGATTGGATATGCACCCGGCAGGGCCGCTGACTCCGCCAGGCAGGCCATCTGTCGCAAAACCTTTCGGCGGTCGCGCGACATGGCAGATCGGACGGCAAGAGGAGACGCCGACGACCAAAAATGAAAAGATTTGTCGCGAGAACTCCGACGCTGGACATTCGGGCGGTGCCGGCAGAGGCAAACGGCGCCCTGATGCCACAGACAAAAAGCCCCGGAGCCTCAATGGCTTTCCCGAAAACGTCCGCGCCTACTCGGCCGGTGCCGGGCCCATGAACCGCTCGAAGAATGGCCGCAAGCAAAAATGCTCGGCGCTGACGCGCTTGCCGGAACGGCTCACGCCGTTCTTCCAGATGACGGTGTTCAAGGCGGGGCCGGACTTGAGCGACGGCACTTCACTTCCTGGATTCTTCCCGACGAAACGCAGGATGAGTCCCGGTGTAAGCACGACATGCTCCCGCTTCGGGAACATGGCTTCCAGCCTCGCCGAGGACTGCTTTGCCGCTTCGCTCGGAGCCTCGGGCAGCCAGTCGGGCCAGACGGCGGCGTTCCGGCGCACAAAGCGCTCGGCCAGGACGTCGGGGTAGGCGGCTGCGAGGATGACGCCGGCGGAACTTGCGAACGAAAGAATCGCGCTCGATGAGTTCCGCGCGAAGTCGCCGTTCCCCCAGAGCAAACCGACAGCGCGGGATGGTGGCTTGAGCGGGTCGGGGGACGGGACGAGCATGCCGTGCGTCGTCGAAAGACGGGCCACGACATCGCCGCCCGCCGTCGGCCACGCGCTGTAGTTGTCCATGCCGTCGCGGGCGCCAAAGGCTATGGCAGGCGGCCACGAGCGGAAGCGTATCGTCGGCGAACATCCTTTTCGCCCAAATGCTGGCCCTGTGCATCTGCTCGCATCACTGCGGGCTGATTGACTGCCTGGGGCCGGAAGGTGAGGACGTTTTCGACAAGCGCATGGGCAAGGATCCTGAGGGACACATCCGCAGGAAGTGCAGGAGTCCTTTGGCGAGACCTTCGGTGCATCGTGAGAGCAATTGCTTCCCGAAGTCAGAGCGGAGATGCGCGCCCGGCTGGCCGCCATGCTCCGGCCTGAGCCCTCCGCGTATTGCCAAGGTTGCCCTGTGGCGAACACGAAGCCGTCCTGCATCCCCAATCCCTCGTTCTCCCTTGGCCTTGCGACGCGGATGTTGTTCAACTGTCTGGTCGACGCCGACCACACCGACAGCGCCGACGCCGAACATCCTGGAAGCATTACCCTGTGGTCCTCGGATTTCGCCTAAGGAATGCTCATTGAATGCCTTGACGCGCGGCTCGCCAATTTCCCCAGCGAACGCGCCATAAACGCCATCCAAGGGGGCGCCGCCGGTGTAGTCCAATGCCGGCAGAGGCGATTTCAAAAGGCCGACCAGCAACCATTCCGCACGATACCGGGCCGCGATGTCCAACGAAAAGGCGCACCCGCGCCCGCATTGCATCAAAGGACGGTCCCCAACTGGTCGTCTTTCCGTTTTTCAACCGAACGCCGCCGCTACGGCTCCAGTAGGCCTAGGGCGATGGCGCGCGCCACTGCGTGACTGCGAGTCGTGACCTCCAGTTTTCGCATGGCCTTGGCGAGATGATACTCCACGGTTTTCACCCCAAGCCCGACCTTTTGGGAAATCTCTTTGCTGGACAGCCCCCGCGACACCCACAGCAAGCATTCGTGCTCCCTCGGGGTCAGCGCAAGGTCGGAAATGGCGGTTGGCGGCTTCTGCGGCAGAATCTGCATCCGCGTATGCGCGTAGAGCGCGGCGAGATGTGCGAGAGGCCCCCAGTCCGCCATGAAGCGGTCGAATTCGGCCGGTCTCATGGCGTTCGACAACGACATGCCGGCCAGCGGATATCGGCCCGGAGAACGCAGCGGAATGGCAACGCCGATGGACATGCCGCATTCCGCGGCCTCGTTGATGATGAGGCGCTGAATCCTCGTCAGCGTGTGCCCTTGGTCAGCCACAAGGGAAGAGCATTCCGCCCGACCCGGAGCGGTGCCAAGCTGTCGATGCAATACCGCACAACAGGATCATTCCGGGCGATTGCTCCTCGCGGGAGCGCTCCTGGTAGCTGGTGGGGAAATTGGACAGCGTTTCGATTTCTGGTTCCGCACTGGCGGTGCCGGTATTGCCGGCATAGCCGTACATCATGAGGTCAAATCCCGGCTTTTCATGAAAGAAATGGTTTCTCCCCACGTTCCTTGGACCGAGTCTGTGGCACCGAGGCTGGAGAGAAAACCATCAAGGCAGCCGGTTCATGGGAAGCCTCACTTTTTTCCCATAGACAAAAAGTGAACAGGGCCGGGTAACTATGCTTTGTGCCTAGTAATTCTACTAGTTGCTCCGTCTTCTGTCTACTTGTAACAGCCAAAGAAGATCAAAGGTCGCATTGGAAAGACAAGCGATTTGTGCCGGTTTGAGGTTCTTTGTGGGCAGAGACGGCGTGTCCCTTGGCTTGGCAATCGCTTGGGCGCGACACGCCAAAAGAAAACGGCGATGCCATGACTTCCCTATTCCACATAGGAGGTTACAGCGAGTTGCAAGGAACGCGTTTTCGCCTGCCACCGCCTTGGACGAACCTCCCAACCGGGTAATAGGGGCCGATGGTCTAATTTATTCCACGGGAGAATGACAGCCGCGGCTGCTGATTGTCCGCTGACGGGCACGCGGCTGAGTTTTCGAGAAGCCTCCATGTTGCACAACTGCCTCCCCCCCATGCCGAGCCGCGTCTTCGGACGCGTCGCGATGATGCTGGCCCTCGCGCTGGCCCTGCTGGCGTCCGCCGCGACCGGGGCGCTCGCGCAGTCCGCATCGCAGATCACGCCGCACACCTTCGAGCCCGCCCCCAGCCGCGCGGCGGCGAGGTCGTCATCCCTGAGGCCACGGGCCCGGAAGCGCCGAAAGGCTCGGAACAGCTGTTCGTCCTGGTCGGCAACGTCGCCATCGAAAACGGCTTCCCGGACCTGCGCCAGCAGGAACAGGTCATCGCTGCCGAAATCATCGGCAAACGGGTTTCCGTGGCCGAGCTGTTCGTCGTGGCGCGCAAGCTCGAACAGGCGTACATCACCGCCGGCTACGGACTGGTGCGCGTGGCCCTGCCGGCCCAGCGGCTGAAGGATGGCGAAACCGTCCGCTTCATCGTCATCGACGGCTATGTGGAACGCCTCGACACCTCCGCGCTCCCCGAAACCATCCGGGGCCGGGTGACCAAGCTGCTCGCGCCCCTGGTTGGCAGGCACGGCCTTCGGATGTCCCAAATCGAGCGGGCGCTCTTGCTGGCCGGGGATTTGCCGGGCACGGCCCTGCGCTCCACGCTGGCCCCGGGCTCCAAACCCGGAGCCGGAGTCCTGGTGCTCGACGCCATCTACCAGCCGGTGACCGGTGTGGCTTCCCTCGACAACACGCTCTCCAAAAAACTCGGCACGTATACGGCCAGCCTCGGCTTCGACCTCAACTCGGTTGCGGGCTTTGGCGAGCAGCTCTACGTGCGCACGGCCGGCCGGCCTGGCGGCGGCGAACGCCTGTTCACCGAGGAGCCCCGGAACCGGACCATCGCCGCCGGTCTCACCATCCCTCTGGGAATGAGTGGCTTGAGCGCCAACTTCGAGGTGACCGACGCCCGGACCACGCCCCTTGCGGACGACACGGGAATCGGCACAACTTCGCTGTTTACGCGCTACTCCGCGCGCTTGAACTATGCGCTCATCCGGGCGCGCGACGTGAACGTCGGCGTGCAGGGGGCTTTCGACCTTGAGCGGGAGCGCGTGCGGATGATCACTCCGGTGGAGGTGGATACCTCGCTCGACCGTCTGCGCATCCTTCGCGGCGGCGGCAATTTCTCCTGGTTCGCCCCAGGCGATGGCCTTGTCTCCGGCCGGCTGACCGGGTCCTACGGCATCGGCGGGCGCAAGGCCCCGACCGACTCCAGCGCGACGCCGTTGTCCCGGCAGGGCGAGGATCCGGTCTTTCAGAAGCTGGAAATGGCCATGGAGTATGTCCAGCCGCTGGCCGCGCACCTGACCACCGACCTGTCGTTCCGGGGGCAGACCAGTTTCAACCGAGTCATGGCCTCGGCGGAGCAGATCAGTCTCTCCGGCACCACGGGACTGTCCCCGGTCGCCGCCGGACAGGTGCAGGGCGACAGCGGCTATGTCGTGCGCGGGGAAGCGCAGTTCCCGTTCCAGACCGCCTTCACCCTGCCGGCCTTCGGCACCGTGGCGACGGCCCCCTCCGGCCCATCCTCGCAATCCGCCCCCCCCAACGCCGGGGCGGAGGTGACGCCCTATCTCTTCGGCGCCACGGGCACGGTGCGCTTCGCGTACCCCACCGCAGTGGAGTCCGCCGTCACGCACGGCGCGGCCTACGGCCTGGGCCTGCGCCTTGGCGCCGCCCCGCGGGCGAGCTTCCGCGCCGTTTCCTTCAGCCTGGAATACGGCTGCTATACGCTCGGCAACACGCTGGGAGACGGCCAGCGGCTGACCCTGGCCTTCAACCTTTCCTTCTGAGGCAACGATGAGCACGGCACGACGGCACATATTCACGCTCAAGCGCTTCGCGTGTTCCGCTTTGTGGACCGTGGCGGCGCTGCTCTGCGGCTTGTCCCCGGCGTTGGCCGCGAACCTGCCCACGGGCGGCAGCGTCTCCTCCGGCAGCGCCAGCATCGGCAGCGCAACGGGCACCACGCTCACCGTCACGCAGAGCTCGTCCTCCGCCGTCATCAACTGGCAGAGCTTCTCCGTCGGACAGGGCTACACGGTGAATTTCGTGCAGCCGTCCAGCAGCTCCGCCATCCTCAACCGCGTCACCGGTTCCGCCACATCGGTCATCGCCGGCTCGATCACCGCCAACGGCCACGTCTATCTCCTCAATCCCAACGGCATCGTCATCACCTCCACCGGCACCGTCAACACGGGGGCCTTCGTCGCCTCCACCCTCGGCATCAGCGACGCGGACTTCATGGCCGGCAAGCGCACCTTCACCGGCGACGGCGCGTCCGCCTCGGTGGTCAACCAGGGCGTCATCACCATCGGTCGCGGGGGCTACGCGGCCCTGCTCGGCGGCGCGGTGGACAACGCCGGCGCCATCGTGGTGCCGCTGGGCAAGGTGGCGCTGGGCTCGGGCGAGCAGGCCACGCTGGACCTCTCCGGCGACGGTTTCCTGCAGGTCGCCGTTCCGACCTCGGCCACGGGCGCCGGCGCGCTGGTGGCCAATTCCGGGCGCATCGTGGCCGATGGCGGTCTGGTGATGCTTTCCGCCGCCGCCGCCAAGGACATCGCCCGGCAGGCCATCAACATGTCCGGCGTCATCGAGGCCAAAAGCGCCGGCGGCGTGAGCGGCGACGTCGTCCTCGCCGGGGCCGACGGATCGGTGTCCGTTTCCGGGACCATCGACGCCACGAGCGCCGACGGCGCGGGCGGTGCCGTCACCGTCACCGGCCGGGACATCGCGCTCGCCGGCGCGAGCGTGGACGTCTCCGGCGCCACGGGCGGCGGCGCGGTCAGAATCGGCGGCGACAAGCAGGGCGCCGGCACGCTGGCCCACGCCGATACAGTCACCGTGGACACGGCGAGCACCATCAAGGCCGACGCCACGGCAAGCGGCAATGGCGGAAGCGTGGTGATCTGGTCCGACGCCCTCACCACCTTCGCCGGGACGATTTCCGCCAGGGGCGGCGCAACCTCCGGCGACGGCGGCGACGTGGAGGTTTCCGGAAAGGCCAGGCTGGCCTACACCGGCTTCACGGATCTTTCCGCCGCGCACGGCTCCTTCGGCACGCTGCTGCTCGACCCGTACAACGTGACCATCTCCACCGGCGGGGACACGTCAGGCTTCACGGCCACGAGCGACGACTCGATCATCAACGCCACAACGCTGCTCACGGCGCTCGGCAGCGCCAACGTGGTCGTCTCCACCGGCAGCGGCGGCTCGCAGTCCGGCGACATCACCGTGTCCACGGCGCTTTCCTGGAACAGCGGCACAACGCTCACGCTTACCGCCGCCGGCTCCATCGCCATCAACGCGGGCGTCAGCATCGGCGGCAGCGGCGGGCTGGCGCTGACCTACGGCTCCGACCTCACCTTCGGCAACGGCGCAAGCGTCACCTACACCAAGGCCGACGGCAGCGCCGCCACCTCCAGCCAGGGCGGCACGCTCAGCATCAACGGCGTCAGCTACACCCTGCTGTATTCCATGGCCGAAATCGACGCCATCGACAGCACCGGGCTTTCCGGCCACTACGCCCTGGCGCGCAGCCTGGACGCCAGCGGCACCACCTACACCGACGCGCTGGTGGGCATAAGCGATACCGTGCCGTTCATCGGCACCTTCGAAGGCCTTGGGCAGACCATCACCGGGCTGACCATAAGCAAAAGCGGGGAGTACACCGGTCTGTTCGGCTATGTGGACACCGGCGGCGTGGTGCGCGACATCGGCCTCGTCGGCGGCACCATCAGCGGAGGCGCTCTTACGGGCAGCCTTGTGGGATACAACTATGGAACCATAAGCAACGCCTACTCCAGCAGCACCGTCAGCGGAACCAACGGCGTCGGCGGGCTTGTGGGGGAAAACGACAATATCCTGACCGACTCCTACGCCACCGGTTCCGTAAGCGGGAGCAATTATGTCGGCGGTCTTGCCGGAATAAGCTATGGCACGCTCAGCGGTTCCTACGCGACAGGCGCGGTCACCGGGAGTTCCAAGGTGGGCGGACTCGCGGGCTCCATTTACGGTTCCGTCAGCAACGTCTACGCCGCCGGTTCCGTCACGGGCACGGCCACGGACACATACGTCGGCGGTCTCGCGGGAAACAGCGTGGCCACCTTGTCCAACGCCTATGCCACCGGCGCGGTCAGCGGCGTCAACTACGTCGGGGGGCTGATCGGATATCTCCTTTCCACGGCAACGGTGACCGACAGCTTCGCCACCAGTGCGGTCAAAGGCACCAAGTACGTGGGAGGCCTTGTCGGATACAACGCCGGCAGCATTTCCTACAGCTATTCCATCGGCGCGGTCAGCGGGACAACGTACATCGGCGGACTCGTCGGCAGATCGACGGGAAGTGTAATCAACTCCTACTGGGATACCGAGACTAGCGGCTGGACCTCCAGCTCCGGTGGCGGAACCGGCCTGACCACGGCCACGCTGCAGGACGGCGGCACGGCCTCGGGCCTGGGCAGCGGATTCACGCTCACGGCGGGCCTGTTCCCCTATCTGATCGGCCTCTTCCCCGACGGCGTGCAGACCATTTCCGGCGTCGCCTACAAGGACGTCGGGACCACGGTCGCAGCGTCCGGGAGCAAAGGCGCCGTGACCGTGACCGCCCTCTCGGGCGGGACGCTCCTCGGCGCGGCCACGACGGGCGCGAACGGCTACTACTACATCATGATGGCGGCCGGGACGTTCTCCAGCGGGGACGGCCTGCTCACCTACACCACGGCCAGTGCGACCACCGGCGCGGCCAATGCGGCCACTTACGGCGCCGCCAGCTCCGCGGCGCTCCAGGACGGGTACAATCTCTACGCCGGCATGCTGATGCTGCGGACCGGTTCAGCCACCCTCTCCGGCGCGGGAGCCCTGACCAACCTGCACGCCGACGCCCTCACGGCCGCCGGCGGCGACACGGCGGCCACCACGGTCATCAGCGCCACCACGGGCACGGGCTATGTCGCCCCCAACGACTTCACCATCGACACCTCGGTCACAAGCTCCGCTCCCCTCGTGTTCGCCACCACCAGCGGCAACGACCTCACCGTGAACGCCCCCATCACCCTGGGCGCGGGCGGCGATCTCTGGCTGCTCTCGGGCGGGGCGCTCACCATCAACGCGCTCATCTACGCCCAGGACAGCGATTCGGTGTCCCTCGCCTATGCCACCAGCTTCACCTACGGCAGTTCCGGTCGGTTGACCTACTCCACCCATAGCAGCCGGCTGACCCTCAACGGCACTGTATACACGCTGATATACTCAATAGCCGACATCGAAGCCATCGTAACCACGGGCCTGTCGGGGCACTATGCCCTGGCCAACAACATCGACGCCAGCGGCGTCACGTATTCCGGCGCGCTGGTCTCGGGCACGTTCACCGGCGTCTTCGAGGGGCAGAACAACGTCATCACCGGGCTGACCATCGTCTCCACCGACGACAGCGTCGGCCTGTTCGACACCATCGGCTCAGCCGCGACGGTCCGCAACCTCGGGCTCTCGGGCGCCTCGGTCTCCACCACCGGCTATTACGCCGGCCTGCTCGCCGGCATGAACCTGGGCACCGTGAGCAATGTCTTCGCCACCGGGCAGGTGAGCGGCTACTCCACCGTTGGCGGCCTGGTGGGGTACAATCTCGGCACCGTCAAGAACGCCTACGCCATGGTCGCCGTCAGCGGCTCCGACACCGTGGGCGGCCTGGTGGGCGAAAACGACGCCACCATCAGCAACGCCTATTCGTCCGGCGCGGTGAGCGGAACCTCCACCGTGGGCGGCTTGGTGGGCTACAACGCCGGCACCATCGACAACGCCTACTGGAACACCCAAACCAGCGGGCAGAGCAGCGGCATAGGCCAGGACGACAATCCGCAAACCGTCACCGGCCTGACCACGGCGCAGCTACAGGACGGCAACTCGGCCTCGGGCCTCGGCAGCTCCTTCACGCTCTCCTCGGGCCTGTATCCGTTCCTGGCCAGCTTTTATCCAAGCGGGGCGCAGGCCGTTTCCGGCACGGTCTACACCGACGCCGGGACAACCGTCGCGGCGTCCGGGACCAGCGGGGCGATCACCGTGACCGCGCTTCTCGGCGGGACGCTGCTTGGCACGGCCACCACTGGCGCAGACGGCTCCTTCTACATCCTCACGGCCGCGGGCGCCTTCAGCGGCGGCGGCAGCCTGCTCGCCTACACCACCGCCAGCGCGGCCACCGGCGCCACCGACTCCGTCACCTACGGCGCCGCCACCTCCGCGGCCTCGCAGAGTGACTTCAACCTCTACGGCAACATGCTGACCCTGCGGACCGCGGCGGCGACGCTGTCCACCGCGCCGAGCCTGACGAGCCTACAGGCCTCCGCCCTCACCGCCGCCGGCAGCGACGCCGCCGCCCAAGCAGCCATCACCGCCACCACGGAGCGCGGACTCATCGCCACCAGCGCCTTCACCATCGATCAGCCCCTGAACGTCAGTTCCCAGCTGTTCATCGCCACCACGTCTGGAACCTCGCTCACCGTGGCCAAGACCATCGCGGTCCAGGATGGCGCCAGCATTTCTCTGCTGTCCGGCGGCGCGCTGGACATCAACGCCGCAATCACCGTGCTGGGCGCCGGCGCGGTGGCGTTCAGCTATGACGACAGCGCCACCACCAATCTCTCCTTCGGCAGCGGCGGCGGCCTGACCTACGCAAAGGCCGACGGTTCCGCCGCCAGCGCGAGCCAGGGCGGCACACTGACCATCAACGGCGACGCCTACACGCTGCTGTACTCCATGGCCGAGCTCGCCAGCCTGCCCACCTCCACCATCGCCTCGCTGGGCATCACGGGCTACCAAGGCGACTATGCGCTCGCCACAAGCCTCGACGCCTCGGGCGCCACCTATTCGGAAGCGCTCATCGGTGCCAGCAGCACCCTCTACGGCAGCGGCGACTACCACCCGTTCGTCGGCACCCTTGAAGGACTCGGCCACACCATCACCGGACTGACCATCTCCAAAACCAGCGACGGCTACGCCGGCATGTTCGGCGCCATCGGCGGCGGCGGGGTGGTGCGCGACATCACCCTGGCCAACATCAGCGTCGCCTCCGCCGGAGGCGGCACCAGCTACACGGGCGGCCTGGTGGGCTTCAACTCCGGCGTCCTCGCCAACGTCACCATCACGGGCAATGTCAGCGGTCTCTACATCGTGGGCGGCCTTGTGGGGGATAACGAGGGCGGCGCCGTCGTCAACGCCCGCGTGGGGGTGGACGTCGACGGCACGGCCTCCACCGGTGGCGGCGTGGGCGGTCTTGCCGGGTTCAGCAGCGGAACCATCAGCAACTCCTACTCCACGGGCACAGTCACCGGGACCAGCTCCACGGCATACATGGGCGGCCTTGTCGGCGAGAACTACCTCCACGGGATCATCACCAACTCCTACGCCACCGGCGCGGTCATCGGCGGGAGCACGGTGGGCGGCCTGGTGGGGATGAGCCACGGCGCGGTGGAGCACTCGTACTCCACCGGGGCCGTGACTGGAGTGAACTATGTGGGCGGGCTCATCGGGTACAACGACGACTTCGATCTGGGCGGCACCGGCAGCACCCTCGTCAGCTCATACTGGGACACGGACACCAGCGGCACCACATCGGCCACGGGCCATGGCGGCAGCAGCGGAGCCACCGGGCTCAGCACCGCGCAATTCCAGGACGGCAGTTCGGCCTCTGGTCTTGGCAGCGCCTTCAGCCTCACCTCCGGCCTCTATCCCTACCTCACCAGCCTGTTCCCAAATGGCGTGCAGACGGTTTCCGGCCACGCATACAAGGACAGCGGCGCAACGCTCCTGACCTCGGGCTCCAGCGGCGCGGGCGTGGTGTACGTCAAACTCAGCGACGGCACGGTCATCACGACGACCACCGGGGCCAACGGCTATTATTACGCCTTCTTCGCCAGCGGCGGCATCGACACCACCAGCGGGAGCCCCGTGCTGGCCTATACCGCGGCCAACGCCAACACCGGAGCCACCAACGCCATCACGTTCATCTCCAGCACCAAGACTTCCCCCACCAGCGTCGACATCTACGGCGGCTGGCTGACCGAGACCGTGGACAGCGGCACCACCACGCTTTCCACGCTGGATACGGCATATGCGGCGGCCATCTCCGGCACATCGCTGGCCGGATACAGCCTCGCCAACCGCAGCATCACCGCCCTGGCGACCGGCTTCACCATTGACGGCAGCGTAAGCGTGAGCGGCACGCTGGTGGTTTCCGCGCCGGGCAGCCTCACCATCGCCGCCGGGGGCGGCGTCTCCGCCACGGACGTCTCGCTGGAAGCCACAGGCGCGTTCATCAACAACGCCGGATCGGGCGCCGTCACCGCCAGCGACCGTTGGCTGATCTACTCCGCCGACTCGGACGGCGACACCTTCGGAGGGCTCGACAGCGGCAACACCGCGGTCTGGAGCACGGCCGCCGGCGGAACCGTGAGCGCCAGTGGCAACCGTTACGTCTTCGCCGCCGCGCAGGAGGTGACGATCACGGTGACGACGACGAACGCCAGCAAGATCTACGGCACGACCGCCGACGTCTCAGGCAACTACGTCATCACCAGCGCGGCGGACGGCGTTTCCGGCGCGTATCTGAGCTCGGCGGGGGCCTCCACGTTCTCCGGTGCGCCTTCCGTCTCGTCCAGCGGCTCCGCCGCAAGCGCCACCATGGGCAGCTACAGCTATACGCTGGACCTTGGCACCCTCACCGCGGCAAGCGGCTATGTCATCAAGCTGGTCAACACCGGCACGCTGACCGTCATGTATCCCGCAGCCGACTCGGCAACGCTGGCCTCTGCCGCCCTGCGGTATTGGAGGTATGTCGCCAGCCCTATCCTCCCGAATCCCCCGCTGGAGACGTTGGACGTCACCTTCTCCACCACGGGCGGCGAACCCGAGGTGATTTACTCGTCTCCCAGGTTGACGAGGCTTGTGATGTGCCGGGGCGTGGGGAATTGCCTGATTGATATTCCACAGACCGTGTACTGACATGCGTAAGCCTGCAACCCAAAAAACAGCCTACCCTTAACGTTTCAGGAGCATTCCATTGAAACACATCCGTTCCATAATCGCGTGTCTCGGCATATTGGGATTTGTCCTGTTCTGTGAAGCCGCCATGGCTCAGTCTCCCGGGAAGAACGCGGGCGCGCACGCGCTCACATCCGTTCCCGCGGAGCCGCAAACGACCGTTGCGAGCTACGGCGACTGGGTGGTGCGTTGCCAACGCGTCAATCAACAGGGCAAAGTGGTGCGTGTTTGTGAAGCGGCGGAGGCGATCCAGGTGCAGGGCCAAGCCGCGCCCATCGCGCAGATCGCCATCGGCCGTTTGCCCAATGAGGCTTCCTTGCGGGTCACTGTGGCCACGCCACCCGCGGTCAGCTTTCCCAGCTCCGTCCGCATCGCGGAAGGCAAGGGCGGGCCGACACTGACGCTGGAGTGGCGGCGCTGCCTGCCCGGGGGGTGCTTTGCCGACGCGCCCATCGGCAACGACGTGCTCGCCCGCTGGCGGGGCAGGACGGATGCTGGCCAGCTGACATTCAAGGACGCGGCCGGGCAGGACGCAACGTTGCCGATTTCCTTCCGGGGGCTTGCGCAGGCCCTGGACGCCCTTGCCAAGGAAGGGCGCTAGCCGAAAAAGATGCTCCGAAAGCGGCCCGGCGGAGTGTGTTTGACACGTTCCGCCGGGCCGCTTTTCCTTGTCCGCCTTGATGGGCGGCTCTCCACACGACAGGGGAAGGGGGCACGGCTGTGGAGCCAGGGGAACAGAGACAACCTGTTCCCGAGAGCGGCAGTACATCCGGTGGTGGCAATAAAATCAACTGCGCGGAATGTTTGCAAAACAGCAGGGCAAGAATGCCATTTTAATTCTGAAATTACTTTTTTATTAAACCCACAATGGGGGGGCGGGGATTAATGCTGCACGCGGGGGCGAGGATCGAAACTGGGAAACGCTGGCCCGTGTGCGCGTGCCCTACGGGTCGCCCTTCAAAAGGGGGGTATTGCATTGCTACTCTTGACCGGAGGGCGGGGGAGGCGGACCTCCCCCGGTATGTTCTGCGAGCCGGAGCCGGACTGTAAGCCGGGTTCTGTGCCCCTTGCGGGGTGACCGTCATTCCTCTAGGCCGGCCGTTGCCGGACGGCTCGAGCAACCTACCCGGAGGCAATTGGCCGGGCCGGCCTGCCTCCCTATTTGGTCTTGCTCCTGACGGGGTTTGCCTAGCCGGCCGTGTCGCCACGGCCGCTGGTGGGCTCTTGCCCCACCGTTTCACCCTTACCCTCCCCGGAGGGAGGGCGGTCTGCTTTCTGTTGCGCTTTCCGGGGATCGCTCCCCCTGGGCGTTACCCAGCGTCCTGCCCTGCGGAGCCCGGACTTTCCTCCCCGCATCGCTGCGCGGCGACGGTCCGTCCGACTCCGGCGTATCGCCTGAACTACTCCTCGATCTTGGGGGTGTGCTCCACCCAGTAGATGATCCGCTGGCAGTTGGGGCAGCCGAGGATCTGCTTGCCCTTCTGCAGCTCGTTGTACGACTGGGGCGGGATCTTGATGTGGCAGCCGCCGCAGATGCCCTCGGCCACGGGCACGATGACCGGGTGCTCGATGCGCGAGCGGATGAACTCGTAGCGGCCGAGGATCGGCGGCGGCACGACCTTGCCGGCCTTGGCCCGGCGCTTGGCCAGGACGTCCAGGCGGGTCTGGGCCTTGGCGATGCGCTCGTCGAGGGTGGCCTTCTTGGCGTCGAAGCCTTCCATGAGAGAGGCCATCTCGGTGGCCAGCTCCTGCATGGCGGCGTCCTGCCGGGTATATTCCTCCATCACGGCCATGCGCTCTTCCTCGCGCAGGCGGTTGAGCTTCTCCATGGAGTCCATCTCGCGCATCATCGCGTGGTATTCCTTGGAGTTGCCCACGGCCATGAGTTTGTTCTTGCTCTTTTTGATCTTGTGGCCGTCGTCCTCGATCTCGCCCTCGAGCCGCTTCTGCTGGGCCTTGAGGATGTCGATGCGCTCCTGGATCTGGGTCTGGCGCTCGCGCAGCTGGCTCAGCCGGGACTCCAGGGCGGTGAGTTCCAGCGGAGCCTCGCGAACCTCGGTCTCCAGGATCTTGATCTCGTCGTCCACGGTCTGCAGCACCACCAGCTGCTCGATCTGCTTCTGATACATAGTCACCTCGTTCTCCCTTGCGGCGGTTCCCGTCGCCGGCAATATGTGGAAGCCCCGCGTCTTTCCGGCGGCCGGCTAGGCCAGCACCCGGAAACGGAAGGGGCTTGCTCCCTTGAAAAAGCGCACCTCGGCCTCGCCGCGGACGGCCTCCGCCAGCTCCAGGCTGAGCAGGCGGATCATCTCCTCCTCCAGGATGAAGTGGCCGACGTCGAACACCAGGCCCGGCGTCTCCATGGCGGCGTGGTGTTTGACGTCGCCGCAGATGAACACGTCCGCGCCGGCGGCGAAGGCGGCCGGGATGAGCGACGCGCCGGAGCCGGTGGTGTAGGCCACGCGGCGGATCTTGGCCGGCCTGGGGCCGCATTCGACCCAGGCGACGCCGCTCCCGGCGGTGGCGGGCATGGGCTGCTGCACGCCGAACAGCGTCTTTTCCAGCACCCGGGCGAAGTCCTCGCAGTCCAGGGGCGCGGGCAGGTCGCCCACCTGGCCGAAGCCAAGCTGCACGGCTGGCTGCTCCAGGCGGCGCACGTAAAAATCGATGGGCCGGTCGGCGAAGACGAAGCGCAGCTTCTCGCGCACATCGTCCCAGGCGGACTCGTCGCAGACCACGCGCACCTCGCCCGCGGCCGACTGCGACAGGGCGTGGACGCCGGGGGCGTCGAGCAGGGGCCGGGCCTCGCGCTCGGTGAACTTGGACGGGGCCTGGAAGAAGACCTCGCGCGCGGGCAGCCGGTGCGTGGGCTCGACGCAGGCGCAGTTGGCCAGGCCCAGGGCGCGGCCGAGCCAGAAGGCCGGACCTTCAGGCCGGCAGTCCAGGCTGGTGTGCGCGGCGTAGAGCCAGGCCCCGGAGGCCAGGAACAGGCGCAGCACGTCCAGGTACTGGCCGGGCGTTGTGGGCGCGGCGGGCTTGAAATAGAGCGGGTGGTGGGTGAGCACGAGATCCGCGCCCCAGTCCAGGGCGGCGCGCATGCCGGGCACGGCGGGGTCCAGGGCCACGGCGATCTTCTTGATCGCGCCGCGCGTGCCCGCGATCTGCACGCGGGAATTGTCCCAGTCGTCCTGGTAGACCTCGGGAACGAGGGAGCGGATCAGCGCTAGTGCCTGCTCTGCCTTCATTTTTCCCCCACAAAACGAAGATGCTCCCGTAGGGATTCCCCAGGGGAGCATCTTTCGTCGCCTGCGTCTGGCCGGGCGTCGCTTTTGGTGGTCTTCGCCGACTTCCGTCTGGTCAATGTGCGTCCTTGTGCCGGGCGTTTGGCGTTTTCCCGCTGGCTGGCGCTGTTCAACTGGTGGGCCAGCCAGGGCTCGAACCTGGGACCATCCGGTTATGAGCCGGGGGCTCTACCAACTGAGCTACTGGCCCGAATCCGTCCGAGCAGAATCGCATAGCGCCAATGATACTCGCTGTCAAGAGGAGGATTTGGCCCCTGCGGCCGCCCCTTCCGCGAGCAGCCGGGCGATGAGCCCGGTGGTGGAGTAGCCGGGCAGCAGCGGCAGGCTGACGACGGTGCCGCCGGCGGCCTCCACGACCTCGCGGCCGACGATTTTGTCAAGCGGCCAATCGCCGCCCTTGACCAGCACCTGCGGCCGCGCGGTCCGGATGAGCTCCAGCGGCGTGTCCTCGTCGAAGACGACCACGAAGTCCACGCTCTCCAGTCCGGCCAGAACATAGGCGCGCTCGTCCTGCGAGTTCACCGGCCGTTTGGGTCCGGGCACGTCGCCCTTGATGCGCCGCACCGAGGCGTCGGAGTTGAGGCCGAGCAGCAGCCCGTCGCCCAGCGCCCGCGCCCGCGCCAGCAGATCCACGTGGCCGGGGTGCAGGATGTCGAAGCAGCCGTTGGTGAACACCAGCCGGTAGCCCTTGGGCAGGGCGGCGCGCACGGCCAGGAACTCGTCGCGGCTGAGGATCTTGGGATGGGTGAGGGGCATGGCTTACTCCTTGGGCTTCAGGCTCTCGGTCTTGCCCAGGAACGACAGCTCCAGCCAGCCGTAGGCGAAGGTCAGGCAGGCGGCCTCGTCGCCGAGGATGGCGGCCTTTTGCGCGTCGTCCAGGTCCAGGCGCTCCAAGAGGCCGGACTGGCCGAGGAAGGCCTGGAACTCGTCCGGCTGGTACAGGGCCAGGCCGGCCATGCCGATGTGTTTGGGCCCCAGCTTCCCGCCGCCGGCCTTGCAGAGGTCGCGCAGGCCCGCGGCCAGGGCCATGTAGCGGTCGTTGCCCGCGTTGTACTCGGCCAGGCCCTGGTCGGCCAGCCAGGTCTCCGGCGTCCACTCGGTCCGCTCCTCGAAGCCCCGGCAGTGGCGCTCGCGGATGACGAAGATCTGCTCGTCCAGGCCGCCGTCCGCCCCGGGCTTGGTGGCCCGGCCCAGGGGATAGGTGCGGCAGGCCGAGGGCCGGTTTTCGTAGACCGCGCAGCCCTCGGGCCGCACGAAGGGGCACTTCTTCGCCTCGCCGCCGAGCATGCGCAGGCGCAGGAGCGGCAGGCCGGAGTCCGGCAGGGGGGCCATTTCGGCGTAGCCCTGGATGAACTCGCGCGAGCGCTGGCCGGTGGCCCGGCGCAGGCGCAGGGCGTCGTGCGGGGTGAGCATGAGCGTCAGCGCCGAGCAGCAGGCCCCGAAGCAGGGCACGCCGGGGTGGCAGGCGAAGCGGAAGCCCTGGCCGGGCGCCAGCTCCTCGTGGCTGTCCAGGAAGCGCTGGCTGCGATCGTCATGGGTGTTCATGGGCGCTCCTCAGCGCGCCGCGTCGAGGCGGCGCAGGGTGGATGCGACGTGCGCGGCGAGCCGCGCGTTCTGGGCCCGGATGCAGCCGGCGATCTCCGCGCGCGGGTGCATGGCCTGCATCTTGTAGCGATTGCCCAGGGCGTTGGCCGAGGCCTCGTCCCCGGACAGGGAGGCGATGCCCGAGCGTTTGCGGTGCCGGACCTTGAGATGGCCCGTGTGCGCGGCGAAGCCGCCGGAGGCGCACAGGCGCAGGTCGCGCTCGAAGTCGTCGAACTGCGAGGGGCCCAGGGCCAGGGAGAAGCCGCCGCCCCGTTCGGCGGGCGCGTCCAGGTCGGCGCGGCGGAACAGGTGGCAGCAGCCGGTGACCGAGGCGCAGGGCGAAACATGGGCGAAAAGGCCCCAGTCCGGCCCCTGCAGGTGCGCGTCGAGCAGGCGGAAGGGGTTGGGGGCCAGGCTCCGGAAGTCCAGATCCGGCCGGTCCTCGGGCGCATCGGGCGGGATGACCAGCTGGCCGGCGACGTTCTGCAGCAGGTGCGGGGCCTGGTGGTCGGCCACGGTGCAGCCCGCGACACCGGCCCCGGGGAAACGCGCCTGCGCCGCACCGAGCCGCAGGAGCCAGTCGGCCGGCAGGTCCACATCGTCGTCGAGGTAGACGAGGCTCGCGGCGGCGCGCGCCTCGGGCGTGGCGGCCAGCCAGTTGCGCGCGGCCGGCGCGCCGATGTTCACCGGCAGGGCGATGCGCGCCAACCGGCCGCCGGCGCGTTCGTCCCAGGCGTCAAGCACGCGCGGGGTGGCGTCCGTGCTGCCGTTGTCCAGCACGAGGACCCTGGCGCCGCAAAGGTCCGAGGCGAAAAGACCGGCCAGCGTGGCGTCGAGGTCCGCGGCCTTGTTCCAGGTGTAGAGCAGGACCAGGATCGGGCCGGGCGGCGGGACGAGTTCGCGGCGCGCGCCGGAGAGCGCGTCGGCCAGGACGCAGGCCAGGGAGGCCTGCCAGGGCGCGGCGGTCAGGGCGTCGGCCAGCAGCGGCCGGGCGGCCGCCTCCTCGCCCGCGGCGAGCAGCGCCAGACCCGCGCGCGCGGCGGGCAGGGCCGGGCCGAACGCGGCGGGCAGCTCGGCGAGTTCGCGCAGGCAGGCCTGCGCATCGCCGCGCAAAAAGGCCGCCTGGCCGCGCAACAGGCCGGACACGGCGGCCAGGGGCGCGCCCAGACCGGCCAGGGCCAGTCCCTCCAGCGCCCCGCGCAGCTCGGGCTCGGCCGCGCCCAGGTACAGGGCCAGGGCCAGGGCCTTTTCGCGCCAGAACAGTCCGGCGGGGTCGCGGGCGATGCGCTTGGCCAGGAAGTCCGCCAGCCCCGCGACGTCGCGCCCGGACGCCAGCCGCTCGAACAGGCCCAGGCCGCCGGCCGCGGCGTCCGGCATGCGCCAGCCGCGGGCCACGGCGGTCAGCGCCGTGCGCGCCGGCCCCGGCAGGGGCAGGTCGGCCACGCCCAGGATCTCCGTCGCCAGAGGGCCGTGCAGCGGATTTTCGCCGAAGGCCCAGAGCAGGATGCCGGCCGCCAGGGCGTACAGGCGCGCGGCCTCGGCCTCGCGGCCCCCGTCCGCCGCGGCGCGCGCGGCGCGCAGGCAGTCCGCCCCGGCCAGGGCCAGATTGCGCCAGCCCGTGGAGGCCGGGGCCAGACGTTCGCGCGCGGGCGCGGGCACGGCCGCCCAGGCGTCGCTCAGCGTTTCGGCGTGCATGGGCCCTCCGGGGTTTCCGCGGCGCACTCCGCCGCGACCTGTCTGGCCAGATCCTCGATGGGCAGGGGCTCGAAGAGCCGTTCGCCCGAATAGACGCGCAGCAGCGCGCCGGTCTTGCTGGCGTTGTCCAGGCGGCCGGCCACGAGCCGGCGGTTCACGCGGCCCATGCGCAGGCGCAGGAGCGGGTCCGCGGCCAGGGCCTCCACGGCGGCGGCCAGCCCGGCCACGTCGCCCGGCTCGCAGACGCGGCCGTTGACGCCGTCATGGACCAGCTCCGGCATGCCGCCCACGCGCGTGACCACCGCCGGCAGCGAGCAGGCGAAGCCTTCGACGAGGACGTTGGGCAGGCTCTCCTGGCGCGAGGGCAGCACGAGCACGTCGGCCTCCAGGAGCTCCCGCAGGACCTCGGCGTGGGGCAGCGGGCCGGGCAGGCGCAGGCGGTTTTTGAGGGCCGGGGAAACGAGGGCCTCGAAGGGACGCATGTCGGCCACGCCGGCGGCCACGAACTCCAGGTCGCGCACCCCGCGGCGCACGAGTTCGGCCGCCACCTCCAGGAACACGTCGAAGCCCTTGGCCGGGCCTTCGTTGCCCACGTAGAGCACGCGGCAGCCGCGCTTCCGGCGCGGGGCGCGCTCCGGGGGCAGCGTCCCGCCGAACTCCGGGCCGGGCAGAAAGGAGTTGTACACCAGCCGCAGGCGTTTTTGCGGCACCCGGTATTTCCGCAGCACCCCGGCGCAGACCAGGGAGTTGACGGTGACGCCCTCGGCCGCCAGGCAATACAGCGCGAAGATGGTGTTGGGCGGGAAGATCACGCCCCGGTTGATGAACAGCCGGAAGCGGCCGCCCAGGAGCTTGGCGATGGCCGCGCTCTTGTAAGCCCGGGCGTGGAAGGTGTGCACCACGTCGGCCTCCACCCGCCGGGCCAGCTCGGCCACGAACGCGGCCGCGCGCACGTAGCGCCGAAAGCCGCCGTACTCGACGATCTCCACCGGGTTCGGCCCGGCGGCCAGCGGCTCCAGCGCCGCGCGGATGCCCGAGCCCGGCGGGATCACCGCCGTGACGCGCAGGCCGCTTTCGCGCATGCCCAGGATGTTGTTGACCATCTGGCGGCTGCCGCCGGAAAGCTTGTCCGAATCGGTCATGTACAGCACGCTCTTGAACTCCGGCCGCTTGCGCAGGAACTTGAAGCAGATCCGGGCGCTCAGCGTTCCGGAGTACATGCGCAGGCGGCTGGCCACCCAGCGGCCGTCCTTGGTCTTGCCCACGCCGATCCGGTGGATGCGCAGGGGATCGCCGCCGGCCACGTTGGCGCTGCGCTCCAGGGTGAAGGCCGCGCCGAATCCGGCCTCGCGCAGGCAGTCCTCCGCCAGGGCGTCGTACTGGCCCCAGGGCCAGCAGAAAAGCTGCTCCGCCGGCGGCAGGCCGTTGAGTTCGCGCATGGCCGCCATGCAGCGGGCGAAGTCCGCCCGGCAGAAGGCGCGGCGCTCGTCCTCGCCGCGGCGGCGGAAGTACAGGCCGCCCCCGGCCGCCGCGCTTCCCCGCACGGGCCAGAACCCGCCGTAGACGTAGCCGCTGCCGATCTCGAACAGCGGCAGCTCGCCGGCGTTCTCCCCGGCCAGCAGCTCCGGCGGGTAGATGCCGTGGGCGCTCCAGTGGGCGTGGGCGTCGGCCAGGCGCGCGGTCTGGCGCATGGCCCGGAAGCAGCCCTGGTGCCGGGCGCTGTGGCCGTAGACCTCAAAGCCGTAGTCCGCCAGGAGCGCCGCGATCTCCGCGCGGTTCATGAACGGCGAGGGGTCGCCGTCCAGGGCCCGGCGGAACGAGTCCGGGGCGTTGGGCGCGCCGCGTCCGTCCTGGGGCCGCTTGGCCCCGTCGTGCAGGAAGTCCGTGACGCAGAAGAACGTCGCCGTCATGCCGTGCTTGGCCAAAAGCGGCGCGGCGCAGGTCCAGTTGGTCAGGTGGCAGTCGTCGAAGGTGAGCACGCAGGCGCGCTCGGGCAGAGGGGCCTCGCCGCGCATGCCGGCGACCAGCTCCCGCGCGGCGATGGTCCGCCAGCCGGCCTCGCGGATGGCCAGCAAATGCTCCTCGAAACGGGCGGCCGGAAAGCCGTCGGCCTCGCTGACGTTATGATAGCAAAAGACCGGAATGCTGTGGGACACGCGTTGCTCCTGGCCCCTGCTACCAGACGGGGCCGGGAGCGGCAAGGCCCGCGGGCCCGCGCCTGATCCCCGCGCATCACTTGATAATCTGCCCGGATGCGGCTAGTGGATTGAGGCATGTCGGAGCGGACGATACTGTTCATCGCCGAGCCGCAGTCCGTGAGCGGCATCTTCCCCGCCCTGCAGAACGCGGGCGTGGCCGCCGGCGTGGCCGACGGGCTGAACGCCGCCCTGGCCTTCCTCAAGCGCTCGCCCACCGAACTCATCTTCACCCGACCCAGCCTGCCGGGCTATGACGCGCAGGCCCTGCTCTCGCGCCTGGCCGAGCTTTCCGGCGCGGGCGAGGAGGCCCCGCCGGTCGTCGTCTTCTCCCGCGCGGGCAACGCCGAGGAGGCCCAGAAATACCTGGAGCTCGGCGCGCGCGACTACTGGCTGGAGCCCCTGGCCTGGGAGAAGATCAGCCTGCTGCTGCCCGCCCGGCCGGAGCCGCCCGAACGCGAGGAGCGCCCGGAGCACGAGGTCCACCGCCTGGCCGTGGGCCGCGTCAGCTCCAACGCCGCGCCGCGCCTGTCCTCCAACGCCGCCACCTCCGGGGCCTCGCGCCTCGGCGCCGCCGGCCCGACGAACACCGCGGCGGCGGCCGCGCGCTTCGCCATCATCGGCCGGCACCCGGCCATCCAGCGCGTCCTCGCCCTGGCCCGCCAAGTCGCCCGCAGCAAGGCCACCGTGCTCATTTCCGGCCCCTCCGGCACCGGCAAGGAGATGTTCGCCCGGTTCATCCACCACAATTCCGATCGCGGCCGCGAGCCCTTCGTGGCCATCAACTGCGCGGCCCTGCCCGAACACCTCCTCGAATCCGAGCTCTTCGGCCACGAGAAGGGCGCGTTCACCGGGGCCATCAACCGCAAGCTCGGCAAGTTCGAGCTGGCCCAGGGCGGCACCATCCTCCTCGACGAGATCACCGAGATGGACCTCTCCCTCCAGGCCAAGCTGCTGCGCGTGCTCCAGGAGGGCGAGATCGACCGCGTGGGCGGCGTGGAGACCATCGCCGTGGACGTGCGCGTGCTCGCCACCACCAACCGCGACATCGAACAGGCCGTGCGCGACGGCAAGTTCCGCCAGGACCTGTTCTACCGCCTCAACGTCATCCCCCTGCGCCTGCCCGCCCTGTGCGAGCGAGGCGACGACGTGCTCGTCCTGGCCGATTATTTCGCCGCCAAGTACGCCGCGGCCTACGGCATGGGCCCGCAGGCCTTCGCCGACGACGCCAAGGCTTGGCTGCGCTCCTACGACTGGCCCGGCAACGTGCGCGAACTCCAGAACCTCATGGAGCGCGCCGTGCTGCTGGCCCAGGGCGGCCCGATCCAGCAGCGGCACTTCCTGCTCGATTCCGACTCCTGGGGCATCGACATTCCCGAGGGCGACGCCGCCGCGCCCGCCGCCGGCGCAGCCCCGGCCGTTTCCGTCCCGCCGCTGGAGGCCTCGCCGCCGCCGCCGGCCTCGCCCCTGGAGGCCCTCTCCGTCATGCCCTTGCACGAGATGGAAAAACAGCTGATCCTCAAGAGTCTCGACGAGACCAGCGGCAACCGCACCCTGGCCGCCCAGCTTCTGGGCATTTCCGTGCGGACCCTGCGCAACAAGCTCAACGAGTATCGCGAACAGGGCCTCGAAGTGCCCTGAGGCGCAGACCTCCGGCGGCCAGAGGGTTTTCTCTCCTGAACGTCCACGCCCAAGCGAAGGGCCGGTCCCACCAGCGGGACCGGCCCTTCGCTTGTTGTCTGGTCACGCTGGCCGGGATTGCGTGCGTCAGGTCTGCCACGGGACACTGTCGCCCCCCTGAAAGGGGGCGCGGGGGTGGTTCAGGCGGGGGGCGCGCAGCCCACCGCCTGGCCGCCGGAGGCCTGCTCCACGTCGCAACGGCGCGGCTTCTGCTCACCCTCCGGGGGCCAACGGGCTGCGCCCTTTGGATTCCCGTCAGGGAAACCGACGTGTTCACCTTGCGCGGGGGCGCGGAGTCGCCTGGCCGCCGGAGGCCTGCTCCACGCCGCAACGGCGCGGCTTCCGTTCACCCTCCGGGGGCCAACGGGCTGCGCCCTTTGGATTCCCGTCAGGGAAACCGACGTGTTCACCTTGCGCGGGGGCGCGGAGTCGCCTGGCCGCCGGAGGCCTCTTCGGGGCTCACGCGGCCATGCCGCCGCCGGCGTCAGAACATGGCGAGCAGGGCCTGGATTCTGGCCTTGGCGTGGGGGCTCCTGGCCTGGGCGGCGGCGACGGAGAGGCGGTCGCTGATGGACAGGTCGCGGTCCTGGGCGACCTGTTCGGCGAGGGCGAGGAGCTCGGCGCGGGCCTCGGGGTTGCTTTCGCGCTTGGCGAAGGCCGCAAGGCGGTTGCGGATGTGCAGGCGCGCCTTGTTGACGACGGGCTGCGGCGCGGCCGGCTGGGCTGCGGCGATCTGCGGCGCGGCCGGAGCGGCGGCGACGACGGGGCCGCTTGGCAGGGGCGAGTCGGCGTCCTGGAGGGTGAGGCCGCGGGTGTCGTCCGGGGCGGCGCTTTCGGGTTCGAGGAGATAGAGGCGGTTGATCTGGGCGCGGCCGTATGCGTACTCGTCGCGGATGGCGAGGAGGGACAGGGCGCGCGCGCCGGAGATGGATTCGACGTACTGGATGAGGTCGAGGGCCTCGGCGTAGGTGCCGACGACGCCGATGAGGCAGACGTCGCCCTGGACGGCCTCGACCTCGACGCCGGCGTTCTTGTGCAGGAGGTAGCGGGCCAGGGACATGCGCACGCGGTTGCCCAGGGCGGCGTCGGCCAGGCGCATGTTCGGGGTTTCCGGGTCGCTCAGGCGGATGTGGCCCTTGACCTGGGCCACGCCCTTGACGGCCTGGAGGGCGCGGATGACGCGGTCGCGGTCGGATTCGGAGTCCACGACGCCCACGGCGAAGACGTCGCCGTTGTAGGCGTATACGTGGACGTCCTCGGCCCCGCGGGTGGCGACGAGGGCGCTCTTGCTCTTGAGGGTGAGCATGTTGTCGCGCACGATGGTGTTCATGTCGCGCTCGTCGGAGGCGATGGAGGCCCCGGTGTAGGCGCTCTTGACGCCGGTCATGGCCAGGGAGGCGCTCTGGGGCATGGCGAAGGAGGCGGTGGTGGTCAGGGCGAAGGGCAGGAAGGCGCAGCCGCCGGCGCAGAGCAGCCACAGGCCGAAGGCGGCCATGAGGACCGGGCGCAGAAGCATGGATATGCGGCAGGCGTTTCCCATGCCCGCGGCGATGCAAAAGCGGGGCCATGGTTCAGCAAATGGCGTGCGGCAAGGGCTCATGAGCATTCGTGCAGTCGTCGCGGCGTTGTCCCGTCGGTCTTTTGGCGTTGGGGGCCGCGGCTAAAGCACCTTGGTGAGCGTGAGCCCGAGATCGGCCTTTTCCAGGGCCTCGCGGCCGCCGGCGATGACCACCGGCCCGTCCGCGAGGACGGCGTCCACGGCGCGGCCGAAGGCCGCGAAATCTTCCTGCGTCGCGCCGAGCACGGCCTCGCGGGCCGCCTGGCGGTAGGCCTCGTCCTCGCCCGTGAGTTCGCGGGCCAGCGCGGTGAAGCCCTTGGCGTCGGGGAGCATGTAGTGGTCCAGATCGCCCACCGCGCCGACGATGCTCTTCTCCAGCTCCGCCGGGTCCAGCCGCAGGCCGGTGAGGTGCGGCCCGACGCCCTTGTACGCCTCCAGCGTGCGGCCGAGGTTGGGGTCGCGGTAGGAGGCGAACACGAGGTTGCCGGAGATGCGGCTGTAGGCGCAGGAGGCCCCGTAGGCCCCGCCCTGCACGCGCACGCGCTCCCAGAGGTAGCCGGCGCGCAGGAACTTGGCGGCCACGGCGGCGGCCGCGCCGGGCTCCTGGCCCTTGAGCCGGGCGTTGCCGCCGGCGGCGACGTAGTTCACCTGGGCCGGCAGGCAGAGGCCTTCGCGGTCGGGCAGGTCCGGCAGGGCGCGCGGCGCGGGCGCGCGGGCCGCGTCGGGCAGGCCGGCGGCGAGATCCTCCAGCAGGGGCATGGCCTCGGCGATGGCCGGGCCCTCGGCGGTGATGTTCAGCAGCAGGCCCCGGCGCGAGAGGATGATCCCGAGCAGGCGCTCCAGGTCGCTCCGCACGCCCTCGGGCGCGGTCTCCATGCGGCCGGCCAGCTCGCGCGCGTAGTTCAGGCCGGTGAGGCCCTGCATGGCCTCGTTCATGGCCTGGGCCGCGCCGAAGCGGGCCTTGAGGCGCGTGGCGGCCAGGCTGTGCCCGGCGGGGATGAGCCGCTGCTCGCGGCGGGCCTTGGTCTCCAGGATGATCTTGGCCAGGCGGTCGGTGTCGGAGAAATCCGCCTCCAGGAGCGTCTCGCGCACGAGTCCGGCGAGGGCGGGGAGGTTCTCGCGCGTGGCCTTGCCGCGCACGAACAGGCGCTGGGCCGCGGTTTCCGGCCCATGGCCGCGCACGGAGGACACGAAGGTCTGGGCCCAGAGGCCGCCGGTGGTCATGGCGATTTTGCGCGAAAGGTCGACGAAGGACGTCCGCCGCGTGCCCATTTCGAACAACGCGCGGCCCAGGATGGGCACCAGCGGCACGAGTTCGTCCGGCACGGCCGCGAGGTCCAGGCCCAGGTCCAGGTAGACCACGCCGCTGGTGGGCAGATCGTGGGCGAAGAGCGGGGCCCCGGCCACGTCGCGGCGCTCGTGGGGGATGCGCGCGTTTTCGCGCGGGAGGTCGGCCAGGGTGAGCCGCGGGATTTTGGCCAGATCCTCGGGCGCGTCCGGGGCGGCCTGGCGTTCGCGCAGGGTCCGGGTCTCCTCGGCCAGGCGGCGCATGTCGGATTCGCCGAGGCCGGCCCGCACGGCGGCCAGACGCTCCTGCTCGGCGGCGTCGCGCCGGGCGCCCAGGCCGGAATCAGGCAGCAGGATCACCAGGACGCGATGGGGGTTGTCCAGGAAATGCGTGCGGATGAGCCCCTCGAAGACCTTCTCGCCGGCGGCCAGCCGGGCCTTGAGGCGGGCCAGCGGCGCCTCGAAGGGCAGCAGCGCCAGGGGATCGCCGTCATAGAGCCAGGTGGCCAGCGCCTCGAAAAAGAGCGCCAGGCCGCGCGGATAGCTGCCGGTGTTGTTCTCGCGCAGGTCGAACTCCACGCTGTTCAGCGCGGCGCGCACGTCGTCCGGATGCAGGCCGTCTTCGGCCAGCTGGCGCAGGGTGGCCAGGGCCAGCTGCTCCACCGCGTCGGCCGAGGTCTCGGCCGTGGCCGCGGGCATGCCCTTGAGCCCCACGCTGAAGGCCAGCTGGCGCAGGTCGGTCTCCAGACCGCCGCCGGTGATGTCCTCGCCCAGGCCGGAATCCACCAGGGCCTTGCGCAGGGGCGAGGAGGGCAGGCCGACGAGCGCGTGCTCCAGCACGCCCAGGGCCAGCGCGAGGTCCGGGCCGTCGGGGCCGCCGGCCACCTCCGGCAGGCCGAAGTTCACCGTGCACATGGCCTTGGCCTGTCCGGCGGCCTCCGGGGCGTCGTCCTCCGCGTCCCCCGCCGCGTCGGAGGCGTAGAAGCGCACCTGCCGGCGCGGGGCGTCGAAGGACGGCTGCAGGCCGATGGCCGAGTCCGGCGGCGTCGTGGCCGCGTCGAAGAGCGAGAAATACGCGTCGAGAATCTCCAGGCGCTTTTCCGGATCGTCGTCGCCGGAGAAGAAGGCGTAGGCGTTGGCCGGGTGGTAGAGCCGGCGGTGGAAGTCCATGAACTGCGGGAAGGTCAGGTCCGGAATGCGCTCCGGGTCGCCGCCGGAGTCCAGGCCGTAGCAGGTGTCCGGGAAGAGGGCCCGCTGCGAGTATTCGGCCAGCAGGCTGTCGGGCGAGGAGTACACGCCCTTCATCTCGTTGAACACCACGCCCTTGTAGGACAGGGGCGCGTCGGGGCTCTCCACGTCGTAGTGCCAGCCCTCCTGCCGGAGGGTGTTTTCCGTCAGGCTGGGGAAGAACACCGCGTCCAGGTACACGTCCACGAGGTTGTAGAAGTCCTGCAGGTTGGCGCTGGCCACGGGGTAGCAGGTCTTGTCCGGGAAGGTCAGGGCGTTGAGGAAGGTGTTCAGCGAGCCCTTGAGCAGCTCCACGAAGGGCTCCTTCACCGGATACTTGCGCGAGCCGCAGAGCACGCTGTGCTCCAGGATGTGCGGCGCGCCGGTGGAGTCGGCGGGCGGCGTGCGGAAGGCCACGCCGAAGACCTTGTTCTCGTCCGGGCTGACGAGGGAGAGCAGGCGCGCGCCGGTCTTCCGGTGGCGGTAGATGCGGGCGTCCGCGGAGAGTTCCTCGATGCGCTGCTGACGTTCCAGGATGAAGCCGTGGCTGAGCTGGGTCATGTCGCCTCGTGCTGCGTTTTGGCCCCGCGCGGGGGCGGATATCGGCATTCGCCGCGGAAGCATTGATACCGCAGGAAAGGCCGCGGGGGAAGCCCCGATTTGCGGGGCTTTTCTTGACTCGGGAGCGGCGAGAAACTATCGTTGCTAGCGTACCGGAAGCATGCCGCCGGGAACCCGGCGCGCGTGCGCCATCACCTTAACATCAATGGAGAATCACGATGGAATGCTGTGACCATGACGACCTCGAGTACCTGGAGTGCGCCAAGGTCGGCCAGAAGATCAAGGACTTCGTCCTGGACGCCTTTGATCCGTCCGAGGGCGGCTTCGTCCAGGTGGACACAGCCAAGCTCCAGAAAAAAAAGAAGTGGCTCGTCCTGGTCTTCTACCCGGCGGACTTCACCTTCGTCTGCCCCACCGAGCTGGCCGATCTGGCCGCCCAGCACGCCAAGCTGAAGAAGCTCGGGGCCGAGGTCGTGTCCGTCTCCACGGACACCCAGTACGCCCATCTGGCCTGGCAGACCAGCGAGCGTCTGCTCAAGGACGTCAAGTTCCTCATGGCCGCCGACCCTAACGGGGCCGTCTCGCGCTACTTCGACGTCTGGGACCCGGCCAGCGGCTTGGCCCTGCGCGGCACCTTCATCATCAATCCCGAGGGCATGCTCGTCGGGAGCGAGGTGAACTTCTACAACGTCGGCCGCAACGCCGACGAGCTGGTGCGCAAGATGGAGGCCAACGTCTACCTGGCCAAGAACCCCAACGAGGCCTGCCCGGCCAAGTGGACCCCCGGGGCCAAGACCCTCACGCCGTCCGAGAAGATCGTCGGCAAGGTCTACGAGGCCCTGCACGAGGAATAACCCCGTCTGACCGGAGCCGTCCCGGCCCGCCCGGCGGGCCGGAAGCTCCCCCAAGGCCGGCATGGACTGGGACGCCCTGCGCTACGAACAGTGGTTCGCCACGCCCGGGGGGCGCTTCGCCCTCGGCGTGGAGCGCCGTCTGCTGGATTCGGTGGTGGCCGAATGGCCCCGCCGCAATCAGCGCGTGCTGGAGATCGGCTGCGGCACGGGCATTTTCCAGCAGATTCTCTTCGACGACGGCTTCGACGTGGCCGGCCTCGACAAGTCCCCGCAGATGATCGCCGGCGCGCGGCGCAGGCTCGGCCCCGCGGCCGAACTCTACGTGGGCGACGGGGCCTGCCTGCCCTTCGCCGACAAGGAGTTCGACTTCTGCGTGCTCTGGACCGTGCTGGAGTTCTGCGAGGACCCCGGCGCGGTCCTGGCCGAGGCCGCGCGCGTGGCCGCCAAGGGCCTGCTCATCGGCTTTCTGAACCGCCACTCCGCCTACTGGCTCTCGCGCGGGCGCTCCTGGCCCTGGAACCAGGGCCGCGCCCTGGCCTCGGCGCGCTGGTACACCTGGCCCGAGATGCGCGCCAAGGTCCTGGCCTACACCGGGTTCAAGCCCGCGCGCACGCGTTCGGCGCTCCTGGGTCCGCCCTGCACCTGGAAGGACGCGCCGCCCTGGCGCTTCCTGAACGACATCGTGCTGCCGCCGCAGTTCGGGGCCATCTGCGCCATGCGCGTCGATCTCGTGGGCTACGCGCCGCTCACGCCCCTCTATTCCTGGAACACCGAGCCCATCTGATCCGCCCTGCGCCGGCCTCGCCGCGGCGGGCCGGATTCCCCGGACGGCCCCTTGACATTTCAGGGCCATGCGGGTGATTATCCGTAAGGCTTAGAGAAAGCACTTCAGCCCCCAAGGAGGCCACATGTTCGGAGAAAGCGCCCACACCGAGGCTATGGCCCAGGAATTGCGCGAGGTCATGTCCCATGCGCAGAAGCTCGTGGAGGCCACCGCCGGCGAGCTGGACGACCGCACCCGCGTCGCGCGGGCCAAGCTCGAGGAATGCCTCGCCCAGGCCAAGGTCAAGTGCGGCGAGCTTGAGGGCACCCTGCGCGACCGCATGTCCGACGCCGACAAGCTCATCCGCGAAAAGCCCTACTACGCCATCGGCGGCTGCTTCGTCATCGGGCTGCTGCTCGGCTGGCTCATGTCGCGGAAGTAGGCGGCGATGAAGCTGCCGCTGGAGGACCTCGACCTCTCCGGCACGGCGGGACGGCTCGCCGCCCTCGTGTCGGAGACGGTCCGGGACCGCATCGAGCTGCTGGGGCTGGAGCTGCGCGAGGACAAGATCCGTCTGGTGCAGGTGCTCATTTTGGCCTGCTTTGGCGTGGTCTTCGCCCTCCTCGCGCTCATTCTGGGCATTCTGACGCTCCTGGCGCTGCTCCCGCCCGACTGGCGGGTCGCCGGCATGGGCGTGCTCGCCGGGGCCTGCCTCGTCGGCGCGCTGTGGGTCTTCGCCGGCCTGCGCCGCCGCCTGGGAGGGGGCCTGCATCCCTTCGCCCAGACCCTCGAAGAGCTGAAAAAGGATCGGGAATGTTTCTAGACGGCGAACTCGCGGAAGTGCGCCTGGACAAACGGCGCCTGGCCGAACGCGCGGACCTGCGCCGCCACGTGGCGGCCCTGGAGCTGATCTCCCTGCGCTCGCGCGTGGGCCGCGCCTTCTCCGGCCTGAGCCTGAGCCTGGGGCTGGCCGGCAAGGTGCTCGACTTCCTCAAACACCGCCGCGGCCATTAGCCCGGCGCACCCGCTGGCTTCCTGACGCCGGGTCAAGGGGGCGCGCAGCCCCCTTGCCGCCGGAGGCGTCGAACGCGCCACGTCGTGGCGGCGCATGCGCGCTTGCCGGCCGTGTGGCGTCGTCGTCAGGCGGCCGTGCGAACGGGCGTGGTTGCGGATTTGTGCTCCGCAGGCCAGGGGCTGCGCGCTCCTGGACCCGCGTGAAGGGACGCGGGGAGTCGCCTGGGGCGTGGGGCCTTGCCGCCGGAGGCGTCGAACGCGCCACGTCGTGGCGGCGCATGCGCGCTTGCCGGCCGTGTGGCGGTGTCGTCAGGCGGCCGTGCGAACGGGCGTGGTTGCGGATTTGTGCTCCGCAGGCCAGGGGCTGCGCGCCCCTGGACCCGCGTGAAGGAAGCGGGGCGTCGCCGTGGGGCGGTGGGGCCTTGCCGCCGGAGGCGTCGAACGCGCCACGTCGTGGCGGCGCATGCGCGTGTTGCCGGCCGTGTGGCGTCGTCGTCAGGCGGCCGTGCGAACGGGCGTGGTTGCGGATTCATGCTCCGCAGGCCAGGGGCTGCGCGCCCCTGGACCCGCGTGAACGGGAGCCGGGGTTGACCGGCGGCGCGCCTTTGACTATGTTTTCGCCTGCGAACGTCGCGGCGGCCTGCGGGGTGTCCCGCAGGCCTGCTGTTGTTTTGCCCAGACCACGCGCGCGGCCCCCGAAAAACATTCCGCGCACGGCACAGCGAGGCGGCACCATGTCCAGCATCCCCATTTCCCAGGAAGGCTACCGGCTCATGAAAAAGGAGCTGGATTCGTTGAAGAAGCAGCGTCCCGAGGTCTCCGAGGCCATCCGCATCGCCCGCGAGGAGGGCGACCTCAAGGAGAACGGCGGCTACCACGCCGCCCGCGAGCGCCAGGGGCTGATGGAGGCGCGCATCAACTTCATCGAATCGCGCATGGCCAACTACGTCGTCGTCGACATGAAGCGGCTCGGCGGCGAGAAGATCAGCTTCGGCGCCACCGTGGAGCTTGAGGACGTGGAGTCCGGGGAGAAGAAGCGCTACACCCTGCTCGGCCCGGACGAGACCGGGTTCTGCAAGGGCTCGGTGTCCATCCTTTCGCCCGTGGGCCAGGCCCTCCTGGGCAAGGAAGTGGGCGACGAGGTCGTGATCATGGTGCCCCGCGGCCGTGTGGAATACGAGGTCCTGTCCATCGAGTTCAACGGCCCGGCTATCTGCGAAGCCAACGTCTAGCCGGCGCGACCGCGCCCACGGAGGGCCAGGCCATGCGGCGACATTCCACCGGCGTCCTGCTTGCTGCGGTCCTGGCCTGTCTCCTCGCCGCGTTCCCCGCGCCCTCCTGCGCCGGAACGTCCCGCGCCGCGCACAAGACCGCGCCCGCCCAGCCCGGAGCCCTGACCCTGTGGACCCCGGCCCAGCTGGCCGAGCCCAGGAATCGCGCCCAGGCCCAGGCCGAGCGCGTCATCCGCCAGTTGGCCGAGCCGGACATGGCCGCGCCCAGCCGCACCGCCCCCGTTGAGCCCGCGCCGCGCCTGCCCGAGGAGCTGCGCGGCATCATCCGCCGCGTCAACCTGCCCGCCGGCGACCGCCGCGTCGCACTGACCTTCGACCTCTGCGAGCGCACCGCCCACGTCACCGGCTACGACGCCCGCCTCGTGGACGCCTTGCGCCGGGCCAACGCCCGCGCCACCTTCTTCGTCGGCGGCAAGTGGCTGCGCTCCCACCCCGAGCGCGCCCTCCAGCTTATGGCCGACCCGCGCTTCGCCATCGGCAACCACGCCTGGGCCCACGCCAACATGTTCGTGGCCGACGCGACCATGCGCCAGCGCCAGATTCAGTGGACCAACGCGCAGTATGAGCTCCTCGCCGAGGAGCTGGACCGCCGCCTGGAGGCGCGACGCATGAAGCCGCTGAAGCTGCGGCCGCTGCGGCTCTTCCGCCTGCCCTACGGCCGCGGCGACGTGGAGACCGCCCGGTTCATCAACGACCAGGGCCTCGCCGTCATCCAGTGGGACGTGGTCGGCGAGGGCGGCCAGGGCGACGCCCGCGCCCGGGCCACGGCCA